>Ga0208771_1000014_pt1 | contig 139895 bp, 141 predicted proteins | sample AntAceMetag02UKX_FD_184775 | JGI IMG/M metagenome (GOLD analysis project Ga0208771, IMG submission 184775) | Saline lake microbial communities from Ace Lake, Antarctica - Antarctic Ace Lake Metagenome 02UKX (SPAdes) (version 2) | ecosystem: Environmental > Aquatic > Non-marine Saline and... | reverse complement strand
GACGGGGGCGGCATTTCAGAGCCGAGCGGTCAGAGACCACGGACCCCGTGAGCCACACCCCCGTCGAAGCCACTCTACATCAACGGAGGTGCTCCCGTCTCCGTACGAAATCCAATGGTAGACCCCGGCGCCTTCCTCATACGCTTCGTCTGTTCGGGCAGGGGATGAAGGTTTGCGTCGAGATCGCGGTGATGGCGGCCGACGCCGGGCTGATCCCGACCGACCGAGACGTAATCTGCGTTGGGGGAACCGGTGTCGCAGCGGACACGGCTGTTGTCCTCAAGCCGTCGCACACGAACCGTTTCTTTGAGATGAAGATCCGCGAGACGCTCTGTCCCCCGATCGCCTAGAAGGGGGATGGCGGGACAGCTGCGCAACCTCTTGGTGCTCCGCGATGACAGCATTCATCTGAACTACGGTTTGTTCGGTGCCTGCCCTCGCCCCGTCTTCGAGACGTGAATGCATCCTGTCTTCTCTGGTAGATTTACCCTGACCTGCCTCCCTGAGACGGCTGCGGAATCCTCAATGCTACGCAACGCTCCCGGACTAGCCGACCCACAGAACATAGGAGTACACAGCCGTCAGGATCAGGACGTAGGCTGTGATAACGTGATACCAGCGCCCGACCATCTTGCGCATGCGGAAGGGCGCGACGTGCAGGAACGACAAGACCGCTACTGTGGCGTAGAGGAGAGCGGTAAAGGGGTTGTGACCCAATACTCCTTCGAACAGGAACACAAGTGCCACGACGAGGGCTGTGATGTCCAGCGAGAGTCCTGCAATGGTACCGTCGTCGTCGACGCCGAAGACGTCGAAGTAGGCAAGCCGGACGATGCCCGCCGCGACGATGGCCAGTGCTCCTGGAAGGAACCATGCGCTGAACCCCCCGTAGCTCAACAGGATGATGGCCGGACAGATCGCCAGGCTGACGATATCCACCAGCGAGTCCATCTTGGCGCCGACGGATTTGTGAGCTTCGCTTCTCCCGGGGACCCGGCGCGCGGCGGTTCCATCGTACCAGTCAAACAGAACGGCCCAGAGCATGGCAATGATTGCCGCCGGGAAGTTCGCCAGAAGCGCGAAGTATATCCCAAGAATCCCACAGCCTAATCCCAACAGGGTGATGATGTTGGGGATGTCTCTCACGAACGACAGGATGGTTGGCCTGTTGCTCATACTACGATTGCCCCTCGGCAATCACGCTTCGCAGGGCTTTAACGAGATTGTGATTCTCGGGCTTCGTGCGGCTGGCAATACGAAGATATCGATCGGATTCCGGAAGTGGCTTCTCCGCACAGTGTTTGATGTAGCAGTTGTATTCTGTAAACAGCCTACGAGTTATCTCGGGGCCAGACATTGCCTCACGAGGGAGGCGGCAGAAGACGAAATTCGCAGCCGGTTTGTATACGATCATCCCGGGAATAGAAGACAGGCTCCGGTATAGATCATCACGATCGCTTCGCACCTTTCGACAGCTCGCCTCAAACTCCCGACGATAGCGAGGGAGAAGCCTCAGAAAAGCCTCGGCAAAGCTGTTGACATTCCAAATGGGCACTTCCTTCCGCACTGACGCGGCGAAATCACGATTCGCAGTAAGCAGGTAGCCGAGCCGGAGTCCGCAGATGCCATACGCTTTGCTCATGCTCTTGAGAATCGCGAGATTCCCGTGTTCTGAGAGCTCGTGTACCATGGTGAACTCATCGGGTTCCTCCACAAAATCGATAAAGGATTCGTCCACGACGAGGATACAGCCATGATTGGCTAGCTTCCCTGCGAGACGTACGAGGTCAGATTTCGGCACCAGTAGAGAGGTTGGATTGTTTGGCGATATCACGACCGCAACGTCAGCTTGGCACCGAAGGGCTTCAGCGGCAAACTCATCCACATTCAGTTCGAAGAACGGTGGGGTCAGTCCGAAGCTGGTGATTTTTCCTTCAGGAGCTGCGTTGGCGTACTCGTTGAAAGATGGCGCCGGGATGATGAGGTGATGACACAGGTGTCCTGAGATGATCTTGATGAGTTCGGCAGCGCCATTACCCACAACGATTCGTTCGGTTGGCTGATTGACCAACAGGCCCACAAGCTTGGCCAGAGCATCCTGTGCTACCGGATAGCTCTCTATCAGGTCGTAGACATTGTCCCTCATGTGGGCAAAGACCCCTTCTGGAGGGAAGTAGAGGTTATAAAGGTACGAGTAGTCCGTGAATCCGTAGCGCCAGTAGCTCCCATGCTCGTGGGAGACAATATCAAACCGGTCATCCGGTGACGCGAACAGGTACTCTGCATTCGCTCGATCGTTGTCGTCGTCGATCTCGAAGCACTTGATGTTGTCGCACACAAGCGCCGTGAGATCGTGCTCTTGGCCATAAGTAGACGCATGGAAGACGACTTCGTAATACTGCTTCACGTCACCGATGCTGATGCGCGACTGCAGGTGAGGCACAAACTGCTCGCGCAGGAAATCACGTCGAAGCAGGTAGATATTGAGGGTCTTGAAGACCTTGGAGTAGTCTAGCCCGGGAGGCTGGCGGTTTGTCTCCAGCAATGCTTGTACGTTTCCATCTTTGTCGAGGCTGGCAACCGTACCGGACATCCAGGACTGGTACCGGGCGACAGCCGCAATGTTGCCCTCTTTACATGAGAGCAGACGATCAAGCAGCAATCGCTCAAAGAACACATCGGATTCCAGCAGCAAGATGTCCTCGGTCAGATGTTCCCGGGCGAGCCAGAGGGAGTAGATGTTGTTCGTTGTCTCGTAGCGGTCGCACTCGATGTAGGAGATCCCCATCCCACTGAAGGAATCTCCAATCGCGTCGTAGATCACTTCCTTGAGGTGTCCTACAACGATCACGGTTTCCCGTATCCCCGATTCACTCAGATGAGTGAGCGCGTTGACCAGAATGGGGACACCGTTTACAGGCGCGAGGCATTTTGGAGTGTGATCGGTGAAGGGGCTCAGTCGCTTGCCGGAGCCAGCAGCCAGAATGATTGCCTTGCGCACTGTGTCGGTGGATGCCAGCGGTGCCTTTTCAGATCCATCTATCATAAGTTTCACTTTCTTGAATCGAGTACGGTCAGATTGCAGAAGAGACCCGTTTCAGTGTGAAGCCGTAACCGAAGAGATACTATCGTTCCCTGCACCAACCAGCAAGCGAGAGTCCCGTTTCTCCATTCGAGGGCCTTTCGCTGAGAAAAATCATTCTACGCTTTATGCTACCGCAGCTTTAGGGCAGCTTTGGGCAGCTTTGGGGTCAGACCTTGTATCGTGCGCCTAACTGCAGTACCTTTCGAGCATGGCGCGTCCGTTGCGGATCGAATTCGAAGGTGCTGTATACCATGTCACCAGTCGTGGAAACGCCCGGGAGGACATCTTCCTTGACGATGAGGATCGTGAGGAGTTCCTCGAGCGCCTCGGCCAGGTCATCGATCGGTTTGGCTGGATCTGTCATGGGTATTGCCTGATGACCAACCACTACCACCTGCTTGTGGAGACTCCGGCGGCCAATCTATCTCGGGGCATGCAGCTTCTGAATGGAACCTACACCCAAGGGTTCAATCGTCGACACCGGCGAGTCGGACATGTTCTGCAGGGGCGTTTCAAAGCGATCCTCGTAGAGAGGGAGAGCCACCTGCTTGAGTTGGCCCGATACGTCGTGCTCAATCCCGTTCGCGCCGGCGCTGTGAAGCATCCGCGCACGTACCCCTGGAGCAGCTATCGCGCGACGGCTGGCGAGGAGACCGCCGCTGACTTCCTCACCGTCGAGTGGATTCTATCGCAGTTCGATGCTGACTTGAGTCGCGCACGTGCCGCCTATCGGCGATTTGTAGAGGAGGGACGGGGCGTCCCCATCTGGGAGGATGTGAAGGGGGGCATCCTTCTTGGCACGGAGCAGTTCGTGGAGAGAATGGGACCGCTGTTGCGACAGGTGGGCCCCGATGCCGAGATTCGGAAGAGAGAGCGCTTCGCCGATCAACAAGCTCTCGACGATGTCTTCTCGGGGGTGGGCAGCGATCGCCAGCTACGCGACAAGCGAATCCACGAAGCCGTCATGAAACACGGGTACACGTTGACAGCACTCTCAAAGCACGTGGGGCTTCATCCATCCACGCTCAGTAGGATCGTCAAGCGGGTTGAAGTGAAAGGATCAGAGGCAAAAAGCAAGGTCTGACCCCATAGCTGAGGTCTGACCCCATAGCTGCGCGACGTTCATTCTCGACGACGGCCCGATCCTGTCGATTCGTGCGGGCCTCGCCGTCGTCCGCGCACTCGGTGGCTTCGGCCTCGATGCGAGACTGAAGTGGCCGAATGACGTTCTTGTCGAAGAGAAGAAGCTCGGCGGGATCCTGGTGGATGGGGTCGGCGCCCTCGCACTGGTCGGCGTCGGCATCAACCTGACCGATACGCCGCTCTCGACGGCGACGTCCGCACATGCACTCGGCGTCTCGATCGATCGAGACGCCCTGGTGCGTGATGTGTGGCGAGAGCTGCACGTCGTGGAGCCCGTCGTACAGGCGCTCGACGCTTATGCACGATGGAGTGGAACGATTGGGCGCGCGGTGCGAATCGCCTTCACAGGCAGCGATCCTCCGATCGAAGGGATCGCCAGGGGCGTAGATGAGAACGGTCGTTTGATCGTGGAAACAGCGGATGATCTTCGCGTGATCTCCACAGGAACCTGTCATCATCTCGAGAGCGGCCCGTCAGGTGCCCCGTGACCGTCGGTTGACCGCGCTTCGTGACCGGACTACGCTGGCCCAGTATCGAGTGGGACACGGAGAACCGAAGAAGGAGCGAGACCGATGGGATTGATCGACGAGGCAATTGCGCTCGAAGAACGAGCCGAGACCAACTACCGATCGGCAGCCGAAACGACGTCTGACACGACGGCGGGCAGGATCCTGACCCTTCTTGCAGAAGAGGAGGCCAGCCACGCGCAGGCCCTACGCTTGATGAACGTCGGATCTGTCGGGTCGTCGAATAGCCTGATCGAGGCGGCCAAGGACTGGATCGGTGGCGTCATCGAGGGTGGCGCCGGTGCCATCTCGACCGATGCCGGCCTGCACGACGTACTCCAAGGAGCCCTTGAGATCGAACGGGCGACGGAGGTCTTCTACCGGGAGCGTGGCGAGGCGACCGACGATCATTCCATTGCCGATCTCTTCTCCCGTTTGGCCGTCATCGAGAAGGTCCACTACCTCTTCGTCAGCTCTCTGATCGAGTACTTCGACCGTCCGAGCGAGTGGGTCGAGTCGGCCGAGTTCGGCGTGCGGCACGAGTACTAGTTGGAATGACATACGGCTAGATCCTTGGGAGGCCGATCTTCTCTCGATGTTGATTCAGAACCTCCAGGGCATGCGGGTCGCTGTGCCACTCGGACTCCCACTTCGTCTTCCACGCGAAGGCGTCGTCTTCAGGCATTGTTGGCGCTCCACTTGCCTGCAATAGGAGTCCAAGAAGCTCGTCAATGTCGCTTTCTTGGTTGACGGTGGCATACTCGACGGGCAGGAGTACCGGTACTCCTATCGTCAGCACGTGAAACAGACGGCTTAGCTGTACACATGCCGCGCACAGATGTTCGATGTCTGGGAAGTCCGAGACTTCAAGGTCGCTTCTTCCGAAGACGACCTCCTCGCTGAGGTGTCCGAGAACATCGTTACGGAGGCGCTCGACCATGGCCTCAAGCTTTCTGCAGCGACTCTCGAATTGCACTGCCTTCCTTCGTTCTTTGAAAGCGACGCGATACTCGTCCTTCATATGCATTCCGAGCCAGTTCTTGAAGCGCCGCAAGGGGAACGCTGGCTTCCCGTGCTGGCTGTGGCCGTGAATGAGCTTGTGAATTCGGACAATGGATGCTTCATAGAGAGAATCCTTCACACATCTCCAGAAGGGTGCCTCAGGGTGTCGAACGACCAGGTCGAGAGGGAATGCCTGGATCTTCCGAAGTACGAAGACGCTTCCTAGCAGGCGCTGAAGCTCCCAAGTGAAGACCTCGACCAGCCGAGCGTAGCTCGCTGCTTCCGGCGCATCCAGCACTCGATGGAGATCAGCATTGTCGAGATCGTCCGGTTCTCTGCGGGTGAATAGCTCCTCAATCCAGCCTTCAAGGGTTGTCATACATACAAAGATACACCGAGGAGCAGATGGAACGTCGCCGCGACGAGGGCGGTGTAGCCGATCCACCGATGAAGCTTGAACGCCCGGCGGTGGAGCCGCCGGCTCCACTTCTTGGCGATCATCAGAACGACCCCCACCAAGATCAGCCCATAGGTCGCGAACCCGATCATCGCGATGAGCGGAAATCCACCGAGAGACACCGCGTGGGCCCAATTCCGCAATATGCCCATCTCATCTCCTCATTGGGCGAGTCCGTGCTCTGCCACGTCTTTCAGTCCAAAACCTCAGCCTTCGGCGGCGCAGGATCGTCGAACCCGAATCGATTCCAGCTGACGACCTCTTCAAGCGGCTTCCGATCGCGCGGCCCGAGCTCGATCTCGCGATGCTTGTCGGAGAGCCCGCTCAGGTCCTCGGCCGGGTGTCCGAGGATGACGAGCGTGATCAGCGTGTAGTCCTCGGGGAGGCCGAGGATCTCCTTCGCCCGCGTTGGGTTGAATCCGGCGATCGGGTGCGCGATCAGGCCCATCTCCGTGGCCTGGAGCATCAGGTTGCCGATCGCCATCCCGCAGCCGAACAAGAAGTAGTCGCGCCCGTCGGAGAGCGTGCAGTCGAGGTCTCTGCGGGACGCGACGGCGACGATCAGCGGAGACGGGCCGGTCCAGTAGTTCGCGCCCGGCATCGTACCCTTGATTGCCGCCAGCGTGTCGGGATCGTCGATGGCGATCAATCGCCAGGGCTGGTTGTTGAAGCAGGATGGCGCGAGATGCGCTGTCTGGAGCAGTCTCTCGGCTGTCGCGCGATCGATCTGCTGATCTGAAAGAGCCCGACGTGCTCGGCGGATCGTGATGGAAGGAAGCAGCTCTGTCATGCGAACATCTCCTGTCAGAAGGATAAGGACTACACCTCAGAGGTCGCCGAGACCGCGGAAGGAAGATCCGAAGGGGCTCTCCTCTGTCGTCTGCGTAGCTCCGCGTCCTCTGCGGTGGTAGGTTCTCCGTTCTCTACTCCTTGATGTTCATTGGCACATCGCAGCACACGAGCGTGCCGGCTCCCGACTTCATGACCTTCACTACCTGTCCGCACAGAGCGCAGACGTAGATCTTGCCTTCCTCTGCCATCTCAACCTCCTTTATCCGATCTGGGTACGTCACCGACCGGCTGCGGAGACAGGCATGTAGCCTGTTTTCGCAACGTAACGGACTGGCGCTACAGAGCCAGTCCACCTTCCCAGAGTCCGTGGATGTTGCAGTACTCCACTGCAATCAGCTCTGAGAACTCCTCCTTGTTCACGTGTGCGACGACCGTAGGCACGCCGAACGCCGGTCCGAGATCGAACGTCGCGATGTGGACCGCCGTGCCGTTCTTCACGCCGAAGAGAGCGACCCACTTGATGTGGTGCTCGATCGTATTCGGATGGGAAACCTCCTTCCCGACGGTCACCTTGACCGCGTTCTCCCCGCACTCCTCGCAGGTCACCAACTCGATGACCGGCACGTGCTTCTCTTTGCCTTCCTGATCCGCGCCTTTGATCAGTTCTCCGAGTTTCATCTGGTCTCCTTTCCGTTCTCGTTCGGAACGATGTGAATGCGCCGCTGAATGAGGTCTCCAAGGGTTCCTTCGTCATCGCACGCATTCGCAATCCTCCTTCGAATCAGAACCTGTCTGGCTCAGAGCTTCTTCAGTTCAGCGAGCAGCTCTCCGACATCGGGTACCTCGCCGATCGGATAGACCTTGACGAATCGGACGACGCCCGTCTCATCTAGGAGGATGGCCGCTCGCTCGCTGAACCCGTCATCTTCGCGGAAGAGGCCGAGCGAGGACGCCACAGCGCCGTGCGGCCAGAAGTCGCTCAACAGGCGAGTGGTCTTGATGCCGATGGCATCGGCCCACGCCTTCTTCGACGGGACCGGATCGACGCTGATTCCGAACGCGCGAGCGTTCAACGTGTCGAACGCTTCGGCGTTTGCCTCAAGCGCCTCCATCTGACGTTGGCAAACGCTGGTCCATGCTAGCGGGTGAAATGACAGGAGGAGCTTGGTTCCCTTGAGAGATGCGACATCGATTGAGTTCTTGTCTTGATCCGGCAGTACGATGGTCGGTGACGGGTTCCCGGGCTGAATCGGCCCCATGATGTCTCCTTTCTTCCGAATCAAGAGCCTACGTTCATACGTTCGATCTGCGCACTGAGAATCGAGCGGTCAACCGGTGGCAGCTCGGCGAGTGGTCCCTGTCCGACACGTTCTCGATACGAGGTCGCGAACGTCGGCCGCGACGGAAGCTCATACAGGATGCCGGTCGCGAAGCGCTCGGGAGCGCGAGACGCGAGTTCGATGGCACGTGCCCGATCAGCAGGCTCATGGTCTTCTCCCACGGGGTCGAGGAGATCTCGATACTCGTCGAGCGAGTGGCGCCCCCACGTGATGCAGGGCTGAATGACTTCGACGATCGACAGCCCACGATGCGCGATCGCGCGCTCGATGATCGATGTCAGCTCCTCGATGTCTCCGGCGAATCCTCGAGCCACAAACGTGCAGTCATGGACAATGGCCGTCGCCAGCATGCGGGCCGGGTCAACCTCGACTCCATCGAACTGAAGCCTCGTCCGCTCTCCCCTTGGCGTCGTCGGAGCCGCCTGACCCTTCGTGAGCGCGTAGATCTGGTTGTTGTGAACGATCACGGTGATGTCGGGGTTCCGGCGCAGGGCGTGCAAGAAGTGATTGCCTCCCTCGCCGTAGAGGTCGCCGTCGCCCGACGTGACGATCGTCGTCAGCTTCGGGTTCGCCACCTGGATGCCGATGGCAGCCGGGATCGCCCGTCCGTGCAGTCCGTTGAAGACGCTCGCCCGGAGATAGTGCGGGAGCTTGGCCGCTTGCCCGATGCCGGAGACCAAGCAGACTTCGTGTGGCGCCAGGTCGAGGGCGACGAGCGCTCGCTGCAGGGCCGAGAGGATTCCGAAGTTCGGGCAGCCGGGGCACCATTGGTTGGGGACGTCGCTTCGGAAGATCTTGGGATCGCTCATTCAAGCGCCTCCAGGATGCGTTCCGCATCAATCGGCAGTCCGTCGTAGCGGCCGATTCGTCCTTCGATCGGGATTCCCGTCTCCGACTCGAGAAGTCCGGCGAACTGCCCGGTCGCGTTTCCTTCGATCGTCCAGTAGCGGACGTCGTCTCGGAACGCGATATCCGGCAGTGGCCAAACCTCCGTGAAGTGGAGGGATCCGGCCTTTCGCCCTCCGGCACGCAACCGCTCGACGGCCTCAGTGATCGCGCCTTCGGTCGATCCCCAGCCGATCAAGACGAGGTCGGCGTCTTCGGAGCGATTCGAGCGCGGTTGCGCCATCTCGCGGCGCAGTCGGCGACCCTTCTCCAGTCGCTTCTCGACCATTGCCGGACGGATGTTCGCCAGATCCTCCGTGATGTGTCCGCGTTCAGTGTGCTCGTCGCTGTCCAGGACGACGAGGTGCCCGCTCTGGCCGAAGTAGAGGCGTGGCGAAACGCCATCCTCGGTGAATCGGTAGCGTTCGTAGTTTTCGATCGCCTCCGGATCGGCGAAGCACGGGCCGGGCAGCGCTTCAGGGATCTCTAGCGCGGTGAGGGAGAACCGGCTGTCGGCCAGGAACTGGTCCGTGAGGATGATCACGGGAATCTGATAGCGGTCGGCCAGATCGAATGCGCGGATCGTCGCGCGGATCGCGTCCTGCGGATCGCTCGGCGCAAGAAGCGCTCTAGGGAACTCGCCGTGCCCTGCGTGAAGGGCGAACAGGAGATCCTCTTGGGCCGTCCGCGTGGGAAGGCCGGTGGCCGGTCCCGGGCGTTGCGCGAGAACGATCACGACCGGCGTCTCGATCATTCCGGCGAGACTGATCCCTTCGACCATCAGCGCGAAGCCTCCCCCCGACGTCGCCGTCATCGCTCGAGCTCCCGCCGCGCTTGCGCCGAGGGCCATGTTGATCGCCGCGATCTCATCCTCGGCCTGCTCGCTGAAGACGCCCAGTTCCGGATGCTGCGCGAAAGCCGTGATGATCCCGGTCGAAGGAGACATCGGGTAGGCGGCCATGAATCGACATCCCGCGGCAGCGGCCGCGATCGGGATCGTCTCGTGTGCCGACGCGAACGCGTAGCGATTCGCCCTTGCCGGGATCTCGCTCACCGCGCGATCGTTCAGCTGAGGCGCTGCGACGTCGAAACCGGCCCTTGCCGCGGCGAGGTTTGCGCGGATCGTCTCTTCTCCACGTTTCGAAAACGCCTGGGTCAGGACCTGCTCGAGAGTGGCGAACGGGAGGCCGACGCCCGCGCAAAGCGCACCGGCAGCGACCGCATTCGCGTAGATTGTCGCGCCGCCGTGTTCGACAGCGAGGTCCGTGAACGGAATTCGGACGGCGTCGCCGTCCGGACCACCTGGTCCAGTGGACGTGATCAGTAGGCCGCCCTCGCAGAGAGCGGGCCGATAGTGCTCGAGCGCGGTCGGGTTGACGGCGAGGAGGACGTCGGCGGTCTCGCGTGGCGCATTGCGTGGTTCTTCGGTGACGCGAATCCGGACACTCGAGTTGCCGCCGCGGATTCGCGACTCAAACTCACTCGTCGCAAACGTCGCGTATCCGTGAGAGAGGAAACAGCGGGCGACGACGTCACCGATCGTCTGAATCCCTTCGCCCGCAGCCCCGACGACGAAGAGACTCCGCTCTTTCATCTCTGCCTACTCCAGTTTCTCGTGTCTTTCCGCGATTGCGTCGGCGAGCGCGTCGAGCTGCTCGAACGTTTCCTGCTTCGGTAGACCTTTCGTGAAGACCGGATCTAGCCACTCGGCCTTCAGATTCGCGCACAGCGCCTGCGTGTTCTCGGCCGCTTTCCCCGCCCAGCCGAACGAGCCGATGACGGCCGCGTGCTTCAGCTTCGGGCGTAGAGCCCCGGTCAGGTAGGCAGCGAAGACGATGTTGGGGTGAGGCCCAACGAGGACCGTCGGCGTTGCGAAGACGACGGTTGCGGCGTCGACCAGTTGCGCGGCGTACGCACCAAGGTCAGTGGTCGTCATGTCGAACATCTCGACGTGTACGCCGCGCTCCGTCAGTGCGCCGACGAGGTGGTCGACCATGATCGTCGTGCTCCCGTGCATCGAGACGTGCGGAAGGACGACGAGGTTCTTCGGTGGGTCATTGGCCCAATGGCGGTACGCATCGAGGATCCATCTCGGATCGTCGTGGACCGGGCCGTGGCTCGGCGCGATCACGTCGATCTCAAGGCGCGACAGCTTCTCAAGATGCCCTCGGATCAGATTCGAGAACGGCATCATGATCTCGGCGTAGTAACGTTTGGCCGCCTCGCAGACGCGGTTCCGGTCGACGGAGAACAGGTCGTTCGTCGCCAAGTGTGACCCGAACAGGTCGCACGTGAACAAGACACGGTCCTCGTGCAGGTACGTGAGCATCGTCTCCGGCCAGTGGACCCACGGTGCATGAATGAACTCGAACGTTCGATCTCCGAGCGACAGCGTCTCTCGATCCTCGACCGGCGTGATTCGCGCTTCATCGACGCCGAGGTGGTCGGCGATCATCGGCTTCGCCTTGGGGCTGGAGACGATCTGAACGTTCGGATAGCGTTCGAGAACGGCCGGGACGGACCCCGAGTGGTCTTGCTCTACATGTTGGACGACGAGAAGGTCGAGTTTGGGAACGGCATCGAGTTGCTCGAACAGCGCGTCGCTCATTGACGGATCGGCGGTATCGATCAGGGCCGTCTTTTCGCTTCCTCTGACGAGGTAGGCGTTGTAGCTCGTTCCATCGGGAAGGGGGATCAGCTCGTCGAACAGCCGGCGATCCCAATCGATCGCTCCCATCCAGTCGATGCCGGGTCGTATCGGTCGTGCAATCAAACGAGCCTCCTTCCAGACGCTCATCGAGCCGGCACGTCGGCCGCGACCGGATCCTCGCCGGTTCCTTCCCAAAGTCTCCAATCCCTTCCGGCGAGGACGGTCTCGGCCAAAACGCCTCTAGCTCTGTTTCTCGAACATGTCCTTTCCGACGCCGCAGAGCGGGCAAATCCAGTCCTCTGGAAGATCCTCGAAGGCCGTTCCCGCTGCGATGTCGCTGGCCGGGTCTCCGACGCTCGGGTCGTATACGTATCCGCAAACGGTGCACGTCCATTTCTCCATGTCCTTGACTAGCCCCCTTTCCGTAAGTGTTTTCGGTATTCGTTGTAGGTCAGCGGCTCCCCGCCTTCCCTCGTGCCCGCCCGGTCGACCGAGGCGACGAACAGCGAGTGCGTGCCAAGATCGGTCGTCAAATCGGGCAACACCATGCACTCGTAGATCGCGACGGCGTTCGGGAGAAAGGGGATTCCTAGCTCGGTCACCTCGTACGCGAAGCCGGCGAACTTATCGGCGTCTCTGCCTGACTGGAAGCCGAATCGACGGATGACGTCGCCGCAGGCCGGATCCTCTCGATCGAGCACACTGACGACGAATCGTCCGGAGGTCTCGATCATCTCGTGTGTCAACGATCCTTTCCCCATACCGATCGAGATCCTTGGCGGCGCGTTCGTCACCTGCATCAGCGCGTCGAGGCATTGGCCGTTGAGCCGCTCTTCTGCGCGCGTCGTCACGATGTACAGCCCGTGCGTGATGCGGAACAGGGCCTGGTTCAGTTCGGCGTTGTCGTTGACAAACTTGAACTCCACGTCTGGCTCCTCTACCCGGCGCCGGCGTCGGCGCTCGCCGGCGTGAACACCCGTTGACCGAGTTCGCGATCGGCCATCAGCAGACCGTGGCCCGAGTCGCCGATCAGCTTCAACATATCGACGACCGTTGAGACGGACGCCTCTTCCTCGACCTGCTCCGTGACGAACCATTGCAGCATGATCCACGCTGCGTTGTCGTTCTCTTCCCGTGCGAGGTTGACGAGGTCGTTGATCTTGCTGGTGATGAGCTGTTCGTGCCCGTAGGCCGCCTCGAACGCCTCAAGGGGCGACCCCCACTCCTGCTGTGGCTGATCGATCGCCAGCAGCTCGATTCGGCCGTCGCGCCCGTTGAGATGGTCGAAGAATCGCATCGCGTGGCCGATCTCCTCTTGCGCCTGGATCTTCATCCACTGGGCCATCCCGTCGAGGCTCTTCGCGTGGAAGTCGGCGGCCATCGCCAGGTAGAGGTAGGCCGAGAACGTCTCGTGCTTGATCTGCTCATTGATTGCTTCCTGCATTCGCTTGCCGATCATCGTTTGTCACCTCCGTGTTGCGGCGTCTTCCTCTGCCCTGCCGTTCGCCTCATCGAACAGCATGTGCGACTCCGCCTACCAGTTTTCGGCCAGCAGCTCGAAGTGCGCCTGGGGATGGAGACACGCCGGACACATCCCTGGGGCCTCAGGGCCGGTGTGAAGATAGCCGCAGTTGAGGCAGCGCCAGGTCACGGACTCGCTCTTCTTGAACACCGTGTCGGCCTCGACGTTCTTCAGCAGCCCGAGGTACCGTTTCTCATGCTGTTTCTCGGCGACGCTGATCGCTTCGAACGTGTCGGCGACGTCTGAAAAGCCCTCCTCACGGGCGATTCGGGCGAACTCCGGGTAGAGCGTCGACCACTCGTGATGCTCGCCCCCTGCGGCCGCCCGTAGGTTCTCGGCGGTCGTTCCGATGACGCCGGCCGGAAAGGCCGCCGTGATCTCGACATCCCCGCCTTGCAGGAACTTGAAGAAGCGCTTGGCATGCTCCTTCTCCTGATTCGCCGTCTCCTCGAAGATCGACTGAATCTGGGCGAACCCGTCCTTCTTCGCTTGGGACGCGAAGTAGGTGTAGCGGTTGCGCGCCTGGGATTCTCCGGCAAACGCGCCGAGCAGGTTCTTCTCCGTTCGTGTTCCCTTCAACTCCATTTTGCGGTCCTCCTCGATGTTTCTTATCTCTGACAACTTGGGCACAAGTAGGTCGAGCGCCCGGCCTGTACGATTCGTTCAATCGTGTCCTCGCAGCGTGCACAAGGCTCGCTCTCACGTGCGTAGACGCAGAGGAGATTCTGAAATCCGCCGGCCATCTCGCCGGTCGGCTTGTAGTCTGAAACACTCGTTCCGAGGGTCGTTCCCAACTGATCGATCGCTTCCGAGAGAACGCGGACGATAGCCTCGTGCAGCGCGGAGATTTCATCTAGTTCGAGCGAACTCGCGGCCCGACGAGGATCGATCTTGGCCCGCCAGAGAGCCTCGGCGGCGTAGATGTTGCCGATTCCGGCGATCTTGCGTTGATCGAGCAGCAGCTGCTTGATCGGGGCGCGGGAGCCCGATGTGAGGTCGGCCAACACTTGAGGCGTGAATCCCTCGCTCAGCGGCTCAACGCCAAGGTTCTTATCGAATCCGCGCTCACAGAGCGTGACGGTCCCCAGTCTGCGAGGGTTGATGAAGTAGACGCTCTCTCCCGAATCAAGGTGAAGGATCAACCGCGTGTAGGGGATCTCGACCTCGGATCTCTCGATGCGGAGCCTCCCCGACATGCGGAGATGGACCACGAGATCACCTCTGTCTTCGAGATGGATCACGATGTGCTTTCCCCGCCGCTCGACCGACTGAATCGTGGCACCATGAAGCGGCTTTGTGGACAGGGCCAGCCGCTCGTCGAGAACCTCCGCATCTGTAATGCGGGATCCGGCGATCGACTGCAGTCCACGCACGAACGTCTCGACTTCAGGAAGCTCGGGCACGGTGCGACTCCTCTTGGCTTGGTTCGGGAGGCGTGGAAGAGGCCCGTGGCTTCTTCCCAGTCGTTCCCTTCTTTCGGTCGGAGGAGTCGCTTCCAGAAGAGGTCTTCGACCTCTTCTGGGTGGTTGTCCTCTTGGACTGTGCACTGTCTGCCCGGCAGTCGGCGCAGACGCCGCAGGCGTAGGTCAGGACCGATTCGACGAGATGTCCATCGAATCCCTTGACCAAGGGCTGCTTGCCGCCGATCGGGATGTCGTAGACCCTGTTGCAGACCCGGCAACGGAAGTGCGCGTGCGGGCCGAGATCGGCGTCATACCTCGCGACCGTCGGATCCACGCTCAGTTTCAGGATCATCCCGGCCTTGGTCAGCGCATCGAGCGTGTTGTAGACCGTCGCCCGCGAGATCGTTGGATAGGCCTCTTGGATCTGGGCATAGACCTGATCAGCGGTCGGATGAGACGTTGTCTCTTCGAGGAACTCCAGGATGGCCATACGCTGAACGGTCGGACCGATTCCTACGTCCCTCAGTCTCTCCATCCGTTTCTTGGGGGCCATAACAGACGCATTATCGATCAAGAATGAGTCCAAGTCAAGATCGATTGTTGTCCCTTTCGCCGACCAGAGAAGCCCCGACGTAGGCCATCCGCCTAAGGATGGGTTCTCGCACCGGAGAGACGATCCTTGGATCGCCCAAGTAGAGCGTTTCAGGAGCATCGTGGTGGTTCGGGAGCTATTCTATTTAGTACCCCTAACGGGATTCGAACCGTTCCCTCGTCACGGCATTCGTGAACGCCTGGATCTCGACGCGATAGCCGCCGGGGTCTTTGAAGAAGAAGCTGTAGACGGGGATTCCGGGGACCAAGGCAGGTTCGTTCAGGATCTCGATCTCCGGGACATCCTTCAGGCGTTCGTACCACGCGTCGACGTCGTCGACAGTGATCGAGAGGAGGGTTCCCGTGCCGATCGGCCGCTCAAGTTTCTTCCCCCGGGCGCTGACGAGGCCGACGTAGGCGCCGGGGCAGATCCGATAGACTTCCGCCCAGCCTTGGTCTTCGACGAGCGGGAACCCGAGCGTATCCCCGTAGAAGCGTTCTCCGGATGCGAGGTTCTCGTAGGTGAGGAACGTGATGGCTGCGTAGGGGGCTTGCGCTTCCATCGACTACCCGCCGATGCGTTCGGCGACGATCGACTCGAGGTCGGCGATCTTCACCCGCGTCTGCTCGGTCGTGTCCCGATCCCGGAGGGTGACCGTCTCGTCCTCGGTCGTCTGATGGTCGACGGTAATGCAGAACGGGGTCCCCGACTCGTCCTGACGTCGATAGCGCTTGCCGATCGATCCCTTCTCGTCGTAGAAGACGTTCCACCGTTTCTTCAGGGCCCGGTAGATTTCAGCCGCGATCTCCGGCTGTCCGTCCTTCTTGACGAGCGGGAAGACGGCGGCCTTGACCGGCGCGATCCGAGGATGGAGACGCAAGACGACGCGCTCCTGCGGCTCGCCCTTCTCGTCGGGGATCGCGTCCTCGTCGTAGGCCTCGCAGAGGAGCGCGAGCGCAGTGCGACCGACGCCGCCGGCCGGCTCGATAACATGGGGCACGTACTTGGCCCCCAACGCATCGTCGAAGTAGCTCAGATCCTTTCCGCTTCCCGGATGGCGCGGCTGGCCGTGCTCGTCGCGCTCGACGACGAGTTCGTCTCCCTCGCGGATCAGCTTCCCCTCCATGTGGCTACGAAGATCGAAGTCGCCGCGGTGTGAAACGCCCTCGAGCTCACCGAATTCGCCTTTGGGGAGGAACGGATACGCGTACTCGATGTCGGCCGTTCCGCAGGAGTAGTGGGCGCGCTCGTTCGGCCCGTGCTCGCGGAGGCGCAGGTTGTCGCTCTTCAGTCCGAGGGAGACATACCATTCGACCCGGCGGTCGCGCCAGTACGCGTACCAGTCCTGCGAGGTCTCCGGCGAGCAGAAGAACTCCATCTCCATCTGTTCGAACTCGCGCGATCGGAATGTGTAGTTGCGCGGCGTGATCTCATTACGGAACGACTTCCCGATCTGGGCGATGCCGAACGGAACCTTGACGCGTGACGTGGACAGGACGTTCTTGAAGTTGACGAACATCCCCTGCGCGGTTTCCGGGCGAAGATAGGCTTCGGCGGTCGGGTCGATCAGCGCGCCGACGAAGGTCTTGAACATCAGATTGAACTCGCGCGGCTCGGTCAGCTCGCACTCATCGTGTTCTCCCGGGCGTTTGCTCGGCTTCCGCGGGCAGTCGCTGGTCGCGACATGGTCGGCGCGAAATCGCCCTTTGCAGGTTTTACAGTCGACGAACATGTCGTAGAACAGGTCGTAGTGCCCGCTTGCCTTCCAGATCTTCGGATCCATGATGATCGTCGATTCGAGCCCGACCATGTCGAACCTCGAAGGGGCGGCTGGAGGCGCAGCCGTGTTGTCGTGGCCCGTCACCATCTCGCGCCACCACGTCTCTTTGACGTTTCGCTTCAACTCGACGCCGAGCGGGCCGTAGTCCCAGAATCCACGGATTCCACCGTAGATCTCACTTGACTGGAAGATGAATCCGCGTCGCTTGCACAGGGAGACGATCTTCTCCATGGTTGTGATCTTGTCGCTCATGCTGTCCTCCTACGAGCCGAGATCCGATGGCCGCAAGCGGCTGGGGTGGCTTCGAGGGGCGATTATACGCGAACTCGTCTAGCTTTCGGGTGCGTCGTCCGGGATGGGACGAAAGCCGAGAGAGGCGTAAAGGTGCTGAGCGGACGCGTTCCCTTCGGTCACGATGAGGGTGAGCCGATCGTAGCCGCGGTCGAGAAGCGCGTTCATGCTCTTCTTGAGGAGAGAACCGGCCATTCCGCGACCTTGCGCTTCTGGACGCGTCATCGTGAACGCGACGAGCGGTGCGCTGTGCGGCTCCCACTACGTGATCAGACTCGCCGACGCGAGGGAATCGCCCTCCGCGGCCACGAAGGAGCAGTTCGGAAGGAATTCCCCGTAGGTCCCGCGAAGAGCTTGTCGACCTCGGCCACCGCGTCGGCAAACGTTTCGCCCTCGTCGTCGATCGTCCCCCGATACGCCGCGTAGAGGAGGATGGCGAGATCTTCTTTGTCGCGCACATCGGGATTCCGGCACGTGACGCCCGCATCGAGCGGCTGGCGTGCCAGAGCAAGCTTCATCGGAAGACGACGGTGGCGCATCACCGCGGGCGCCCTGCCTAGGTGTTGATCCGATCTACGAGCGCCTCCCGCACTGCTCTTGGAGCTCGGAAGACGCCGCGGACGACGATGGAATCGATCGTCTCCAAAGCAAGCTCCGGCGTGACATCACTTCCGATCACCAGCATGCCGACGACGCGCAAGGCCGACTTCTCTCCCCGGGCCTTTCGGGACTCGAGGTCCTTTCGGGTCAGATCGATGATCCCGAGAGAGTAGGACCGCTTGATGACGACATCCTGAATGACCAGCTCGTGCCGATCGAGCTGGTTTCGGATTGCGGTTCGGATGAGATCGGTCCGATTCGAGTAGAGGCCCTGCTCGACGAGGACGTCGATTCGTCCGAGATCGACGGGCCCGACGTTGATCGTGATTTTCTCTGTCTCGCTCAAGTTTTCCATCTCCTTTCCTGTTCCACGGATGGTCCCATTCTATCCGGTCAGCCCTCCTGTGAGAACGATCACCAAACAGATCGCACCGAGCGGGATGGCCGTCAGTAGTCCTTCGTAGCCGATCAAGTAGCGCTTTGCTTCGCTGGGAAGGAGAGACTCGACGGCGGAGACTCCGATCGCGTTGCTTGCCATGTGAGCCAGGCAGATGGCCCAGATGTCGCCTGTCCGTGCGTAGATCCAGCCGAGGAAGATCGAAAGGAGGATGGCGTGCACAGTGAACGCGACGAACCCCTTCGTTTTCTCCGATGGGTACGTGTACCCCATTCGGAGGAGAGGCAGATGCCACACGGACCAGACCAAGCCGGTGAGTACGGCTGCAAGAAGGGGCCAGGACGGCGTCACGCCCGCCTGGAAGAACGCTCGCCAACCGAACTCCTCTCCGAACTGAAACGGGGCCGTGAGGATTGCGACGAGCGGCAATGTCGCGAAGAACTGGAGGTGCGAGCGGATCAGCCGAGTCTTCCTTGCGTGTCGCGAAAGGCCCGTGGCGCGCGCAAGCCCATAGCTGACGAGGGCAATCGCTGCGGGAGCCAAAAGACCGGCGAGGTAGTACGGCCATGCCGTGCCTATCTTGGGAATGAACTCCGCGACAGTGAATCCTTGCTTGGCGATCAGCCACCGCACAAGGAATGCCGCGGCGGCCGGTGCGCACGCGCCTGGCAGGATCGCAAGCTGGAAGCGCATCGAATCCTTGGGCGTGAGGCTGGCGCGAGAGACCAAGGACCACGATCCCCATGCGAGAATGAATGTGATGCCCAGATAGGCCAGAAGGCCACTGACCGCGGGCGTCATGGCATCTCCTTCCCAACAACGTCAGCTGAAACACGTGCGGGAGAGTGGATCTCCGCCGAGCGGCGCGAATTCGAGTGGGCGCTGACGCGGACTGGTCCAACCTCGATGGACAGCTGGCGGCGAGGGCAGCTGGACCGGTCCTCGCCCTTCAAGAGATCCTTCTCCCAGTCAAGTTGTGACATCGCAGCGAGCGAGACAGGGCCGACGTGAACGAACACCTCGAGTGTGCTAAACATCCTTTCGCCTTCCTTTCAACATCCAAGAGGATGGTTTTAGGAGTCTAGTACATTCTTGGATGTCTGTCAGCATCCATACGGATGGTCATCGAAACACTTATCTCGCCCTGTCGTTCTTCCAAGGCGGAATGCGGGTGAGAGCACGGTAGAATCCTATCTTGCGGAACTGAAGCCGATCATCTCGAAACCTCGCAAATCGGCCCGCGTGGATACGCCAGCGATTCGGGTGAGGAGGAGACGATGCTGAAGCGGACTCGATGGTGGACGGTGGCCGTGATTGCCTTGGCGCTCGTGGGGATTGGAGTGCGTTTCCTTGCAGGGCTGCCTGGGGGCGATCCGACCAATCTTCTCGTCAACCCGAGCGCTGAGGAGGGCTCCGGAGATCGGCCTTCCGGGTGGCGACCGATCTCGCTGCCCTCGGGTCAGGGACGAGTGCAGTTCACCTGGGACGTGCAGAGATCCCACGAAGGGACTCGGTCCCTGCGGATTGAAGGGACAGGAACGAAGCGCGGGATCTGGTCCCAGGAAGTGCCGGTCGAAGAGGGCGTTGTCTACGAGCTATCGGGGTACGTGGCCTTTGAACGACTGGAGCGCGACGCCGACTGCCATCTTCAGGTCGTCTTCCGTGGAGAGGACAGAGAGCTTCTAGGGTTTGTCGATCTGGCCAAGCACTATGGCGGATCGCGTGACTTCGATCGCGACTTCCCCGCGCGAATGCTCTTCCGTGCCCCCGTCGGCGCGATCCGTGCCGAAGTGAACGGAACCCTGAGCGGATCAGGCATCGCTTGGTTCGATGATCTTGACTTCAGGCGGGCCCGCCTTGGCAGCATCTCGGGCCGCGTGACGGCGGATGGTGGGCCCGTCGACGGTGCACACGTCTATCTTTGGGGCGATCCGTGGGGCGAAGCGATCGAGGCCGCCGCCGATGCGGACGGCGTGTATCGTCTGGTCAATGTCCCGGTCTCGCATCCTCGCTACATCGTGGTTGCCGAGAAGGATGAGTATCGGACGCAGCCGAAGGGCGGAATCGAGGTCCTGGAAGATGGGATCACGACCGTCGATTTCGATCTTCAGCCGGGTGCTGATCCGATCGATGATCTCGAGGTCGGCTACGGGTTCCTCTGCTTTTCGCACGATCAGGCGCCGATCGACCTGCCCGACTCGGCTTCGCTTCCGGACGATCCGTCCGGCTACGTCGTGGAAGTCCGGCCCTATCTGGAGTCCGACGAGATCATCACGTCCGACGATCCAATTATCGTGACGCTTGCCGGTCAGATTCTGGCGTCCCTCTCCGCCGAGGGTCAACGAGACGCGATCGCCGTCGCGCGAGCCGTCTACGAGTGGATCAGCATACACATCAACCATGACGCCGTTTGTGGAAACAATCAGCCGTACCTAGATGTGACGAGCGGGATTTGGCAGACGATCCAGCCGGGCGGCTGGTGCTGGGGAAGGAACTTCTACGATTGGGGTTATCGGCCGGTGGAGCTGCTCGAGGAACAGGTCGGAATCTGCGTCGAACACTCGTGGCTCGGCGCCGCGGTCCTTCGCGCCCTCAACATCCCTGCTCGTGCCCGCGCCGGCTCGGCGCAATTCTGGGTCCAGTATGAGGGTGGAAACGGCGCATGGTACGGGTTCAGCACCAACGGAGGGTCGAACACGTACCGTGAAACCGGATACCTCGGCGCGGGATTCGGCGACCCTGCCTTGCCGACCTTCTTCGCCGCGACGAGTGAGCCTTTCCTTCAGGAAGACTGGGATTGGACCGAGCCCGGCGTCTGGCGCGAGCGTCATCCGTGGGGCGAGGTGTACCCGGCCGACGCGGAAGGCCTTGAGCGCGCGAAGCAGGATCTGAACGAGTACGCAGAGACCGGCGAAGCGGCGCCCGGCACAGCGAAACGACGTCCGGGAGCGGGAGTCTACGAAATCAACTACAGCCAGATCACGCTCAGCCGATGGAGCCTGGCGAAACAGCCGATCATCGATGTTCGTTTCCCGGCACCGACGGAATCCACGGCGACGACCGACACCGGTGAGTGGGTCTACTGGACGAATCACCCCGAGTGCGTTATCGACACGTACGTCGAGACAATCGAGAACCCGCCGGTTCCCGAGATCCAGCGATGGAGGCACATCGTCTTTGACGTCTCGAGTCTTCTGGGGAACTGAGCCGGGAGACCCCTAGTCGGCGGACATTCGCCAGACGGTCCGCTCCCCGGGCCGTCCGATCGGAAGGGACACGATCTGCGTCGGCGTGACCTTCACGACGGCGTAGTCTGCGTCGTTCGGGTCTGAGAACCACTTCGACAGCCTCGGCGTCCAGGCGGCCTGGCGCTCCGCGGCGTCGGTCGAGATCTCGGACGTACCGTCGATCTGGAAGTAGGTGCCGGGTCGCTCCGCGTCCGTGTCACCGCACGTGATGTGGACGCGTCGATCGGTACGGATGTCGCGCACCTTCTGGGTCTCCGCGAACGTCGGGATTCTTAGGATCAGTTTGGGATCGAGCTTCGCTCTCACGAAGCGAACGCGGGGCGCTCCGCTTGGACCGACAGTCGCGAGACTGCACAAGAATGGAACACCTTCTCCGACAGTATCGAGTAGCATCCTTCTGGCATCCTTCATGGCGACTCCCTTTGGCTTGGGAAACGGCGTGGTTCATCTCCGTCCCGCTAGTGATTCCCGGCGTCTTCTCCCGCTTGATCCTGAACCGGCCTCCACGTCGGATACATGTCGCTGCCGGCGCTGTCCGTGAGGCGTGTGACACAGCTGCCGTTTGGGCGCATCAAGTAGATTTCGTCATTGCCGTCTCGCCTTGACACAAACGCGATCCACTCCCCGTCCGGCGACCAGGTAGGGAGCATGTCATCTGTGGGGTCGAACGTCAGTCTCGTTGGGCGAGTCCCATCGACATGGATCGTGTAGATCTCCCGATTGCCATCGCGCTTGGAGCAGAAGGCCAACCGCTCGCCGTCCGGCGACCAACTTGTGAGGAAATCCCTCGACTCCGACTGGGTGATCCGGATCGGGTTGCGGCCGTCCCTGTCCATGACGAAGACGTTGACGGCTCCATCGATATTGGAGTGAAACGCGATCCTCGCGCCGTCGGGCGACCAGGCGGGCCTCCCGTTGGTTGCACCATTGTCCGTCAGTTGAACCTCTTCTTCCGTGCGAAGCGAGACGACGTAGATCTGCGTTCCTCCGCCTCGAGGCGCGGCGAATGCGAGCGATTCACCGTCAGGCGACCACGACGGGCTCCAGCTGATCAGAGACGAAACCCGCCGCTCGTCTGAGCCATCGACCGCTACGGTGAACAGCTGCCATCCTGCGCGACGCGACTGATAGGCGATCCTCGTGACTTGGTGCAGGCCGGCCCCGTCGGCGTTCATGACGTAGACATTCGTGATCCCTTCTCGATCTGACGTGAACGCGATCTCTTCCACTGTCGTCGGGCACGGCTCCGGCTCGCTCACTCCCACGGCCGTCAATCCAGCAAGTGCCAACGCGCTGGCCAGCAGGCGTCTTCGTGTTGTTCGTCGGTCGACCATGCGATTTACCTCACATCGGGTTCTGCGACCGCATGGTGCGACGGACGCGTCTCGGCCCCGTCTTCTGAACGCTTCACGGCAGGGAGCCTGGGGAGTACTCTAGCCTGCGAAGGGAGGACACATGAAGAGATGGACGGTCACAGCACTGACGGTTGGCCTAGTTGGAGGCGTCTTCTTCTTGCCGACAGGTGCTGCTCCACGGGTCGTAGGAGAGATTGACGTTGAGCGGTACATGGGGCTTTGGTACGCGATCGCCAGCATTCCTACCACGTTCGAGCGGCAGTGCGTCGAGGGGACGACGGCCGAGTATGCCTTGCTCGAGAACGGGAGGATCGAGGTGACCAACACGTGCTTCAATGTCGACGGCGAGCCGGATCGCGCTGTCGGACGTGCCTGGGTTCCGAACCCGGCCGAGCCGACGAAGCTGAAGGTCTCGTTCGTCCGCTTCCTCGGATTCTGGCTCTTCCCCGGTGCCTACTGGATCATCGATCTGGATTCCGATTACCAATACGCCGTGGTCGGCCATCCGTCCTATCGCTACGGCTGGATCCTCAGTCGCACGCCGGCGCTTTCCCAAGAGACGTTGGATGGAATCATCGAGCGCCTTGAGGCGCAGGGCTACGATTTCGAGGACTTCCGGATGATCGACCAGTCGAGGCACCTGGACGGATAGCCGGTCTCACACCGTTTGGTCGTTCGGGATCGCGCTCTCAGGCAAGTGGATGGCGAACTTGCACCACGGATTGCCCGAGAGAACGGTCTCCAGGACCTCGGCCTTCAGCTGCTGGCCGAAGATCACTTCGTGTGGCTTCTTGTGGAAGGCGGCACTGCAGTTGCAGAACGTCGGTGAGATCCCTGACTTCCCACCCTTCAGCGACTCCTTCACCCACGGACAATGGCAGTAGTGGTAGGCCTTCTCCTGTGGGTCGTTGGCTGCGAGGAACTTGACGGCCTGATGCGGGATCTTCGCCTCGATCAACACGCTCCCCTTGCGAACGCCTGATTGGACCTCAGGGTGCTCGCGAACATAGGCGATGACGTCGTCGTCGATCGGCTGGCTGAAGTAGAGCGTGCCCTCATCGCGATGCTTCTCCAGCTCGGCAATGAAGTCGGATCCCTTCTTCTCTAGGAATGCGTCGATCCCGCCGGCGTCCTCGAATTTCTTCTTCCCGTCGAGAAACCAGGCGTCTTCGAGATGGCGCAAGCCGCTGCCGATCACGCGCTTGCACGTCTCGGCGTCGACCGACGTTTCGAGGCGTTTCATCACGATCTCGGTCAGCGCTGGCTTGTCGACGTTCAGCGTTCCGAGAGGCGGGAGTTCGACGCCCTCGAAGATCTTGTCTCTCGCCGCTTCGCCGATCTCTTCACCGAGTTTGGCGTGCAGGTTGTCGAGCGCTTCGGCGCCGTCGATCAGCTCAAGCGCCGCGATGTGTACGGCGTCGTTCCCGATGAATCGGCCGTACCGGATCAGCGCGACGTAGTGGTTCCACGTGTTGATCTCCTGATCGATCATCGTATCTGAGAAGGTGTTGACGTCCTCGGCGGTCGCCGTCTTAGGCGAGGTTCTGCGATCGTCCTCCAGCAGGAAGGCCTCGAATTGTTCAACGATGGAGATCGACGCATTGGCTTGCTCGTCGGAAAGGTCTCTCCTCTTCAAGTACGCGAGGAATCCGTCTCTGTCCATGTCACATCCTTGTGCTTTGTGAAGTCGGGCGACGCACCTGCGCCGCCCGACAGCCTTTCGATCCGTCGTCTCCCCATCGTCTTTCCAGCGAGGTACGATGCATCGTCAGAACGTCCGCCCCCCCCCCCGCGTTCTCCCGTCGGGAGGTGTCGGTCACGGTGCCGCCCATTGCTCCTGTAGATACTCGCTCGGTGTGAGCACGAGCACGTCGGTCTTGTGGGGGTTTGCCAGGAGATCGGAGTCCTGGCTGATGAGGATCGCGCCGGACGCGTGGGCGAGGGCCGCGAACTTCCGGTCGTCTGGATCCGGGACGTGCGCAAACCGTCCGGGGCTTGTCTCCGCGACGCATCGGTCTTCATCTTGGAACAGATCGGCGATGGCGTCCCACGACAGCGGCGGGATCTTCTCCAAGATCGCCCTCGTCTCCCGTCGCGTCGCGTTGTTCCAGATCATCCGTAGACGGACTTGTCGAACCTCGTCGACAATCCGGGCGGAGTCGCTGCCGGGATTGAACCCGGCGGCGACGAAGACGTTGGTATCGAGGACGACGGCGGGGAGATCTCGTTTCATGTCTCGATCGTACTCCGCCGCATTCCGAAGCGAAACACGTTGACATCGTGCCGTCCCTGTCGTACTCTCCGCGCTCGCTCTTGTCCCCGTTCGGTCGGCTTGAGAGCCGTCCGGACATCACTTGTTCAGCAGGGATTCACTCCGCTCGGCTTGACTCGAGACGATGCATGATGTGTGATGGCAAGAGACAAGACGAAGGAGCAACGATGACGAAGGCGACGCCGATCGAACGAATGAGGAATGTGGGCGTGATGGCTCACATCGATGCGGGAAAGACGACGGTCACGGAGCGGATCCTGTTCTTCACCGGGAAGCGGCACAAGATTGGCGAAGTACACGACGGCGAAGCGGCGATGGATTGGATGATCCAGGAGCAAGAGCGCGGGATCACGATCACGTCGGCGGCGACGACCACGTACTGGAGAGATCACCGCATCAACCTCATCGACACCCCGGGGCACGTCGACTTCACTGCTGAAGTCGAGCGGTCGCTGCGCGTCCTCGACGGGACCGTCGCCCTCTTCTGCGCCGTCGGCGGCGTTCAGCCGCAGGCGGAGGCCGTCTGGCGACAGGCGGAGAAGTACCACGTCCCCCGGATTGCATTCATCAACAAGATGGATCGCACCGGCGCGGATTTCGAACGGGTCGTCGACGAGATCCGCCAAGAACTCGGCGCGAACGCCGTCCCGGTCGTCATCCCGATCGGCGCGGAAGCGAATTTTCAGGGTGTTGTCGATCTCGTGCACATGAAGGCCGTCTACTACGACGATGCTAAACAGGGGGCGACGATTCGCATCGAGGAGATTCCTGCCAATCTCCTCGCCACAGCCCGTGAGGCCGAAGCACGGATGATTGAGCGGATCAGTGAACAAGATGACCCCCTGATGGAGAAGTTCATCGAGGGCGAGGTTCCGGAGTCGGGCGAGGTCCTCCGCGCGATCCGCAAAGCGACGATCGCCGGTAGCTTCATCCCCGTTCTCTGTGGCGCGGCGTTCAAGAACAAAGGGGTTCGCCTGCTTCTCGACGGAATCGTCGACTACCTTCCCTCACCTGTGGATCTCCCGCCCGTGATTGGGGCCTGCACGAAGTCGAACGACGAACTGATTCGTCGCCCGCAGGATGACGCGTCGCTCGCGGCGCTGGCGTTCAAGGTTCAAGCGGACAAGCACATGGGGAAACTGACGTACGTGCGCGTCTACTCGGGCATATTGAAGGTGGGAGACCGTGTGTACAACTCGAGTCGCGACAAGCCGCAGCGGATCGGCCGCCTGTTCGAGATGCACGCCAACGACCGCGAGGTGGTGGAGGTGATGCGAAGCGGTGAGGTGGGCGCTGTCGTCGGACTGGCGGAGACGCACACGGGCGACACGATCTGCAGTCGTGAGCATCCGATCATGCTCGAGTCGATCGAGTTCCCGACGCCCGTCATCGGGGTGGCCATCTCCCCCGCGTCGCGCGAGGATCGAGACAAGCTCTCCTCGGCCCTCCATCGACTCGCCGAGGAAGATCCGACGTTCGTCGTTCGTTCCGACGCCGAGACGAACGAGGTGGTTATCTCCGGAATGGGCGAACTCCACCTCGAAATCATCCTCGATCGGCTGAGTCGCGAGTTCGGCGTCGACGTCCACGCCGATCGACCGCAGGTCGCCTACAGGGAGACGATCCTCGGTCCAGTCGAACATGAGTACCGGCACGTCAAGCAGACCGGTGGGAGAGGGCAATACGCACACGCTGTGCTTCGCGTGGAGCCTGCGGATCCCGGGGAAGGATTCGAATTCGAGGACACGATCACCGGTGGCAAGATTACGCGCGAGTACCTGGCGGCGATCAAGAGAGGGGTTGTCGAGGAAATGGCGGAAGGTCCCTACGCGGGATTCCCGATGGTCGACGTGAACGTGACCGTTCTCGATGGTTCGATGCACGACGTCGATTCTTCTGAGCAGGCCTTCAGGACGTGCGGGAAGATGGGATTCCGCGAGGCCTGCCGCAAGGCCGGATTGGAGCTCCTCGAGCCGATGATGAGTGTCGAGGTGACCGCGCCGGAGAACCACACCGGCGGGATCACGAGCAGTCTGTGCAGCAAGCGAGGACGAGTTCTCGGGATGGACACCAAAGGTGGGGCGACCGTGTTGCGTGGGCGCGTGCCACTTGCCGAGATGTTCGGCTATGCCTCGGAGCTGCGGAACCTGACGAGCGGGCGGGGGACCTTCACGATGCATTTTGAGCACTACGAGGCGGTTCCATTTGCGATGGCAGAGCAAGTCGTCGAGGAGCGAAAGGCTCGAGCGTCCTGATCAACCGGCTTCGGCCGAAGGCCGGAACGTAATCTGTCGGGCCAAAGGCCCGACAGACGCTTGCCGAGGAAGTCATCGTGGAGCGAAAAGACAAGAAGGGATAGGGATTCCGCTCGCGCTCTTCGTAGTCATCGAGCTGAAAGCGTGACATACAGGGATTCTCGGAACGGAGACGCTCGCGGAGCCGACCGAAGATCGGCGAGTAATCCGTCGCGCCTCGGGCGACAGCCCCGGAAACCCTGACGGGCCGTAGCCGGCCGTAGCCGGCCGTAGCCGGCCGTAGGCCGGCGAGTAATCTCTCGAGTCTTCGACTCGAGAGACCTTGACAATCTTCTCACGAATAACGTATGTTGGAGTTAGCGCCGTCGGCCGACGGCGTTTCTTCTATTCCACGTCCAGCTCCTCCGCATGAAGCTCGTCCCGGACTCCTTTCACGCGAGTTCACATCTCTGACACATCCCTGGCCAGCGGAATCCATTCCGCGATTAGACTATCAGTATGGGCAGCGCGGGGTCGGACAGACGAATCTTCGTGCCTCCCGTGAGACACCATGACTCTGAAAGGTACGAACGCGAGGAGGCACGAGATGAAAGGATGGAATCCGCGGCGGTCGACGCCCGTTGTGCTACTGGCAGTCGGACTCATGGCTGCCGTCGGGATGTGCGCGATGGCGCAAATCGAAGGGATCAACCCTGAATCTTGGGGATTCCTGTTTGGATTCGGCCAGTATCCGGATCCGGGCGGCACGCTGCACACGGTGTTCGAGATCCAGCAGGGTCCGGGGGCCCCGATGCGAACCTACACCACCGACATCACACCCGCCGCCGACCAGTTCCTGATGACCGAAATCATCGATGCGCCCACACTGGGTCTTGGCGAGATCACGTCGGGCTTGGGAGGAGGCAGGGGTGTCGCTGCAGTCGCCGGAGGACGATATGAGTACAAAGAGACGGCTCAGATCGACATGTCGCCGCTCGGTGCTCTCGGAGAGCATGGCGTCGTGGTCGAGGCGAATCAGACCTACTACCTCCCGGACGGAGCGAGCCTCGTCACCGGAGCCATCGAGCTCATTTCCGGCGTTGAGGTGATCAAGGGGACGTTCACCCATCCGGAGTATCCGACACAGCAGGCAGTCATCGGCACGGCCCTTGATGCCGAGATCACAAAGCTTCTGCAGTTCCCCGTCTACATCCTGATCGAGATAGACGGCGTAACTCAGTCGCTCACCCGGCTCATCGAATTTAGCTACCAGCAGCCCTAGGGAGGCAGGACATGAAACGAATAAGAGCGCACCGATGGATCGTTCTGGCTCTGTTCGCCGTCAGCCTCTTGGGACTGGCAGCACTGGAGACGATGGCGCAAGCACAAGGGCAGGCACGAGGGCAGATTCAAGGGCAATTCTTCGGGTTCGGCGAGTATCCGGGCGGCACCCTGCACACGGTGTTCGAGATCCAGCAGGGTCCGAGCGTACCCCTTCGTCAATACGCCACCGACATCACGCCCAAGGACGGCCAGTACCACATGACTGAGACGATCGGTGCCACTCTGAGCTTGAGCAACATCCAGACGGGTCTAGGAAGACGAGGTGCAGCGGCGGTTGCCGGAGGCCGATTCCACTTCAAGCAAACGCCACCGATCGACATGTCCCCGCTCGGCGTTCTGGCGGAGTACGGGGTGACCATCGAGCCGAATCAGACCTATTACCTCCCCGACGGAGCGAGTCTCGTAACAGGGGAGATCGAGTTGATCGCCGGGGTCGAGGCGATCAAGGGGACGTTCACCCATCCGGAGTATCCAACGCAGCGGGTGATCCTGGGCTCTGTCATAGACCCGGCCATCTCCGCCCTTCTGCAATACCCCATCTACATGCTGATCGAGTTGGAGGGTGCGCCGCAGAACCTCGTCCAGCTCATCGAATTCAGTTTCACACCGGAGGAAGAGCTATGATCGAGGTTCAATCCGCTTCGCGTACGTTCACCATGGGTGCCACGCAGGTCCACGCCCTCCGTGGTGTGAATCTGAGGATTGAAGACGGCGAGTTCGTGGCCATCATGGGGCCGTCGGGATCCGGCAAGAGCACGCTGATGTATCTGCTCGGTGCGCTCGACAAGCCGAATGGAGGCAGCATCTTCTATGGCGATCAGGACGTGGCGACCTGCAATTCGAACGGCCTGGCCGACCTGCGTGGCCGTCGCATCGGGTTTGTGTTTCAGATGTTCAGCCTCATGCCCACACTGTCGGCGCTCGAAAACGTCGAACTCCCGATGGTCTTCCAACGGATGCCGCACGCGAAGCGACGAAAGCGAGCTGCTGAACTGCTGGAACTTGTCGGCATGGCCGATCGTGCGAGGCACTTGCCCAAGCAGCTTTCCGGCGGAGAGCAACAACGTGTCGCGATCGCGCGGGCACTGGCCAATGACCCCGATCTGCTGCTGGCCGATGAACCGACGGGGAACCTCGATTCCGAGACTGGGCTTCAGATTATCGAACTGCTCAGGCAGCTCAATCTTGAGCGAGGCATGACCGAGATCCTTGTCACTCATGATGAGGCCCTGACGAAACATGTCGACCGAACCATTCGGCTGTTGGACGGGTGCGTCCTCGCCTCCGGCGAGGACGGAGGAGAAACGCTTTCGAGCGTTTCTCCTGCTACGCAAGGCAAAGGCAGGGACGAAGGTGAGGATGGTGAAGAAGCACCGATGGCGGTCGCTTCTTCAGATGGCCAGGAAGCAAACCTGAGTTCCGGGGCCTCAGCCAGCCCAGGAGAAAGGGCGGGAGCCTCTTCTCCCAGCTGCTCCTCCGCAGGAGGTGCAGCCCATGCTTAGAGACTATCTTCGACTGTCCATGAAGAGCTTGCGGCGACGTTCGCTTCGGTCATGGCTGACGATTCTCGGCATCGTTGTCGGCGTGGCGGCCGTTGTCGCCCTGATCGCCATTGGCGAGGGGATGCAACGTTCCGTGGAGCAGCAATTCGACACCATCGGTTACAACACGATCATCCTCGGGGAGGCTACAGGAACGGCCGTCGGCTCCACATGGCCTTCGGCACCCACCGGTCTCCCCGCGGGCGGGAGTCTTCTGGAAGGACGATCCCCTGAAGAGATCGAAGCACTCAGGGAGCAGTCCCAAGGCAGGGCCATGGGCGGGAGGCTTCTTGAAGGACGATCCCCTGAAGGGACAACTCAGACCGCTGTCGTCTCAGACGGCATGTCGAGCATGGAGGTTCTTGAGAGCCTTGCCGAACTGCCTACTGTCGCCGTCACCGGTGCCCAGCGAAACGAGACCGCAATGGTGACATCGGAGGGCCTGGCAGGAATCGGCATCCTTCGACTCGTCGGGATGACCCCGTCGATGCCCAACGACTTTCCCCTCTACTTCGAGGGGTATGCGATCGCCGAGGGACGCGCCTTCACGGAGGACGATCTGCATGTCGTCGTGCTCGGCCCCGGCGTCGCGGCTGACATGGTGGTTGGGGTCGGAGACGAGATTATGATCCAGGGAACCCCGTTCGAAGTGATTGGCATCCTCACCGAGCCAGAACAGGTCAGCGGTGGCTTCACTGTAGGGGAAACGAAATTCAGTTTGTTCGTGCCGATTCCCGCCTTAGAATCCCTCTTCGGGAATCAAGGTTCGTTCTCGCTGGCGTTCCTCGAAGTGACTGACGGAACCAGCATCGACATCGCGGTGCAGCAGGTTCGCGATACGTTCACACAGGCAGGCAAGCCCATCTCCGCGACGACGGCCTCCGAACTGAGTGCTGAGATCGGCGCGGCACTCTCCAGTGTCAACCTCACACTGTCCGCGATTGCCGGAATCGCGCTCCTTGTCGGCGTACTCGGCGTGATGAACACCATGTATACCTCCGTGCTGGAGCGAACACGCGAGATTGGCATCATGAAGGCCGTCGGCGCCAAGGACCGCGATGTCCTCGGGCTGTTCCTCATTGAGTCCAGCCTGTTGGGTCTCCTCGGCGGTGGGCTCGGCATTCTATTGGGTGTCGGGATCAGCGGTCTGGCTGGCCAACTGATCTCGAGTTCGCTGGGTCTTGGAGTGGTCAGCCAGGCGGTCGAATCGACGGGGCTGCAAGCGACCGGCTCAGCAGGGCTGGTGCCCGCATTCAGCGCATGGCTGATCCTGGCTGCGCTCGGGCTGTCGCTGTTGCTCGGGACGATCGCCGGCGTCTTGCCGGCATGGCGCGGGGCGAAGCTCCCGCCCGTGAAGGCATTGAGGTACGAATAGCAGTCGAAACGAAGGAGGCGGCATGGCTCGGGTGTGGAGGGTCTGCTTGGCTGTTGCGTGTCTCGTGCCGGCGATCAGCGCGGCGGCGTACGGGTCGGGATTCATTACCTGGGACACCGAGCTCGCCGTGCCGCTCTCAGCATCGATGCTGGAGATGGAAGGCTCGTCGACCTCCTTCAGCGGCGGGTACAACTGGGAGGAGGGGTACGGGATCTCGGGAACCGTATTCATCCCTCTTTCGGGACTCGGAGAAACCGTGAGCGTGAGTGCACATCTCGAAGACGACGTGGTGGTCAACTGGCCGGTGGGCACGTGGAGCGTCAACGCAAATGCGTCCTTCTCGCTGCAGACGCCGAGCTTGTTGGGGCTCTCTTCGACAGCGAACGTGACGGCCTATGGCATATCGACGACAGCGACGTTCAACCTCTACCCGTTCAGAGGGGCCTACTCCACCGGGCTGACGCTGACACTGGCAGGCGCAACGCAGTTGGGGTGGGGAATATCTGCTACAGGCACGTTTGGCGATCCGTGGAACTCACCCTGTAATCTCGATTTCACAGGGTTGATCATTGGCTTCGAGGCCTTCCCATGGGGTTGTGTCCACACGGATGTTGAGTTTGTCTTTACCACAGCGGGCTACGAGAAGACGACGATCGACATCGATGTCGATCTGTGGGATGGCGTCCTCGTCCTCGATGGCGCGCTCGAGTTTGCGGTTCAGACGAAGACCCTCAGCCTGACGCCGTACCTCAACGTCGGAGAGCAATGTATCTGGCTCAGTGTCGGGATCGAGCCGCAGGAGATCGGGCCGGGAACGGCAAGCTCGATCGATCAACTCATCATCCAGGGTCTGGGGATCACGGATTGCGAAATCGGTCCGGTCACGTTCAGCACGATCTCGGCATTAGGCGGCGGGCTCTACCGAAATGCAAAGGCATCGGACATCGATCTTCATGCGAACAACTATTACGTTGCCCTCGCTCCGGACGCCAATCCGGGAGCGTGGTTCCAGACGGACTACATCACCGTAATCACGATCCGACATGCGGCGGCAACGTTTACTGAAGGGTTTGCGAGCACCCAGCTGACGCTTGACTTCTACTTTGGGACGACGGTGACCACGCTGTTCGATTTCGCCCTGCTGACCGCAGAGTGGCAACACGCAATGTCGGAAGCCTTCAGCTACCGGATCGCCGTGCAATTCGATCCCACGGGAGCCGATCATTGCTTCGAATTTGGCTTCACCGTATCGACCACGCTTCAGTAGGCCGTCCCGGAGCGAGGTCCTTGATCGCCGCTTCGCGAACCTCTAGCCTTCCCTATCGGAATGAGTGCCGAGGGAGGGTTCCATGGCCGTTCGAAGGGCCGAACCATACATCTGGGTGACGTGGCTGACGAAGCTTCTGGCCGGCGAGTCGACGTGCGAGTGGTCGGCCTGGTATCGCGCACACCACAAGGAGTACGACAAGTTGCCGATCGACTTCGACCTGGCGCGGTGGACGGTCGATCACAACGAGCTCGTCAATATCCGGCGGGAACAGCTCCTCGATGATGGCTATCAGGTTCACGTCGAGGACGAGAACGCGTTCAAACGAAGAGGAAAGACGGGGATCGTCGTCTCGGGAAAGCCAGATATCTTGGCCATTCGAGACGGTCGAGGCGTGATTGAGGACTGCAAAACCGGCCGGCCGAGGACATCGGATCAGCTCCAGGTGCTCGTGTATATGCTCCTCCTTCCGATCAAGAACCCACGGACGGCCGATGTTCGATTGAGTGGACGCGTTGTCTACAAGACGGGGTCGGTCGAGATCCCGGAGGACGGCCTCGACGACGCGTTTCGTGAGCGCTTCGTTGGGCTTGTGCAACGAGTTGGCGGCGAGAAGCCGCTCGCCAAGGCGCCGGCGTGGTCGGAGTGCCGCTGGTGCGACATCGGACCGGTCGACTGCCTCTACCGCGTGAGTGAGCCGCCGGATTCGATCGAGGCCGAGACGGATCTCTTCTAGACTGCCTGGGAGTGCAACAGCGAAGGCGGTATCCTTACGCCTCGAATCCGCGCCGCGGAAGACGGCGCCACTTCAGCTGGAGGAATTTGAGAATGGAAAGCGAAGTTCGCCAAGCGCTAGAGAGTATCCGCCCCGCCTTACAGGCCGATGGGGGGGACGTAGAACTCGTTGAGGTGACGGAGGCGGGCGTTGTCCGTGTTCGCCTTCAGGGAGCCTGTCACGGCTGCCCAATGGCTCAGATGACCATCAAGGACGGCATTGAGCGCGCGCTCAAGGAGCAGGTTCCCGGCGTGACGGAGGTCGAGGCCGCCTAGCCTGTCCTGAGCGGTTCCGCAGCAGAAGGCGTTTGTCCCGCCGCCTCCCCCGTGAGGCGGTGTTTCTCTTCGGCGAGGGCCTTCTCACTCCTGGCAGACCCGGGATGGGGAACCGTGAACACGATGATGAGTGCGACCAGAAGCAGCATGGCCGAGGCGCCAAACGCCGCTTGGTAACCGCCCCACGTCGCCAAGAGGCCACTCCCGATGCCAGCCCCGACCGAGCCGGCGCCGGCGAGTGCGTTGTAGAGGCCGAGGGCCATACCCCGGTTCTCCGGCTTTGCCAGCCGCGACACGAGAGCGATTCCCGAGAGCTGGAAGTAGGACCAGGTGATCCCGTAGATGGCAAAGGCGATCACGAGCACCAGCGTCGATGGCGTGACATCGACCAACGCGAGGAAGAGCGCCACGGTCGAGAACAGAATGAGGCGGGCACCAATCGTCGTGATCTGCACGTACCAGTTGCCGCGTTTTCGGATCTGGCGTGCCGCAAAAGGAAACGCGGCGACGACGCCCAGGTGCTGGAGTGCGAAGTAGGCAAACACAAGATAGGAAGGCAGCCCAAACCGTTCCGACAACAGAAGTGGGAGCGGGATGCCAAACAGGCCGAGCCCGAGAAAGGCGAAGAAGGTCGCTGCCAGGAATCGGCGGGTGCCGGGGCGGAATCCGTGGGGATCGCGAAGTGCCGCGAGGATTCGCCGGGGGCGGAGTCGGTGGTAGAGATGGAACGGGGCAAAGCGGCGCTTCTCGAGAAGGAAGTTCCCCATCGCGAGGACGACGCCGCGGAACTTGCGTGCCGTATACTGCGGAACGGTTCGTGGGACATGCCGAAAGGCTAGCGCGCTTGCGGAGAGTCCCCCAAGCGCGATGAACCCGAACAGCACACGGATCGCGGTCTCCTCAGGAACGACGTACGCTCCGAGGGCCAGTGCGCCGCTTCCGATAAGCAACCCGAGGACCCACCCGATCGCCCCCATCTGGTTCAGTTGGCCGATCTTCGCTTCCCAGGTGGGTTCGTCGCGATTCTCGATCACGATCAGAACCGTGACGGATGCATTGGCGACCCAGAAGAAATTCATCAGCATGTTGATCCAGAGGAAGTGCTTGAAGCTCGGCACGAAAGCCATCGCGAGGAAGCAGATACCGACGACCCCGTAGCTCGCGACGACGAACGGTTTCCTCCGGTGTGATGCGTCCGAAAGACGTCCCCAGAGGAGACTGCCAACCACGCCGACCAGGCTGACAAGCCCGGCGAGGATGCCGAGCGCTCCTACGGAGCGTTCGAGGACCCGTGAGAGCATGAGGGGGATCAGCACCGACGACGTGCCCAACACGAGATTGGCTAATGCGACGGCGAGGAACCAGGGTTCCCCGTCCTTCCACCACACTGTGAGTGACCGTCGCATGGCGCCTCCCTCGATTCGGGTCCGTCTCATCCAACACGCGGCAGGATGCAAAAACCCGAGCAGTATAGCGCTGTTCTTCAGCGCGTCAAGGGCACTTGACTGTTCTCACGGATTGATCAAGCAGTCGGCGTGAGATAGAAGAGGATGCCGAGATAGTGGGTGATGCTGCCGCCGAGGACGAACAGGTGCCAGATGGCGTGATTGTACGGCAGGCGCTTCCAGCCGAAGAAGATCGTCCCGAGCGTGTAGAATCCGCCGCCAATGGCGATGTAGATGAGGGCATTGTGCGGGACTCGTAGCCAGAGTTCGCGAGCGGCGAGGACGATCATCCATCCCATCAACAGATAGACCGCGAGGGAGATCCCGCGAAATCTTCCGACGAAGACCGCTTTCATCACGATGCCGACAATCGCGAGCGTCCAGATAACAACCAACATCGTCAGTCCCCAGCTCCCCCACAACGAGAGCAGGAGGAAGGGCGTGTAGGTGCCGGCGATCAGCAGATAGATGGAGCAGTGATCGAAGACCCAGAAGACGCGGCGTGCGCCCGGATGCCGGAGGGCGTGATAGAGAGTTGACGAGATGTGGAGGAGAAACAGGGTCAGCCCGTAGATCGAGAAGCTCGCGAGATGAAGGGCCGTCCCCGTTCCGGATGTGCGATAGAGGAGAAGAGCGGCGCCGGCAAGGCTCAAGATTGCGCCGATGCCGTGCGTCACGCTGTTCGCGATGTCCTCGCCGAGGGGATACCTCGGGGGATGTCTGTCGATGTTCTTCTTGTCGGTCACGACGGAATGGTACCCTCCAAGCGTCCGCCAGCCGAGCGAGTCAGAGCTAGGGTTCGTGAACCTCGTTCAGTGCCAGTCTTCGCTCGTAGAGGTAGGCCCTTCCGCTCTTGCCAACCGCCTGGAGTGAGCCGATGTGGCGCAGTGTGTAGGCAATCTTCTGCGCCATGCGGAGAGGACATCCAAACGATGCCGCAAGCTCACTCGTCGTGAACGGTTCCTCCAAGGTCGCGGGCACGAACGTGAGGTAGTCGGTTGGATCTTGAAACGTGACGGAGTCGATGACTTCCAGGAGGCGGCGATCATGCACGACCCACTTTTTCCGACGCCGGCGAGTGCGTGCTTCCGGACGACGAATCTCCTCTGCGTGAATGAGGACGACATCGACGGAGAGGTTGGGATCTCCGAGGAGTTCCCGCAGGCTCACAAGTTCCGAGAACGCGTCCGCCCAGTCTTCCTTTCGCGGCGACAGCCGGCGTGAGGACTCCCGCCCTTCCGCGCCCAACCACACGATCGTCTTCCGCGCTGTGATTGGCAGGGCGAGCCGCACAGGGTGGCGGCGAAGGAGAGACATGAGCTTCCGCCGGAGAGACGATGTGGATCCGGTCTGAATCTCGATGATCAGGTCTCCGCGGACGATGTCGGCGACGAAGCCGTCGACGGGCACTTCGAACTGGTCGCCCTCCTCGCCATACCACGCCTTGAGGTCGGCATGGAGCGACTTCTCGTTCAGCGTGCCGATGTGAGGGGGCTTCGGGTCTGTCTGAGTTGTTGGCTGAGGTTCCGCGTTCACTTCAGGATCAGCCACGTGCCGGCGAGAAGGACGGCGATTCCGACGCCTCGCCACAGATCGAGCGACCGCTGCGCGGCACCGAGAACCCCGAAGTGATCGAGAACCGCCCCCAGGATCAGCTGAACCACAATCGCCAACGTCAGCGACGCTGCGAGCCCGAGTCTCGGCACCGCGAAGCTGTAGCCGCTCACGATCAACACTCCGAGGAATCCCGCTGAGTAGACGTACCACGGAACCGTACGCCAGGCGCCCAGGTTGCCGCCGCGCATGCCGAGCACGATCAATCCGGCAAGGAGAAGGCCACCGAGGTGGATGATGAAGGCGCTCTCCATCACTCCAACACGATCCCCGATTGTCCCGGAGAACAGGGACTGGAAGGTGATCGCGCCTCCCGCGACGAGCATCAGGAGAACGGGTGCGACGAGACTCACGGACACTCCTTTCTCAAATCCAACGAGCGATGGAGCCGGCGGCTACGCGATCGATTCGCCATTGAGCCAACCGATCGCATGATAAGCGAATCGGCACTGATCCAGGAACAGGAGGAAGTACGCCAACGTCAGATCACGGTCGACGGGCGGAACGCGAGGCGAGCCATCCTCGGAGCGCGCAAGCCGAATCGCGGCCCGCAGACCGGAGAGCTGCGACTCCGCGACGGAGGCGATCTCCTCAGGCGGGCGGCGCCCGAGAAGCGCCGCACGGATCGTCGCCGATTGTCGTCCCGGAGCACGCCGACACGCCTCGAGTCGCTTCGTCCCACGGCCGGCACTTTTCCCGCTTTGGATCAAGGCTTCGATGATTTCACCCACTACGCATTCGCCGGCGTGTGCCAGGAGAACGAGCGCGGCCGCGTACCGTCCGCCGAGATACGAAAGGAGTCCCTCTCTCGCGCTCTCCACGACGATCGGGTTTGCTCTGCCGCCGATGTGCTCCGTAAGCCGGTCGATGTACCGGTCGGGATCGTGCGCGACGATCGCGCCGTCTTCGAGACAGCGGGCGCCGTACTCGGTGACGTGAACGAACGGGAGGTCGGGATTGAGTGAGTTCTTCCCCGGAGCGAGGACGCCTTGGAGCAGGAGATCCCAGAGGACCTCGTTCAGCGTGAGAACGTCTCGACGTTCGTAGTCGTCGCTCTTCGAGCGGACGTCGTTTTCCACCGCACGGAAGTGCGTCTGAGGGGTCTTCCTCAGGATGTCGAAGACCACGGGGCGAAGATCGCTCTTGTTCATTGTCTGTGCTTCGCTCCCCAAGCTGTCCCGGACCGACTGAGGGCTAGGCTGGTCCCGCGCCGCGCCGGTCAGCCGTCGACGTCGATCGCGAACTTCCCGTTCTCGTAGAAGAGCTCGTCGTCGACCCAGATTCGTCCACCGTCTGAGAGGTCGCTGACCATGTCCCAATGGATGGCCGACTCGTTCCGGCTCCCCGTCTCCGGCATCCCGGCGCCGAGCGCCATGTGGAAGCTCCCGATGATCTTCTCATCGAACAGCGTGTTCCCGGTGGCCCGTGTGATTCCCTCGTTTGTTCCGATCGCAAACTCGCCGACGTAGCGCGCGCCCTCGTCTGTTTCGAGGGTCTCCAACAAGAAGTCCTCGCCCTTGTCAGCCGAAGCCTTGATGACCTTGCCCTTCTCGAACCAGAGTTCGACGCTCTCGATTCTCCTCCCGCAGTAGACGGTCGGATAAGAGAATCGTACGTGCCCCTCGACGCTCTCCTCGACTGGCCCGGTGAAGACTTCCCCGTCGGGCATATTCTTCTTCCCGTCGCAATTCTCGAAGGTCCGACCGGCGATGCTCAATCGGAGCTCGATGCCGGGTCCTTCGACGCGAACGGATTCCTTCCCCTTCAGCCAGTCGACGATCTTCTGCTGTTGCTTCGAAAACCCTTTCCAGTAGCCGATCGGATCTTCGAGATTCGGGAGGCACGCGCCGTAGACGAAGTCCGCATAGTCGGTGAGACTCATCTCCGCGTCCTGCGCGTACGCGTTCGTCGGGTAGAGGCACCCGACCCAGCGAAGCTCTCCGGCGGCCGACCGCTCGATGAACGTCTTGAACAGGTCCTTCTGCCCTTGGCTGGAGAGACGAACCTTCTCCGGCGGCACGCCGGTGAGCGCCTTGGTGTTCGTCGCCGAACCGACCGAGATCAGCGCGTCGTACGTCTCGTAAACGAGTTTGAGCGGTTCGGGGACGTGCAGCAGCTGCTCGTCCGACGCGTGCCGGTACATCAGCTCCTGCGCACCGTCCAACGAGACGCGCGTGAATGGATGCCCACCGGCTTCGAGAACGGCGACGAGCAAAGCCTTCGTCATCGGTGCGGCGATGGAACCGGCCTGGATCATAACCTTGTCTCCCGGGCGAATACCGACGGAGTAGTTCACCAGAACCCCTGCGAGCTTCCCGACGCGTGAATCGACCATTGAATCGTCTCCCATTTCGCGGATTGACCGCGCCTGCGCGCTGCCCAATCTTCGGCCTGCGCCTTCAGCGTATCCGTTTGCTTGCGGCCCGACAACGGGGTCTAGAGAGAGTCTCCTCGAGACGGGGTTCAGTCGATGCACTCGATCTCAAGATCGCGTGCAGACGTCACGTCCCGGTCGGGGTGAAGGATCGCCACGCGTCGTGGGCCAGTCCCGTATGCGTTCGAAGAGAAGATGGTCAGACAACGCTCTTCGAACAGGTACATCGGGGCGAGCGGCTGATGGGAACGGACGAGAACCCGAATACCGAGTCTTGACGCACGCACATCGAAGTCGGCGTGTTCGAAGGTCGGCCGGCCCGACAACTCCGCTGCGCGATCTGCGCCGTTCTGGCTCCAATCCCCCCACGTGATGGCTCGCCACGTGCTTGATCCCAGCTTGATCGAACAGACTGCGTCGAGCGATGACACGTCGGGGAGGGCTCCATGAAGGCCGAGAACGCCGGATGGGTGATGTGCGGCAAACGGGAGATTCAACAGCGCATTCGCAATCACTCTCTCTTCTTGTGAATCGAGGCGTTCCCAGAAATCGGCGGGCGCGAAGGGCCGGACCTTCCATGCCTCGTGGTTTCCCATGAGCAGGTAGATGGACATCGGATGATCCAGCTTTGCTCGGAGAATGAGTTCCAGGTTTCCGCTGGAATCGGGACCGCGATCGACCGTGTCCCCAAGGAAGACGAGCGTGTGGCCCGGCACTGGGTACCGGGTGAAGATGCGTTCCGTCGCGTCGATGTCGCCGTGTGTGTCACCGACGAAGACCACCGCCCGATCCGGTGCAAGCCGGATCAGACGGCCCTGCTCGGCGAAGAGAGAGGCAGCGGCTGTCGCTGTACCGCAGAGTCCCATGCCGTGACGATAGCCACCACCGACTCGGCGCTCAAGCTCGCCCGTGGGGCGACTCCTCGGTCCGGCTTCCCGCCTACGCGATCCCCAGCTCCGATGTGCATTGAGGACACCGGCTGGCGGCGATCGGAATCGTCGACCTGCAGTACGGACACTCCTTTGTGGTGGGCGGTCCCTCTTCCTTTGGCTTCTGCATCCGCGCGAACGCTCGCACCACGCCGTACATCACAAGCGCAATGATCAGGAACGTGATCACGGTGTTGATGAACGCGCCGTAGTAGATCGCGGCTGCCCCTGCTTCGCGTGCCGCGGCGGCCGATTCGTACGTCTCCCCAGAGAGAACGACGTAGAGATTGGTGAAGTCTACGTTTCCGACAAGTTTGCCGATGATCGGCATGATCAAGTCGTTGACGAAGGATCCGACCATGGTTGCGAACGCCACGCCCATGACAAACGCGGCCGCCAGTTGAAGAAGGTTTCCCTTGGTGATGAAATCGCGGAAGCCCTTCTGCATCTCACTCACCTCCCGGTCGTTGTGCCCGTCCATTCTAGTGGGGACCGGCCTTGGAGTGAAGTCGTTGGATCTTTCCACGGGCGCATGGACTGCCCGCCCGATGAAGGTTTTTCGCATTACACGGGATGCGTGGCGTTTGGCGTATAATGCCCCCATGGCCACGCTGGACGATGTCGCGCGGTTCTTGGGGCTGTCGAAGCGCGCGGTTCGCTCGAGAGTGAGCGCTCTCGGTGACATGATTGAAGGACACATGGTGCGCGGCGAGCGCAACCGCCTGATCTTCAAAGGCGAAGCGGTCGCGATCCTTCACCGTCTCGAGGAGCTGCGTCAACGTGAGGGCCTGGCAATCCGCCAGGCGGTGACTCGTCTCCGGGGCGAGCTGATCGGCGACGACGCGGGTTCGGGAATCTACATCCTGATCAAGCCTGAGATCGAGTTCTTGCAGGAGGCGCTCGTCGAAGCCTATCGTGAGCGCGATCGGTGGCGCGAGTACGCTTACGCGCTCCAATCTGTGCTTCCACCGGAACTCAAGTGGTTGGACGCGGTCGCTCCGCCGGAGTGCGACGACAGGCGATTGAATTAGCAGTCGTTTCGGAAACGCGTAGTGATCCCATGAGGTCGTTGGATTGCCGAACCCGCTGGTGTGTCGTTCAGTCTTCGCCCGCTTCGGGCATGGCGTCGCGCGACAGGAAGCGCGGCAGGACCTCCCCGCGAGCCGCGACGATGATCCGGTCTCCCGAGCGAAGGTCCGAGGCGCCCTTCTGGACGGTCCCCTCACGCGATGGGTTCAGGAAGGAGACGGCCGTTCCAGGCTCGGTGCCGCATCGATCGCACAGGGCGAGGCCGATCTGCGACTCCCCAGCGACGGCAACGCAGCTCGTCACGTGGCCTAGACAGCCGCCACCTCGATCGAGCACAGCCGCTCCTGCGCGAACCGGTCGCGCGCCGGCTTCGACGCTGAATCGAACAACCTCTCGCGTGCGATTCGTGTAGGAGACAACGCATTGGTCTCGACCCACAAAGAAGGGCTTGTGCAGTTTTACGTACGAACCGAATCCGGCTTCGAACGGATCGATTTCGTGTTCGCCTGCGAGTTCGTGTCCGTACAGCGGGAGGCCGGCCTCGGTTCTCGTCGAATCACGGGCCGCCAATCCGCAGGGAGCGATGCCGTTCTCCTGCCCGACGTCAAGGAGTGTCTCCCACAGCCAGGGAGCGCTTTCGCCTCCTGCGTAGATCTCGTATCCGAGCGGCTCACCAGTGTAACCGGTGCGAGAGACCAGCAGCTGATGGCCGTCGACGACGACTTCGCAGAATCGCGTTCGTTCGAGCGCGCCGAGTGTCCGGCGGTCGGACGAGCTCAGGATCTTCTCCAGAATCGGGCGGCTCTGGGGTCCCTGCAATGCGACGTCGATCACTCCGCGTTCCTTCTTCAGATCGCGAAGGACCACGCGTCCGCCGGTGCGTCGGGTGGGCGCGGATCGATCGATCGTGAAGCGGCCTTCGTTGACGCCGTTCAGCCACGCCCAGACCTTCTGCTCGTTGACCGCGTTGACGACGACGAGATAGCGATCGGACGCACGGCGGTAGACGAAGACATCGTCGAGGGCCCTTCCATCCGTGTCGAGGAGATAGGCATACTGAGAACAGCCATCCTCCAACCACGCGGTATAGTTGGAGGTCACGACGTTGAGAAACTCGGTCGCCATGTCTCCCTCGACTTGGAGAACGCCCATGTGCCCGAGATCAAACAGCCCGGCACGGTTGCGCACCGCGCGATGCTCCTCGAGTGTCGACGCGTACCAGACCGGCATCTCCCACCCTGCGAACGGGACGAGCCGCGCACCGAGGTTGGTGTGGAACTCGTGGAGCGGCGTTCTTCGAAGCGGCTCGCCTTCCGGCTCCGTCCACGCGAAGAGCTCTTGAGCAGAGTCGGCCGCTGATAGATCGAGACGCGATTGTCCGACGAAGTAGGGTTTCGCCAGCGCGAAGCGCTCGGGATGGCGAGCCAGCGCTTCTTCGATCGACTCACACGCCGGAGCGACGACGGGACAGCTTTCGAGCCACGCGCGCGCTACATTGGGCAAGCCTTCCACACTGACCTCTTCGACGGTCGCAGGCCCCTGAACCTTGCGGAAGACGTCCTCCAAATCGAAAAGCGTGTACCCCTCGGCGAGACCGACCAGCCAAGCGCTCGCCGAAGCGGCGCTCTCGCGCGGAACGAAGAGGACGTAGTCTTCCTCTCCGAGCTTCCCGATGGCCGCCTCGCTGATCGTTTGGCCGTTCTCATCGAAGAGGAAGGTTCGGCAGGACATTCCGAGTTCGACAGCGAACATGTCTGACGGAGTCGCTTCGTTCAGGAGCGCGCGAACTCGACCACCGCGCAGCCTCAGGGCCGCCCACGGCGTGCCGGCGTCGACGGGCGCCCGAGCGGTGTGAAGCAATGCGATTCTCGGGTCGTTACGAGAGAGCAGGCTGTTCGCATCGCGAGATGCTCGTTCGAGAACGGAGAGCGGGAGCTTCCCGCGAGAGAGCTCGCCGGTCAACCCGACATAGGAGAACGGGCGGATGGCGTGAAGAACCCGAGCGATGATCGCGGCGAGATCGTTCATCTCTTCCTCCCCCATCCCTCGTTGCGTGACCCACGGCGTGCCAAGGCGGATCCCGTGCGCGTCGGCCGCGCTGGTGTCGCCAGGAAGCGTGTTCTTGTTGCAGACAATCCCTGTGAGGTCGAGAATGCGACTGGCGACCTCGCCCATCATCGTGAAGCCGGTCTCGTTTTCCAGCCGGCGAAGGTCGATGAGGAGGAGGTGGGTGTCCGTTCCTCCGTAGGCGAGTGTGAGGCCGTTCGCTTGCAGCGCGTCGGCGAGGAGAGACGCGTTCCGGACGATTCGCTTCTGCAGATCGGCAAACTCAGGCGTCTGGGCAAGCTTCAGGGCCACGGCGATCGCGGCGAACTTGTTCACGTGGGGACCGCCCTGCTGGCCGGGGAAGATGGCACTGTCGATTCGCTCGGCGATCTCCGGGTCGGTCGAGAGAATGATCGCCCCGCGCGGTCCGCAGAGGGTCTTGTGTGTCGTGAGCGTGGCGACGTGTGCGTGCCCGATCGGGCTCGGATAGACGCCACCGACGATCATACCGGCCGTGTGTGCGACGTCGGCGAGGAGGATCGCACCGACGCCGTCCGCGATCTCTCGGAATCTGGCCCAGTCGGGCCGCCACGGATAGGACGTGAATCCGGCGATGATCATCCGCGGACGGTGCTCTTCGGCCATTCGTTGGATCGTTTCATAGTTGAGCTGTCCGGTTTCCGGGTCGACTGCGTAGGAGACGATTCGATATCGTTTTCCGGTAATCGAGAATGGAGACCCGTGGGTCAGATGTCCGCCTTCGGTCAAGGCCATCCCCATCACCGTCTCCCCCGGCTGAACGAACGCGTCGTAAACCGCCAGGTTCGCGGCGGCGCCGGACAGCGGCTGAACGTTGGCGTGAATCCGATCCGACGGGAAGTCGGGCGTCGCGAAGCAGGCGGCGGCCCTCCGTGCGGCGAGAGACTCGACCAGGTTGGCGATCTCGGCACCCTTGTAGAATCGTCGATCGGCGTATCGTCGATAGCTGGCGAGCTGTTCGTCGAGGTCGGCCAGTCTCTCCGGCGGCAAATCCATCATCGCCTTTCGCGGGTACCCCTCGGCGTAGATGCTCGTCAGGACCGATCCGAGAGCTTCACGAACCGCAGGCGGCGTCAGGCTCTCCGACGGGATCAGGATGATCTTCTCTCTCTGGCGACGCTCCTCGGCCGCGATCAGTGCGGCCGTCTGTGGATCGGCGTCGAGCAGAGAGAAAGAGGGAAACGAGTACGTCATGATGGCTCCTTGTGAAGATCGAACGGCTCGGGATGAAGTCTACGGTCCAGGGTACGGCCTTTCCAGCACGCCTCCGCCAGCAAGTAGAGACCTCCGCTTACGGCCGAGTGTCCGCCGAGGAGAACGGGGATCGGTGCAGCGATGGCCGCCTCGGTGAACGACTGCCACAGCGGATCGAGGACATCGTTCGGTCGGAGGAGGTCGCTCGCGAAGCGATCGGCCGGAGGCGGCAACGGACCCGCCCCGGCGAGAAGAGGGCGCGTGTCGATCACGGCGCCATTGCACGCGCGCGACAGACGATCGAAGAAGGTCGCGATCCCGTCTTCCCGAAGCATCTGGTGGAGGATGGGAAGGCGGGTGCTCGTTCCCGCGCGCATCCCACGCCCTTCGAGCAGACCACTCGTGCGACAGGCGACTTCCGTCTCGATGTCGGTCCACGTTCTCGGACTGACGCGACCGACGAGACAGACGTGAGCCGATCGATCGCTGAGGAGCTCGAGGAGATCCGGCATGGATGGATGCGCAAGATCGAGGCGGTCGAGGAGCGAACGGATCGCCGGACCTCCGCGGTCGGTAGCGCCGAGGATGAGAACATCGGTCGGCGTGTCGATGTCAAACTGCGTCTCAGCGCTCCGTTCGAGCGTCGAGCACGGAATGCCGGCGTCGGCAAGTACGAAGCCGAGGGGGTTGTCGATCTCGGGAAGGTCGAGGTCGAGAAGCCGCCCCGCTGCAGAGACGGCCGCGTAGTCGCACGAGTAGAAGTTGTTGAAGACGGCGCCCGGCAGATCGCGCTCGGCAAATCGGCGCAGGTGTTCCATCCGATTGCGCGTGAGCAGCAGCCCGCTACCGCTCCCGAAGTAGAGGAGACCGGCAGGATCGCGTTCTCGGATGAGGTCCTTCAACGTCTCGCCGAAATGAAACGGCGACCGCTTCGGAATCTCGAAGACCTCAGCGTCTGGAACCGGAGTCCGTGTCGGCTCTTCGTCTAGCGACGTAACGGCAAGAACCGGTTCCAGGCCGACGTCCCGGAGTACGGCGATGAGGTCATGTGTGGCGGCCCAACGACCGTCGTGGACGAGGCGCTCGGCGCTGCTTCCGCCTGATGGAGGATGGAAGACGACAGCAAGGATGTCCTTCATCCGAGGCGCTCCACGATGGCCGAGGTTGCCCCACGGCGACGCCGCGCCATGAACTTCTCCAGGGGGCGGTACGTACTCTCAGACGGATCTCCCGCGATACAACCGGTCTTCATGCGGGAAGCGGAGGGAGCCTCCTTCGATGACTCACCTACCGCGAACTTTGATCGCTTCACGCTCTCCGACGTAGGGAAGGAGAGCCAGTTTGCGGGCGCGGTTGATCTCAACCGAGAGTCTGCGCTGATGTTTGGCGCAGAGGTGCGTGGCGCGCTTGGGAAGAATCTTTCCCAAGCGATTCATGTACTGCTTCAACTCCTCGGGCTTCTTGTAGTCGAGCTTGAGTTTGCGCTCGCACACACGGCATTTCCTTCTTCGTTTGGTGAACATCGTCTAGAACGGGACCTCCTCGTCCGGGCCTTGAGTTTTCGTTTCAGGTTCGGGGGGCGGAGACGACACGGAGTCGGGCTGCTGCTGGTCTTGCGACCGAGCCGGGCCGCCGAGGAACTGCACGGCGGAAGCGACGACTTCGACAACCTTCCGGCGCTCGCCCTCTGCATTCTCGAACGAGTCGATGCGGAGCCGTCCGTCGACCGCGACCGATCGACCCTTCGAGAGGTAGTTGGCGCAATTCTCCGCCTGGGAGCCCCACACGACGATCGGGACGAACGTGACCTCCTCCTGCAACTGCCCGGAGGAGTTCTTGTACTGACGGTTGATCGCGATCGAGAATCGCGTCCGCGCCGTCCCGCTTGGCGTGTACCGCATCTCGGGATCGGCGGTCAGGTTCCCTATCAGGATAACTCTGTTCAGACTGGCGGCCATGTTCCCTCTTGTGGATCTTAGTTCCGCACGACGATCTGATAGCGGAGGATCTGCTCGTCGATGTTCAGCCGATCTTCGATCTTCTTGACCCCATCGGGTGGGAGGCGAAACTCAGACAGGCCGTAGAAACCGTCGGCGCAGTGTCTGATCTCGTAGGCGAGGACGCGCTTTCCCCAGTCCTCGATCTTGCCGACTTCGCCACCGTTCTCCTTAACGAGCGCATGGATCCGCTCGACCTTGGCCAACCGATCCTCGTCTGAGAGATCGGGACGAATGACGTACACGATTTCGTAGTCTCTCACGCAAACACCTCTGCCTAGAATCTGCGGATGACTTTACCGGTGGGCGTTCGGGAAGTCAAACGAGCAAGAGATGGACCTTCGTTCATGTATCGTCCATATGATTTCCACTCTAATTGAACCCGGTCGAGCGTTGAAAATCCTATCCTGTTGGTATATACAGCTGTCATCTACGCGTAACGGATGGATTCACATGTAGCCGTTGCTTGACCTAGGGCGGCGAATCCTCCGATACTAGCACATACGAAATGCTCAAGAAGTACCGGGGTGGGTTGACAGGAAACGTCGGATCGCGGTCTTGTTGATCGTCCCCAAGGAGGGTGGGAACGATGCAGATGCGTTGGGGGCAACCGGAACGAAAAGGAGAAGAGACGATGAAGAAGCTGTTCAGCGCGAAGGGATTCACGTATCTACTGACGATCGTGACGCTTGGTCTGCTGCTCGGCGCGAGCGTGAAGTGGCACGGCTAGACCGGACTGACAGGAGGAGGCGGACATGAAGTGGGACGGATACAACGCAAGAGGAGAAGAGACGATGAAGAAGCTGTTCAGTGTGAAGGGATTCACGTACCTGCTAACGATCGCGACGCTTGGTCTGCTGCTCGGCGCGAGCGTGAAGTGGCACGGCTAGACCGGACTGACAGGAGGAGGCGGACATGAAGTGGGACGGATACAACGCAAGAGGAGAAGAGACGATGAAGAAGCTGTTCAGTGTGAAGGGATTCACGTACCTGCTAACGATCGCGACGCTTGGTCTGCTGCTCGGCGCGAGCGTGAAGTGGCACGGCTAGCAAGGAGAGTCTGAATCGATCTGAATTCTGATCCATAGTGGATGCCCCTTGCCTCGGGTAGAATGTGGTGGTAATTTCGCCACGGATCCCAAATGGAGGAGTGAGCGTGAACCTCTCGATCAAGGCAAGGGCGTATGTCATTTTCCTTGGGCTGTTGGCGCTCGCGTCAATCGCCTACTACGTGAGGGACATCGCGTTCCTCAACACATCACAAGCTCTCACGTTCATCCTTTTCCTCGTTCTCGGCTTCCTTTCCGAGGTTTACGCTGTCTGGATCCCGGCCTACGGCTTCGAGGTCTCTAGCAGTATCGCCATCTACATGGCCTCCCTGTTCATCCTTGGGCCATCAGGAGCAGTCCTCTTGGTCTTTCTCTCAACGCTCGCTCCCGAGTTGTTGATGAGGTGGGACTACCTGAAGTCGAATCCGGGTCGGTTCGCCTACGTCTTGATCTTCAATGTCAGCCAGCTTGTAGTGACCGTCGCGGCGATCGGATTGATTTTCTTCAGGCTTGCAGGGAGATCGCTGTCGCCTGAACTCGGTGGTGACTATCTATGGGCGATGCTCGCCTTCCTGTGCTATGCGGTGATCAACATCGGGCTGGTCACGACCGTGGTCTCCTTCACAGAAGGAAAGCGCTTTCTCTACCGCTTTGGAACCTACGTTCGCGACTTCGTCGTGCAGTACGCCGTGCTGGGCGTACTGGCGCTGTTGCTCGCCGTCCTCTACACGCTGTCGGTCTGGCACATGCTGCTTGCCATCGTGCCGCTCTTCCTGGTGCACCTCTCGTTCAGGAGCTATCAGAGGCTTCGAACCGAAGCGAGAAGAACGTTTGAGAACATCTCGCGGCTCCTGGATGAGCGCGATCACTACACCGCGGTCCACTCGACCGACGTTGCGGAACTGGCTGTTAAGATCGCTGAGGAGATGAAGCTTCCGCAAGGGGAGATCGAAAGAGTCGAGATCGCCGCTCGCGTTCATGACATTGGGAAGGTCGCGATCCCCGATTCGATTCTCCTCAAGCCGGGACCGCTGACGGACGACGAGTGGGAGATCATGAAGCGTCATCCGGTCGTCAGTGCTGAACTGATCGGAGGTCTCGAGATCTACGCACAGGTCGCCGATGCCGTTCGACACGAGCACGAGCGATGGGACGGTTCGGGCTACCCGGACGGGTTGAGGGGCGAGGCCATCCCGCTGATCTCACGCGTCATTGCGGCAGCCGACATTCACAACGCGCTCTCCACCGATCGACCGTATCGCAGCGCGTTCAGCCAAGATGAGACGGTCGAGATGATCCGGCAGATGCGGGGAGTCGACGTCGATCCCGCGGTGGCCGATGCCCTCCTGCGCGTGGTCGGAGAACGTGTTGTCGAGCCGGTCAAGGAACCATCTCCGGTCGTCGAGCCGGACTAGTCTGATGATCTTCCTCCTCGCGGCACTCGCCGGTGTGGTGGTGGGGTACGTCCTCGGCGGACGGGTCGCCAACCTCGCGTCGCTCCGCCTCAAGTGGATCTGGCTCGTCCTGGTCGGGCTGATCCTGCAGCTTCTCATCTTCCCTCTCCTTTCGGATCGACCGGTGCTGCCCTACGGGACCGTCCCCCTGCACATTCTCTCCTACGTGCTGGTCTTCGTCTTTCTCGTCCTGAACCTTCGCGTGCGATCTCTCCTCATGCTGGGGTGCGGTGCGCTGCTCAACTTCGCGGCCATCACCGTCAACGAAGGCCGTATGCCGGCGTCGGTCACCGCACTCGAACGCGCCGGGCTCGCCTCGACAGCCGAGAACCTGACCAGTGCTGGGAGTCACGCGAACATCCTGCTGATGGGCGAGAGCACGCGGCTCAATGTTCTCGGCGACTGGCTCTACTTGCCGAAGTGGTTCCCGTTTGCCACGGCGTTCAGCGTCGGCGACCTCCTGATCATGATCGGCCTTGCGTGGTTGATTGTTGAGGGGATGAGGAGACGTGCCTAGGGGTGGACGTTGCTCACAGTGCCCCGTAAGGCCGGTCGCTGCGGACATTCCGACACGGACGGGTCGGCCAACGCTGGAGTTGCGGGTTCTACGGGTAGAGGCGGTGGATCATGCGCGGGAACGGGATGACCTCGCGGATGTGTCTGCTACCGCAGATCCACATGATGACGCGAGCCAATCCCATGCCGAATCCCGAGTGTGGGACCGCGCCGTATCGGCGAAGGTCGACGTACCATTGGTACGGTTCGATCGGCAGGTTGTACTCTTCTAGCTGAGCGACGAGTTCCTCCTCCGTATCGACACGCTGACTCCCCCCGATGATCTCGCCGTATCCTTCGGGCGCGATCAGATCGGCCGCGAGCGCTCGGCTTCGGTCTTTTGGGTCTCGTTTCATGTAGAACGGCTTCATGCTGACCGGGAGGCGCTCGATGAACACGGGCTTGCCGAACGCGTCCCCGAGTTCCTCTTCCTCCGGCGCGCCGAAGTCGTCCCCAAACGTGATCTCGTGGCCCTTGCCTCGCAAGAGGTCGATCGCATCAGCGTAGTCGAGTCGGGCAAACGGCTCTCGAACCTCCTCGAGGAGGAGATCGATGTCCCGCTCCAGTTGGGTAAGCTCGGGCCTTCGCTCCTCGACGACCGTCTCGACGATGAATCGGACGAGGTCCTCTTGAAGCTGGAGGTTCTCCTCGTGGTTCACGTACGACATCTCGGCTTCGGCGATCCAGAACTCGGTCACGTGCTTCCGCGTCTTCGATTTCTCCGCCCGGAACGCGGGGCCGATCCAGTAGACCTTGCCGAGCGCCATGGACGTTGCCTCGAGGTATAGCTGCCCGCTCTGGCCCAAGTACGCCTTGTCTCCGAAGTAGTCGAGTTCGAACAGCGTCGTCGTTCCTTCCACCGACGTGCCCGTCAGGATGGGGGCCTCCGTGGCGACGAAGCCGTGTTCTTCGAAGAACCGGCGAAATGCTCGGAAGACCGCGTCGCGGATCCGCAGGATTGGCACCTGCCGTCCGGTTCGAATCCACAGATGACGATGCTCCATGAGGAAGCCGGGTGTCTGTTCCTTCAGCTCGATCGGGAAGCCCTGCGTCGGCTGTTGGACGATCTCGAGACCTTCGAGCTGCATCTCGCAGCCGCTCGGGGCGCGCGCGTCCTCGCGGAGCGTGCCGCGAACGATGATCGACGACTCGCGCGGTAGTCCGTCGGCGAGGTCGAACAGGTCAGAATTGTCGGCTCTGGAGAGGATCGCTTGAAGGATGCCGGTTCCATCGCGCACCTGCAGGAACAGAATCTTCCCACTGGAGCGCTTGTTGTAGAGCCAGCCACGTAGCGTGACAGCCTCTCCAACATGACCTGACGCCTCGTCAATCTTGATCGTCGACATCGTTCATTCCCTCCAGGCTCGCTCGCTGTTCTCGTAGAGAGTAGGGAGCCGAACGTGCCCTCGCAAGGCTATTCAGCCAGGGCAGAGGTCTCCTTGATCACCCGGTGTTTCCAGTTCCCCGACATGAAGAACGCGAGGGAAGCGACGGCCGTGCCGAAGTTGGACGCGAGCATCGCCCACCAGACGCCGTTCGCGCCCATGCCGACGGCGAACGGCAGGATGAAGACGAGCGGAACGCGCAACGCCCACAGGCGGAACAGGCTGAAGAACATCGAGTAGAGAGTGTGTCCGGATCCCTGATACACCCCCGACACGACCTGGATGATTCCCATGAACGGGAATGCAAGAGCCACGATGCCGAACATCCCACGAGCGATTTGCGTCGTCTCAGGGTCGACGGTGAAGATGCGGATCAGTGTTGCTCGGAAGATCAGGACGAACACCGCGGCGACGGCGAGGATTACCGTCGATAGTCCCATCCCGGCCCACGCGCTCTGGCGGGCGCGATCCTGTTGCTGCGCCCCGAGGTTCTGGCCGACCATCGTCGCGGTGGCCTGGCCGAGGCCCATGGCCGGCATGAGGGCGACGGAGATGAAAGAGTTCCCGATCACGAAGGCGCTGATGGCGGCCGTTCCAATTCGTGCCAACGCGCCGTTCATCACGGTGAATCCGAGAGCCATTCCGGCCTGGCCGATCGACGCCATGCCGCCGATCGAGATGATCCGCCGGATCAGCTCCCACCTCGGGCGCAGATGCCGAGGGCGGATGTGTAAGCCGAGCTTTCCTGAGAAGAGCAGGACGAATCCCGCAATCGCTAGGAGACCTCGCGAAGCCACGGTCGCGATGGCGGCGCCGGCGATGCCCAGCTCCGGGAACGGCCCCCAGCCGAAGATGAGGAGCGGATCCAGGACGACGTTAAACAGGACCGAAATCGCCATGAGAATCATCGGTGTCACGGTGTCTCCCGCCCCGTTCAGCAGTGCCGTGACGATAAAGGTGGAGAACATGAGCGGTGTTCCCGCGTAGATGATCCGCAGATAGATCGTGCCGGCCTCGATCAACTCCGCTTCCGGTCCCATCAAGGTAAGGATCGAACGTGCCGCGAAGACCCCGGCGATCGCCAGGACGACGGACAGCACCGATGTGAAAGCGAGGACCTGTCCTGCAGCCTCGTTCGCCTCCTCTTTTCGTTGCGCCCCCGTGTACTGCGACACAAGGGCGATGCCTGCGATCGTGATGCCGCTTCCAATGGACAGAGCGAGGAAAATCAAAGGCCAAGAGAGGCCGACGGCGGCGAGACTCGCGGAGCCGTGTTGCGCGAGCCAGAATCGGTCGACGAAGTTGTAGACCGTCTGGAGCAGGTTGGAGAGCATCACCGGCCAAGCCAGACGGACCAGCGACGAAACGATGGGGCCGTTGACAAGCCGGTCGCTGAGGTCTCTTGCAGAACGCGCCGACATGCGGCGGATTGTATCCGATGCGGAATCCGGCATCTTCCGCATGAGTTCCGTTCCATTGTGCGCTGCGAGTCACGGGAAGAGCCCAGCGCCTCGGGACACTCCGGAACCGCCGCAGACGTCAGTGCGAGCGCGGATCTCCCGCAGTTCTATCAATGTCGACAGAGACAACACGGACGCTGAGACGCCCACGTCAACGGGGTTTCCGATCTCGATTCGTCCGAAGTGGCTAGGTGAGGGGCGCGGTGCGGATCATTCCGCGGTAGAAGCCGACGAGGATCACCAGATCACCTGCAGGGTCCAGAAGAGCTGCCATCCGGAGCCATTCGTGGGGATCTCCGCCTCGAATGAGAATGCGAAGTTCGGTGTGAACTGAACAGCGAACGCGCCGGTGATGAGGCCCAAATCGAACAGGGAGCCTGATGCGCCATCGAAGAATGCGGCGACATCGAACGAGCCCGACGAATCGCAACAAGACGGCAAGACCCCCGAGATCCCGATCAACTCGAAGTACTCGGTCCTGCCGGTGAAGGCGCTGTTCTTTCCGGCGTCCAAGGACTCCGCGAACCGAATTGTCGTGTTCCTGCCGACGGCGCACTCGCCTCGTATGCCGTAGATGAGGGCGACGTTGGTGGTGGAGGGGCCCGGCCCGGTGGAGATCTCGCCCACAAGCTCGATCTCCGGGCAGATGAGCCAATCAGGCTGTAGCTTCAGGGTGGGCGTCAAACTCTTTTGCTCGGGGGTGAATGAGAGGGCGACATCGAGACCCCAGCGTGCGCCGAGCAGGTTCTCGAACAGCGTGTAGTCGGCCATGGTAGCCGTAGCTGAGACGAACCCGTCGGCTCCGGTGAAAAGTGTGCATACGGTGATTGACGTGTCGCAGCGAGGCCAGTCCCACGTTCCGCAAGCGTTCGCTGCCGAGAAGACGAGAGGGCAGATACCGAGCTTGACTGTCCCCTGTGCCGAAAGCCCACCGGAGGTGCCGGAGACGGTGAGCTGGGTATAGGATGCTGTCTGCGGGACGCCCAAGTAGACGATGTTCGTCACGTCGAGGCCGAGAAAAGAGAACGCCGTCCCTCCTTGCCAGGAGACGAAAGCCACGGTCGACGGATCGAACGTGAGTGCGGAATTGACAGGAACCGCGCCCAATGTGCCGTTTGCGGTCACGGAGAACGTGTCCATGCCTGTATTCACAAACGACGTCTGAAACTGGGCTGTGAATCCTTCAATCGACAGGAAAGCGGTCATGGAGATGCCGTCCAGGCTGAATCCACCGGCGTCTGACCAGGAGACGGTCATCTGAAGGGTCCCACCGTGCTCGACATCGGCGAAGGAGAGCCCCGTCGGCTCGTCGTTGTTCCGCGGATCTCCGTCTCCGTCGGGGTCTGGGTCGCCCCCTCGCTGCGATCGATCGAGCGCACGGGCACCGCTTGGGCCTCTTCCCAGAGCCAAAGCATGGTTGGAGTAGCTTGCGGTGCCGCTCTTCGGCGAGAGACACAAGGGAGTGTCGGCGCAATCCTTGTCCAAGTGGAGGAATACTCGGACCAGGAGAAGCGCGGTATCCTATGGATCCACAGGAGGCCTACATGGAGGAAGAAGGTGGCCAGGCGCCGAAACATGAACTCCTCGATCTTGCAGCGGCGTTTCGGGGAGTCCTCGAATGGAAGTGGGATGGCCGTTTTGGGACCGTCTTGGCAGAGTTTCCCATCGACAAGAAGACTGATGTTCTGGGAAGACTGGAGCAACACCTCGTCAGTTCCTGGGACAGCGCCACGATTCAGGACGCGCCGGAGGGCGCGCGACAAGTCATGCGACATCTCGGCGGGCTCATGACCGGCCAGCTGCTTCTTCTCTCCGACCCCGCTGGCGATTTGCTCATCTACTGTGCGTGGTGGCCGTGGGGGAACGGGCAGACGATCTCGATTCGCGTGGGGCTATTCAGCGCGAGGCTAGATGGAGATGAGTCCCAAGATCTGACGAACGTGCTGAAAGCTGCGTTTGGCGTCTCTTAGCGAGCCTTCCCTTAGGTGGGGACATGGTCATGAGAAGCGCGGCGACCCGAAGAGGTCGCCGCGCTGACGTTTCGTCCGTACTCTGACTGCTACGGCGTCACAATGATCGGGACGAGGAGGGCCTCGCCCTCTCCGTAGATGATCAAGAACGTGTAGGCGCCTGGAGCCAGGCTGTCGGTGCCGATGTCGAGTACGTACTTGCCTCCGCTCTCGTGCTGGCCTGCGAAGGAGTATCGTGAGAGATCGGCTGCACCGCCCTGGCCGGCGAATCCGGGCCTCGAGACGTTGATCCAAGGCCAGCCTGTGTTCCGCCGATCCTGCCTCGACAGATCGAAGCTCACTTGCAGTGCGGAGCCCCTCCGGAACGTCGTGGGCTCGATCTCCGCGAAGAGGTCAAGGTCCTCCAGGACGGGGGAGTTCTCGCCCCCTGGCGTCGCGCGCAACGGGCGTCCGTTCGCGTCTTGTCCACCGGCGACAACTCCGAGGTTCGTGTGCCAGTTCTCAGAGATGTCCGGGCCGAGAGGGTCGATTCGCTCCATGGTCCCGAACGTGCTCGCGCTTCCTGCGGCCCAGCCGGCGCGGCCAAGGTATGACGCGTTGGCGGTGTCGACGACCTCGCCCGACGCGTCGATCAGCATCACGATGTCGCCGGCGTCCGACAGCTCGAGTAGGAGAGCAGAGGTCGTGTCGTAGACGAGGTCGGCTCTTGCATCAGCGATCGTGTCATCGCGCCTGCGTTCGAGCGTGAAGTACCCATCCTTCTGGAGGCTCGGCTCTCCGGCGATGACCCAGGCTACGCCTTCGGGCGATTCTCTTTCGAATCGAACGGCTGGAGGCGTAGTCGCTGCGAGCTGATCGCAAGCGGCCGTCTCCGCACCCTCGAGGGTGCCGGAGAGCTCGATCGTCCTCCAATCCTGGTCCTCGGACGTCGTGGCGTGCGTGGGCCTCCAGCGCAGGATCCATCCGGACAAGTCGACCGGCGTCGTGCCGAGGTTCCGCAGCTCGATCCACTCGTCGCGCGGATCGGTCGACGTTCCCGCCCAGGCGATCTCGCTGATGATGACCTTCCCTTCGCACGACGCTTCATCGGCGGCACCGCCGGCACCGCCAGCGGCGACCCCCACCGTCACCGTAGCCGAGTCGGTGCTGCCGCGGCCGTCGGAGATCGTGTAGGTGAAGGTGTCGCTCCCGGTGTAGTCGGAGTTTGGCGTGTAGACGAGCGTGGCCCCGTCGATGCGCACGGATCCGCCGGCCGGGTCGGATACCGACGAGATGAAGAACGGATCGCCGTCAGGATCCTCGTCGTTCGCCAGAACTGGAATTGAGATCGGTTGGCCCTGCTCGGCCATTTCACTGTCGTCCTGCGCGACAGGCGGATCGTTGACGCCGGCGACGGCGATGAAGACCGTCGCCGTGTCCGTCCCTCCCTGCCCATCGGAGATCGTATAGGTGAATGAGTCGACGCCGTTGAAGTTTGGATTCGGTGTGTACTCGATTTCGCTCCCGAGGTTCAGAAGCGTTCCGTTCTCCGGTGCGCTGATGGACTCGACGGTCAGACCGTCATCGTCCGGATCCGCATCATTCAAGAGGACAGGGATGATCCGCGCGACGCCCTCGTCCGTGCTTGACGCGTCGTCCTGCGCGATCGGCGGATCGTTGACGCCGGCAACCAAAACCGTGACCGTGGCTGTGTCGGTTCCACCGTTCCCGTCGGAAACGGTGTACGTGAACGTGTCAATCCCCTGGAATGCGGTCTCCGGGATGTACGAAACGCCGGTCCGCGTGTTGAGGACCGTGCCATTCCCCGGCTGTGCGAATGTCTCGACCAGGAGGAAGTCGCCGTCCGGATCGCTGTCGTTGCCGAGGATGAGAATGCTCACCAGCGTCTCCTCATCGGTCGACGCGCTGTCGTCCTGGGCGATCGGCGGGTCGTTGACCGCGCTGACGACGATCGTGACCTGGGCTCTATCGGTCCCGCCATGTCCGTCCGACACCGTGTACGTGAACGAATCGACGCCGTTGAATCCAGGATTCGGCGTGTACGCTACGAAGCTTCCACCGCCGGTCACTGTGCCGTGTGTTGGTTGGCCGACCGACTGGACGCGAAGGTCATCGCCATCAGGGTCGCTATCGTTCCCCAGAACGGCCACCGTGACCGGAGCATCCTCGGGCGTCGTCTGGATGTCGTCTTGTGCCGTTGGCGGGTCGTTGGCCGGAAGAACGACGATCGAGACGGTCGCTGTTGCGGTTCCGCTATTTCCATCGGAGATCGTGTACGTGAACGCGTCCGGTCCTGCGTAATTCGGAGACGGCGTGTAGATCACGCTCTTCCCGCTCGGGAGGGCCGTTCCGTGACTCGGCCGTGTTACGGACTTGACGGCGAGGGCGTCACCGTCCGGGTCACTGTCGTTCAGGAGGACGGCAATCGTACTTGGCGTGTCTTCGAGCGTCGTTGACGCGTCATCGACTGCGCTCGGCGGGTCGTTCACGAGCGCCACAGAGACCGTGACGGTTGCGGTGTCGGCCCCGCCGTTCCCGTCGGAGACTGTGTACGTGAACGCGTCGGTGCCGTTGAATCCAGGATCGGGTGTGTAGACGACGTCTGCGCCATTGTTGACCACGGAGCCGTCAGCTGGCTGGGTGACCGACTGAACGACGAGGTCATCGCCGTCGGGATCGGAGTCGTTGTCGAGGACGTCCATGGTGACCGGCGTGTCTTCATCCGTCGCGTCGCTGTCGTCTTGGGCGATCGGCGGGTCGTTGACCGGATTGACCGTGATCGTCACCGTGGCGGTGTCGGTGCCGCCGTTTCCATCGGAGATCGTGTACGTGAACGTGTCGGTACCGTGGAAGTCGGGATCGGGTGTGTAGATGACGTTTGCGCCGTTGTTGACGACGGTGCCGTTTGGCGGTGCGCCGACCCAGTCCACCGAGAGCGAATCGCCGTCTGGATCGGAGTCGTTCGCAAGGACGTCGATCGTCACCGGCGTGTCTTCGTCCGTCGCTTCTGCATCGTCGTCCGCGGTCGGCGCGTCGTTTGTTGGCATCATGACGATGCTGACCGTGGCCACGTTGGAGTCCTCTGTTCCGTCGAACGCGTAGTAGCTGAACGAGTCGCTCGTCGTCTCGCTTCCGTCGTGGATGTAGGTGAACGATCCATCAGGGTTGAGCGACAGCGTCCCGTGCGAGACGTCTGAGACGAGAACCGCTGAGAGCGGTTCCCACGGACTCGTGACGTCGTTGGCGAGGATGCCGGGGCCACCGACAGCGAGCGTCTCCCCCTCGGCGACCGAGTACAAGTCATTGATTGCGAGCGGCGGATCGTCGCACATCACGTCGACGGTGACTGTTGCCTCGTTGGAGGCTGCACCATCATCATCATCGGCAGTGTAACGGAAGCTATCCAAACCGCAGCTACCTGGATCAGGCGTGTACGTCACGACGCCCGTCGCCGGATGGACGCTCAACTCGCCATCTGCCGGGCTCAACGTGATCGTGACGGACGAGGGGTCGATCGTGCCGTCGGAGTCCGAGTCGTTGGCGATGACGTTGATGCCGATCGACGTGTTCTCGTCAGTGCATGCCGCATCGTCGTCCGCGGTCGGCGCCTCGTTGCAGATGACGCTGATCGCGACCGTGGCCTCGTTGGACACCGCATCGTCGAAGTCATGGACCTCGTAGGTGAATTCGTCTATCCCGCAGGTATCGGCGCCTGGCGTGTACGTGACGATGCCAGTCGCGGGGTCGACGTCGATCGATCCTGCGGTGGGGCTGGAGACGATCGTGATGGTCGTCGGATCGATCGCTCCGTCCGGGTCCACGTCGTTGGCCGTGATATCGATGCTCGTTGGGTCATTCTCGTCCGTGGTTGCCGCATCGTCGTTCGCGATCGGGACATCATTGGTCGGCAACACGGTGATGGTCACCGTGGCTGAGTCGATGCCGCCGCCGTCGTCCTGGATGGTGTAGACGTACGAGTCCATCCCGTGGAAGTCCGCCTGCGGAACATACGTCACGGTCCCATCGCTGTTCGACGTGGTCGATCCGTGTGCCCCGTCGGTGGCGTTGATGATCGACGTGGGCGTGAGTCCGAGGAGATCGTTTGCCAGGACCGCGGTAATCACCGGAGTCTCCTCGTCGGTCGTGTCCGTGTCATCTCCGGCATCGAGCGGCAGGGTGACTGCGTAGCTTGAGAACTGGTCGCCCGTGCACTTCGATCCTGGACCGTAGTCCGAACAGATACCGCTTTGGCAGTTAGACACAGGGTCAAGCTTGTTGTCTACGGACCACATGATCTTGATGTTCTCCAGAGTTAAGGAGCTTCCGCAGGGCAGGGAGACTGTGCCCAGATAGATGTCTGGATAGGTCCCGTTCGAGTGAACGTTGAAGGGCTCACTCACCAGGTCTTCCGCGGCGAGTTCCCCGTCGATGTAGACGTCCGTTACGAATCGAACGCAGTACGTGTCGTTCCTGTTGAAGTGAAGGGACGCCCAGAGCACCGCGTCTACGTTTCCGCCAGGCGAACACGAGCCGAGAACCTCGACGGTGACCTCGAGAAGCTCGACGTCGTTGGCGGTGCAGCCGGTGATGCAGCGCGGCCAGGCTTGCGAAACGCTCACCAGAGAGGTGAGCGCGAGAACGCCGAGAAGGAGAGTCGTCACACACCCTGCTCGACGGAGTGTCTGGTGGGTAGGACCTTCTCCACTACTTCGGCCTCTGAGCATATTTCCTCCCGTATCTTCCTGCGGTTGGTAGCCCAGCGGCCTTCTTCGGGGCCGTCCGGCGCTGAGAGCGCCATCGAGGCCCACGGAGGTCTGTGGCTTTGCGTCCCGCTCTCGCGAGCGGTTTGCCTTTCACAGCCTGTAGTACCAGTCAAGTCTCGCCCAGTTCGGCGGGACGATCCATATTGTTCCTTGCCAGTGCCTCGCCTAGACTCCTACTGGTCTCTATTCTAAGTGAGGAGCGATGTATTCTATCATAGTGTTCATCGAAGTGAAGTCCTCTTCAAGATTCTCGCCTTCTCGCGATGAGACTGTCCAATCCGATCGACGTCAGTTCCGCGATGACTGTCCGGTGGAATGGGGAAGGCTGCCCTGTCCCTCTGTCTTGGATTGAGGAGAGTATGACGCTGGGGGGAGATGGGCCTGCGAAGGCGAAAGGGAGTGCGGGATGTATCGCAGTTCAGTACGCAAGTTCGTACAGGGGGTCCTGAGTCTGCTGGACGAGGGTCGCGATCTTAGCTTCGGCCAAGTGGTCGAGCTGAAGGACTACACGGTCGACGAGGTGTTGTCCAAGCTGCGTGGGGACGACGCGCAGCACATCCGGGACGGGATACCTCAGGATGACTGGACCGAGATCATGGCCTACATCGGACGGTTCACGACGGCCCACGGGCCTCAAGCGCTTCACTTCTACGACGCCAAGATCGAGCGGAGCTTCCTCTGTTGGCTCGCGGCGATCGGGGTTGAGCTGCTGATGGACCTGTAGACGGGACTGGCCTGGGAGAAGCCGATTGCCACGCCGAACATCGGACGTTCGGTCCCCGCGGGACGACTGTCCTGCGAGAGGCGCGTGCGTGCACGATACAGGAGATCGTCTGGTTCAGCAGGAGGTATTCAGTTGGAGAAGAGAGAGACGGAGCGCGACGCTGTCCGAGATGAGAACGGAGAACGGCCGATTGCGGAGTTCGTCGAGGACGCCGAGACCCTCGAGATGCTCCGGTCGATCGGCGTCGATTGCGCGCAAGGCTTCCACATCGGGCGACCGACGCCGCTCGATGAGGTTCTGGCGGGGATTCCACGATCCTCTTGACGTCGCTCGAGTTCGGATTGGCGCCGGTCGAACATCATCTCCCTCTCGCACGCTTTGAGCATTCTGCACGGACCCTTTCCTGCGATGTTTGCCGGTCGAATGAGGTACGGTCTGAGGCGGCATTCGCAGTTTGTGTCTGGACGGTGCGCGAGCGAGTGTGCTAGAGTGAGCACATGAAGCGGGCATCTCGCTGGGTGGGGATCGGGGTTTTCGTCGCGGCGATCGTCGCGGTCGTTCTCCTCTTCGCTTTCCGCATCGTCGGACCTTCGCGGTGGCCGGAAGATGCGATCGTCGTGCCGCGGGACGTCCCCACGCTCGGTGAGGCGCTCGAGCGCGCGAGTTCAGGAGGGACGATCGTTCTTCAGATTCGACCCGAGGCGAACTATGGCTCGGTGACCGTCGATGTTCCAGGGCTTGCGTTGATCGCGGCGGCCGACGGCGTCGGCTTCGAAGGATCGGGGAGTGAGCCGGCGATCACCGTCCGCGCTGACGGCGTCACCGTCAGAGGGTTTGACATCACCTCGGACAGCATCGGGCTTCGCGTGGAGGCGATGGACTGCCTGGTGGAGGATCTAGCGATCCGTTCTGCGCCGATCGGGATTCAGCTGTTCGGCTCGAGACGATGCGTCCTTCGCGGCATCGAGCTTTCAGGGGGACGCGTTGGCGTAGAGCTCGTGTCGGCCGTCGGCAACCGCCTCGAGTCGATCGACATCGAAGGCACGAGTGAGGTCGGACTGAAGCTCGTCCAATCCCGGGGCAACGTGCTCGATCGCGTCTCCATTTCGGGTGCGAGCGTCGGCCTGTCCATCGAGCAAGGATCGGCGGAGAACGAGGTGGTCGAGGCATCGATTGGCCGGTGTTCAATCGCCGGGGTCTCGATTCGCGCTTCCAACGACAACTGCCTCACAGAGAGCATCGTGACAGATTCACGGATTGGCGTGCTCCTGGAAGCGGTTACCGGGAACACTGTCCGAGGGTGCACGATCGAGAGAGCGGCCGCTGCTGGCGTGTCCCTGCAGCAGGCGGCGCAGAATCGCATCCTGGAGAGCAGGATCGCCGATTCGGAGAAGCTGGGCCTCGTCCTGTCGCAGAGCGCGGAGAACGCGATCTCCTACAATGCGATCCTTCGATGCGACGAAGGCGGCATTCTCCTCGAGTCGAGCGATCGAAACCTGATCATGGCCAATCGACTCACGGGAAATGCGATCGGTATCGCGGCGGATCGTTCGGACGACAATCGATTCCTCAGGAACACGATTGAGGGAAGCGAGTTGATCGGCGCTCTTCTCACGGAAGGGCGGGGAAGCCGCTTGCTTGACAACGAGATTCGCTGCGGTTCATTGGGGATTGCCCTCGAGTCAACGGAAGAAACCGTCCTCATCCGGAATGGGATCGAACGGCAATCGGTCGGGGGGGTGTGCCTCGTGGGCGCCGTGGAGGCGAATACGGTGATCGAGAATGAAATCCGTACGAGCGGATTCGGTATCTTTATCACGGGCGCGACCCGCGAGGATGTGCTCGACAACCGCTTCACCGACAACGACGTTGGATTGCTGCTTCTACGCTCGGGGCCGGGGATTCGGCTCGAGGGGAACGCGTTCGAGCGCAATGCGATCGGCCTTGAGTATGTCGAGAGCGCCGAGGGCGTCTTGGAGAGCCTTGCTGCGCTGGACATCGACGCGGGATTGAGTCTGAGTCCGTCGGTGCCTCCGGTGATTGTAGGCAACATGTTCGCGCACAACGAAACGGCGGACATCGCCAATCGAACAGATTCCCCTCTCTACGCGGCCGGGAACTGGTGGGGCGACGGCCGTCGTGGAGCGGAGGCGGCCACCATCGTGGGGCTGGTGCGCCTGGAGCAGTCGGCCTGGGAGGGGACCGTAGCGGTTGGGACGGAAGCCGGGAGTGCGCAGGTCATCCTTGGCCGCATCCTACAGTTCGCGCTCGAAGAGGCGGGGTACAAAGTGATCGATCTCGTCGGAATGGGAGGTGGCGCACGTGCGGCCGACGCGCTGGCGGCGGAGGACGTCGATCTCATCTGGTGGGACGCCGGGGCGGATTCGATCCTCGAGGGGGACGAAGCGCACGTGGTAGCGATTCCCGCGCACGAGGGCTGGACGGCGGTTGCGTCCGCCGCGCTCGTTGCTCGCTTGTCGGAATCGACGTTGTCCTCGGTCTCCGCGCTGACACAGCGTCCTGACGAGGTGGTTCGCTTCGCTGCACCGGAAGCCTTCGGCACCGAGAGGTTCTCTGCATTCACGACGGCGTACGGTATGAGCGGAGCTGTGGCGGGGATCACGTGGACGAGGACTTCGGGTGAGGCCGAAGCGATGGTGAAGCTTGGCGCCGCCGACGTCGTGGTGGTGCGCAATCTGGAGGAGACGTTGACGCTGTCAGGGTTCTCGGCCCTCGTCGACGATCTGGAGGCACTCGAACGCGACGCGATTGCCGTGGTTCTTCGAGCGGAACTGCTCCGCCGGCATCCGGAGATCGACGCCGTTCTCTCTGCTCTCGTGCCGTACCTGACGACGGAGGCCCTGCACGATCTGAACAGCCGAGTTCGCTTGTTGGATCGTGAGCCGGAGGCCGTGGCGCGTGAGTTCCTGAGGCGCGAACGGTCCGACGAGTAAGAAAAGGAGACCTGATGCATGCGAGTACCGCCTCGGTGGCGAAGCGTGATCGCGGCCCCTCCTGGTGGCCGCGCCTCCGTTCGTGGATCCGGTACGGGACGAGCCTGCGAGCGAAGCTCGTCACCCTCGTCCTGGTGATTGTGATCCTCGTGGTGGGCGCGCTGTACTGGTTTGCCTTCCTGTCCTTGCGCTCATCGATTACGGCAATCTACGAGCAGCGAGCGCGTAGCGTTGCCTCCGTGATCTCGAAGTCGATTCAAGAGAAGGACTACATCCTGTACTACTCCGACGAACTCAACGCCGACATCGATCGGCTTCTCGAACGATACGAAGCCGTGGTCGGAATCACGACGATCGGCGTTAGCGCGCGAGGGTTCCTCGTGGTGGCAAGCACCGATCCGACGACCATCGGCGTGCTGTCTACCGAAGAGGAACAGGAGTTCTTCCAGGGGCTCAAGGGCGTCGAGATTTCGCCGGTCCGGGCCGGGGGCGTTTCATACTTGCGAGCATACCATCCCATTCTGTCGGGGCCGGATCTCATCGGAGTCGTCGCGGTCGACATGTCGCTCGCAGAGCAGGACCGATTCATCTTGAGGCTCTCGTGGAGGTTCGGTGCGGCCACGATCGTCGGCTCGATCCTGCTCGGCGTGCTCCTCTATCTTGTGTTGAGCACCCTCGTGACCCGGCCAGTCGGAAGGCTGGCTGACGCGATGGGGTCTGTCTCGCGGCGGCAGTACGACGTGGAGGTTCCGATTCCCTTCCGGAGGATCCCAGGAACGCAGCAGCGCGATGAGGTGAGTCAGCTGGTGGACGGTTTCAACTTGATGACTCGGGTCATCCACTCCCACGAGCAAGAGCTGATGAAGCTCGTGGTTCTCGACGAGCTGACGGGAGCGTATACGCTCGATCATCTACGCGCGGAACTCGATCGGGAACTGAACAAGACGAGGCGTTACAAGCATCCCACGTCTCTTCTCTTGATCGATGTCCGCGGCCTTGAGTCCCGCTCGGAATCCGAGCGAGATCAGACGCTCATACGAACGGCCAGTCTTCTCGTTGGGAATCTGAGGAACGTCGACGTGCTGTACCGAGTAGCCGATGTGCGGTTCGCCTCGATGCTCCCCGAGACGCCGCCGGCTGGTGCTGCGGTGGCCGCTGAACGGTTGCGGGCGCTCGTTCCCGATGTGACGGCGCATCTTGACTTCCCGGTGGAGATAGCGATTGCTCATCTCGGGTGGAGCGAGGAGGGCGCGCCAGAGATCGATATCGTGATCGCGCAGGTGGTTGGGCCCTTCGGGAACTTGCCTGGATGAAGCTGCGACGAGCCCTTAGTACAGCGGCCATCATCGCGTTTCTGTCTGCTCTCGCCGCGGGGGCACAGTCACCCGGCATCTGGGTCAGCGAGATCGAAATCGTCGAGCTGGACCCGTTCGAGATCTCGTTTCGCTTCACGAACCGAGAGGGGCTTCCGTTGTCCCGCGTTTCGGGGACGGCAACCCTGATGGATCGCTTCGGACAGCCGATCGAGCAGATGCTCGTCGATCCGTTCTCGGCCGCACCGGGGGCATCCAAGACGGTCCACGTCAGCAGTCGATGGGAATTCCAGCAAACCGGCATCTACCTACTGGATGTGGCGCTCGACGTCGGCGGAGATGCGGTGGTTTCGAACTCTCTGGGATTTCGGATCTTGCCGGTTGAGTTGCCGCTTGCCCCGGCGCCCATCGCCGAAGGAGAGGGGTTGTACACCGTCCATCAGCAGCCGGTGAGCTGGGGGCTCGTGCGTGTCTTCGCCCCCGAAGCGTGGGCGATCACGCACGGGGATGAAGATGTCATCGTTGCCGTGATCGATTCAGGGATCGACTGGGGCGTCCCCCAGCTCGCGAACAGCCTGTGGGTCAACGAGGCGGAGGTCGCGGGGAACGGGATCGATGATGATCGGAACGGCTACGTGGACGACGTGCACGGTTGGGACTTCCGCGACGGAGACAACGGCCCCCTATCCGGTACGGCCCTCCACCATCATGGCACGATCGTTGCCTCCATCATCGCTGCACAGCCCGGAGACCTTCCCATCGTGGGGATCGCGCCGGGCGTGCGGATCATGGATGTTCGGTTCCTCGATTCATCGAACAGCTTCCGCGCGTCCGATTGGGAGACCTTCGTCGAGGCGATCGAGTATGCGGTCGACAACGGCGCGGACATCATCAATCTAAGCATCTACGCAAACGGACGCCCCCCAAGGAGTTTCGAGGAGGCATTGCGGACGGCGACCACGCGCGGAGTCATCATTGTCGGGATCACGGGGAACCTGGGAGAGAGCGAGGTGATGTATCCCGGCAAGTATGATTCGGTGCTTGCGGTGTCGGCAACCTCAAGCACTGATCTGCTCGCTTCATTCAGCAACCGAGGATCCGAGGTGGCCCTGTGCGCGCCGGGCGAGGCCATCACGGCCCTGACAAAGGGTGGCAGAGCTGCGACGCAGTCGGGAACCTCTTTTGCCGCTCCACATGTCTCGGGGATCCTCGCGCTGGTGCTGTCGGTTGCTCCGCACCTGTCCCCCTCCGAGGCGGTCCGGATCCTGGAGGCGACGGCCGTCGATCTTGGTCCCCGCGGCGACGACGACATGTACGGGAGCGGTCTGGTCAACGCGCTCGAAGCGCTGCGAACCGTCCAACCCTAGGACGTGCTCGACCGATCGCGGGATCGGCATGAGAATCTGCGGCACTGCACCCCGACAGGGCCGCAGTGCCGTTCAGGTTTCGTTCCCCTACGAGAGTTCGAGAAGCGAGTCGATCCTGGCGCGATCGAACCCGACGATGATCTCACCATCGATGTCAAGGACGGGGACACCATACTGACCGCTCTTTTCGATCATCTCTCTCGCTCTCTCCGTGTCCGTCGAGACATCGACGTCCTCAAAGTCGATTGCGTGAGCTTCGAGATGCTCCTTGGCCGCCACACACCACGAGCAGGTCGATGTCGAGTATACGATTACCGTGTGTTCCATGATCCAGTCTCCTTCATGAGGCATTCGAAGATGGTCTTGAGCTCTTCGTTCAAGCGATAGCATCGTCGCGATCCCGCGCGCTCCTTGTGCAGCACGCCGGCGCGTTCAAGCTTCCCGAGATGGTACGATACGGCCGGTTGGCTCAGGTCGACGTGCTTGAGGATCTCCTGGCACTGGACCTCGCCCTGCGCAAGGAGCTCTACGATTCGGAGGCGCTGTTCACTCGCCAGTGCCGAGAAGATCTCGGCCCATCTCGCTCTCTCGTTCCGTCTTTCCATTCGTGTTCCTTCTCCGTTCCTGGGGCCGGATTGCCGGATCCCATCAAGCGGAGTAGGATGATAAGAGTTGTGGTTCGCGTTGTCAAGCATTTAAATGTTTGGATATCTTCGGCCGTCGAGGAGGTTGATGATGATCACGGTCGCACTCGAAGGGGGAATGCGCTTCCGCGGGCAAGGGGAAAGCGGGCATGCGGTTGCGATGGACGCTTCGCCGAAGAGCGGAGGAGCGGACAGCGCGGCGCGTCCGATCGAGGTCTTTCTGTCCGCGCTGGGCGGGTGCACGGGAATGGACGTGGTTTCCATCCTGCGCAAGATGAAGACGGAACCGAGCGAATTCCGGATCGAAATCGACAGCGAGCGAGCCAACGAACATCCAACACCGTTCACGAAGATTCATCTGACGTATGCCGTTGCAGGGGACGTCCCGGAAACGAACCTGCAGAGAGCGATCCAGCTTTCGCTGGAGAAGTACTGCCCTCTCGCGAACACGCTCGCCGGTGTTGTGGAGATCACGAGCGAGTACCGAACAGAGCCGAGCTAGGCGCAAGCCGTGCTACTGGAATCGCCTTCACGTCATCACACATCATCAGTGGTCCGTGCTTTTGTCCATCACTCGGTCCACGTCGATGTTCGAGCGGACGTGGTCGATCGCGCGGTCCAGCGTGGGGCCGGGACGAACCCAGACACGATCGAGCATCTCGAGACACAGCGTGGCCGTGATCATCGTGTTCTGACCGGCAAGGATTACAGGAACCCCGGCGGCGTTTGCACGGTCGACGATCTCCTTCGCAGGTCGTTGATTCCCTGTCAAGATCAGGCAGCGCAGGCCCGGCACGTCGAGCGCGCCGTTCAGGATCTCTGTGCGGTCTCCTCCCGTGATGACCCCCAGATCGGGTGTCCGCCGGAAGGTCCGCATCGAGGCTTCCGTCCCCAATGCGCCGACGACGAAGTGCCGCACTTCGCGATCGAGGCTGGCGCTTCCGAGAGTGCGTCCGCCCAGGCGCTTGGCAATCTCTTCCGCGGCGACCGATTGTGTATTGGGGTCATGAGGGATCATGCCCAGAACCTCGGCCCCTCGGTCGGCGAGAAACGGGATGAGCATCTCTTCGACCACCGCGAGAGAGCGGTCGACGGGCACGTCTTTCAGAATGACTCCCAGAATGCGCGGGCCGCCCTCGAAAAGACGGAGCGCGCACAGAATTCGGTCGATCGACTCTTCCTCGTCGTAGCGGGCCAGGAGGATGACGTCCGTTGCGAGCAGATCGGCGAGGTCAAGATCACTCAGGCCTGCACTGACACCCAGTCCGAGGTAGGTTCGGCCTTCGATGATGGCGACGTCTCGATCCTTCGTGATCCGGCCGAAGGCGGCCGTGATGCGATCTCGGAACCCACGATCGCCGGACTCGATCGCCTCGCGCAGGAACGGTCCCTCGAGCGGAACGGGAGCGACGTCATGCAGGTCATCGTTCAGAGACAGCAAAGACCGAACGGCGGCGGCGTCCTGGTCGATCGGCGCGCCCGTTGTGTAGGAGACTTCGAAGCTGATTGGCTTCATGTAAGCGACCGTCAAGCCCCGCTCTTGCAGTGAGCGCCCGAGGGCGAGGGCGAGGAGGCTCTTGCCGGCGTGTTTCTCTGTTGAGACGAGCTGGATCCGCTTCATGGGGCCTACTCCGTTCCACCATTTCCAGTGTCGACGGATGGTAGTGGCAACACCTCCCGGACACAATCCGCACTTGGCTTACACACAAGATCCTCACGGGTCCGACGATGTCCATTCACATGAGGAGGGCACAGTACGCTGGGGAGCGTCGGATGACCGAGATGGGAGGACGCCGGTCGATGAAAGGACGGAGGGTTCTTGATGAACGGCTTCCTCGGCTATAATGATCCCGCGATGAAACGGATTCTGATCGTCGATGACGAAGAGATGATCGTTCGCACGGTCAAGGCCTACCTCGACCGAGAGGGGTTCAAGACGTACACGGCATACGACGGGGACGCGGCCCTTCAAGCGTTCGACGAGAAGGGGCCGGATTTGATCGTCCTCGACCTAATGCTTCCGAAGAAGAGCGGAATCGAAGTGACCCGCGCGATCCGAATGAAATCCTCAGTACCGATCATCATGTTGACTGCGAAGGCCGCCGAGGCGGACCGTGTCGTCGGCCTCGAACTGGGTGCCGACGATTACGTGGTCAAGCCATTCAGTCCACGCGAGCTGGTCGCCCGCATTCGCGCGGTACTTCGGCGATACGAGGGAGACCGGGGAGAGACCGAACGGATCGTGGTCGGTGACATTGTGATCGACCTGAAGACGCGCGAGCTGAAGGTCGCGGAACGAGACATAGAACTCACGCCGACCGAGTTCGATCTGCTCGCCTACCTCGCACGGCATCCGGGGCAGGTCTTCACGCGACTCCAGCTCCTTCGCGAGGTCCAGGGGTACACGTACGATTCGTTTGCGCGAACGATCGACACCCACGTCAAGAACCTGCGCCGCAAGATCGAGGAGGATCCGAAGTCACCGCGCTACATCTTGACCGTTCACGGCGTCGGCTACCGGTTCGCGCGTGAATCCTAGAAGATGAAGCGACAGATCCCGCTTTCGCTTAAGCTCAGCCTTTCGTTCGCGCTGATCATTCTGCTCTCTGTAAGTCTCATCTACCTCCTAACGGCGCGCTCGATCACGCGGCAATTCGACGAGTATCGGCAGAGCAATCGAGAGGTGTTCGGGCTGTCGTTGGCGTCGCAGCTCGCGTGGTACTACGAGGAGTTCGGCAACTGGATCGGTGTCTACAATCTGCTCTACCGCGACGCCATGATCCAGATTGGCGACGAGCTCTACACCGGTCGCGTCCTCATCGTCGGTGGCCGTTTCTCGCTGGCAAATGAGGAGGGTCGGATCTTCATGACGACCGAGGCGGGCGAGTACGACCGACAGCTCACCGAACTCGAACTGGAGACAGAGATGCGGATTGTCGTCGACAGTGTCCGTGTGGGAACCCTCATTATCGGGGAAGCCGGTCCGAACCTCGATCCAGATGAGGCCGAGTTCCTCGGATCTGCGAAGCAGTCGGGCCTCCTCGGTGGCGGCATCGCCATCGTACTTGCGCTGATCCTTTCCGTCTTCCTGATCCTTCAGATCCTGTCTCCGCTGAAGAAGCTGACGCGGGCAACGGAACGTGTCGCCCACGGGGACCTTCCGGATTCGGTCCGACTGAAGTCTCACGACGAATTCGGTCAGCTCGGGAAGTCGTTCGACCAGATGGTCGAGAACCTCAAGCACTCCGAGGCGTTGCGTCAGATGATGACCGCCGACATCGCCCACGAGCTTCGGACGCCGGTCACGATCATCCAAGGGACACTCGAGGCGCTCATCGACGGCGTCTACGAACCGAGTGGCGAGACGATCGCCCCGATCTACGAGGAGACCCTGCATCTCGGGCGCCTCATTGATGATCTCCGGGACCTGGCATCAGCCGAGGCTGGTGAGCTCCGCCTGGAGAAGGAGCCGGTCGATCTGGAGGGCTTAATCCGGCAGGTCGCGGAGGCGGCAGGCTCGTCGTCTGACGAGGCGCCGACGATTCGAATCGATGCGGAAACTGCCGTTCCGCATATCAACGGAGACCCGAAGCGACTACGGCAGGTCCTAGCGAACCTGCTCGGCAACGCCCTTCGCCACACACCGACGGACGGAGAGATCCGGATCGGGATCCGGCGCGTGATGAGCGCTGTGGAGTTTGTTGTCGAAGACACAGGCCCCGGGTTCACGGAGGAGGATCTCCCGCATCTGTTCGAGCGATTCTATCGCGGGGATCCCGCGCGGAATCGTGGCGGGGGAAGCGGGCTCGGGCTTGCGATCGCGAAGCAGTGGGTCGAGGCGCACGGGGGGACCATTCGAGCGGAGAACAGGGCCACCGGCGGCGCTCGATTTACGGTACGGCTTCCGATGGCTTGAATCAGCGGACCCGAAGCCGCTAGGATGAGGCATGTTGTCGCAGCCGTTCTACAATCCGCATCTCGGCAGGATGACGTTCGACAAGGTCGTCGAGAGCATCGTCTGTGAGATGAGGGGAAGCTCGAGGGACCGTTTCGAGCTTCTCATCGGAACAGACTCATCGACGACGCTCGAACGGCTGGACATCGTCAGTGCGATCGTGTTGCACAGAGTTGGCAGGGGCGGACGGTACTTCTGGACTCGCCGACGGGAGAGGAAGCCACAGTCACTGCGTCAGCAGATCTGGCGTGAGGCGTGGCTGTCGTTCGAATTGGCGCAGCATCTCATCGGGCGCCTGACCGCGCTGTCCTTTCTCCGATTCAACCTGGAGATCCACGTCGACATCGGCAAGAACGGCAAGACCAAAGAGATGATCGACGAAGTGGTCGGCATGATCATCGCCAACGGCTTCTCGGTTCGGATCAAGCCGCACGCCTACGCAGCATCCTCAGTGGCGGACAAGCACACCTAGAGACACAGCGCCGTCCTGCTGTCTTGCCTTCTCCTGATCATCTCACGAGCGAGTGCGTCTGTCTTGTCGACGGCGTCTCGGGCCGGGCGCATGCCGCAGGAATCACCGGCCGAATGTGCCAATGACGGACCGACAAGAGACGAACGCCTTGAACCCGTGGTGGGATCACGCTAGCCTGACGAGGTACGAGCTGACGGAGGCGCGGCGTCTGAGGCCTCGATGCGAACGCCGGACGGGAGGTGCCACGGAATGAACCCTAGTTCGTCGATCTTGATTCTCGTTGGCGTTGGTGCGGCGATCCTTCTCGCCCTTCTTCTCTTGGGCGAAGGCGGATCCGGCGTGCAGCAGACGGAAACGACGCCCACGCTGACAGCCCCCATTGGGCAGGAGTCTCAGACCACCTTCAGAACGCCTGCCTTGCGCGTCGATGTCGGAAACGACGTCAACGTTCGTGAGCGGGAGGCGGTTCAGCTCACCGCAACCGTCTTTGGAGCGACAGAGGGTGGCGTGAGCTACCGATGGACGGCCGTGGGCGGGTTGGGGACCTTCAGCAGCCCGACGGTCAAAGACCCGATCTACGTGGCTCCATCGGCCTGTGACTGCGAAGACACGGTAGTCCTTACGCTGACGGTGACCGACTCGTACGTGGTCTCAGCGAGCGACTCGCTCGTGTTGACCGTATACGATCCCGCGGTCTGCCCAAGCGATCCCTGTGTTCATGTTCCCGCATGCATTCCGGTCGACGTCTGTTCGCCGCTGCCGGCAGACGTGTGCCCGCCGAAACCGGACGTCGCTTGCGAAACGCCCTGCATCGCCGATGCACCGCCGGCGGATTCCTGCGGTCAGATCGTGATCCCCTGTCCATGTGTGAGCGGCGACTGCGCTTCGACGTGGATGAACTCGTGGCCGTTCGAGCCGACGGCAGGGCGACCCGGCGATCGGCCGAAGCCGCGCATCGTGCGCCAGTTTCCGACGCACATCTCCGAAGGGGCGTCGTTTGAACTCACGGGGACGATCAGCAATCCGGCCTGCGTCTCAAGCTGCTTCGTCTGGGCAGCGAACAAGGGCATCCTCGACGGAGCGGACACGCTTTCGCCTGTCTTCCATGCTCCGCAGACGGATCGCGCCGGAGGCGAACGGGTTACGATCAGCCTCATCCTCTACGACGGGCACGGAGGGAGAAGCTACGATCAAGTCAGGCTAACGATCGATAACCTCGACTACGACGGCCCCGCCGTGCCGTAGCCGCGCATCGTGTGTGAGCTGGTGGATCGGCCCAACACTGGGAAAGATACGGCGGCTGCGCTGGCTCGAGGCGGTGTCGAGATCTCAGAGCAGCTCGACGTGCCGGGGGTATCGAGGCTTCTTTAGCATTCTCAGCGCAGGCGGAGACGTGTGCGCCTACCAGTCGTACGCCCTCGAAGGGGCCGCCCGAGGGGTTCGGCGGCACGCCGTCCCCCTGAGGAACGGTGCCAGTCGTGAGATCGGATTCTTCGAGGTCCGCGTCCGGTCGGATTACTGAACGGCCTGTGCTCACCTAGTCGAGAAGTCTCTCCGAGACCAGTGCCGCGCGGAAGGGGAGGAGTTCCGCGTGGAAGACGCCGGCGCTCACTGCGGGAACCTCCATTGACGATCTCGAGTGCAGATGCTTCCGAAGGGACCGTGAGAACGACGATTCCGAAGCTGGATGGGTCGGTGTTCAGGGTTTGTCCCGCGAGCAGGACGACGTCTCGATCGGCCAAGTCCTGAAGATACGCGAAGTGCGCCTCGACGATCTGATCCTCCTCTGGGGTGGAGGCGGTCAGCATCTCGGGACGAGTTGGCTGAATTCGAACCAAAAACCGGGGCATTCGATAGGCAATGCCGTCTAGGGCCGCCTACTCATCACACCGCTCCAGCACAATGGTGCATTCCGTCACGAGGGCGGCGATCGCCCCAAGAGCGGCAAGTGTCGGAAGGAGCAGGACTCCGACGACTCCAAGCGAGAGGGGGATCTCGATCAGGCTTTTCCCGTCGCGATTCTTGACCGTGATCCGGCGGATGTTCCCCTGGTGGACGAGTTCCTTAACGGTGGAGACGAGCTTCTCTCCACTGACATTCAGCTCTTCGGTGCGTCTCTTCTCTGCGCTCACGACGATGGAGACTCCTTTCGCTTCTCGGTAACGCGTTCCACTAGCGCCTTCGTCTTCGTGCTGCTACGAGAGGCGCGACAGCGATCCAAAGCGCGATGGTGATCAGCATGGACGTCGGGTAGCCGATCGGGTCGACCCCGAAGATGGGGCCGATCACGCGTGAGAGAAGCATCACGAAGAGCGAGCTCAAGAAGAAGCCAGGTACTGCCGCAAGGATGGTGAAGTAGCCGCCCATAGGGATTCCTCCTTTCCTGTCCGGTTGGAGTGGCTCCAGGTGATATCCCCCGCGACGAGATCTGTCAAGCCGCTACAAAGATCGCCGCGCCGACAGAAGCCGCATCTCAGCGATTTCCGGTCATCGACGTCCCCCTTGCGGAGCTTGCGTCCAGACTCTATAAACGGCTCATAGGGAGTTCGGCTGCATGTCGGCGTCGGTTCCGAACGGAGAACGGGGGATTGATGATCGAAGAAGGGCTCGAGCGACTGCGCGAGATCCTCGGCAGGATCGGTGATCACCTTTGACTCCGACGCCCTGGAGCGTGAGACAGCCGAGTTAGAGCAACAGATGGCGGCCCCCGGCTTCTGGGAGGACCGCCGACGTGCCGAAGAGGCGTCTCGGCGACTTGAGCGGAAACGGACGCTCTTGTCGCGTCTTCGCCGCGCATCAGCAGAACTGCAAGAGATCGAGCTCCTTCACGAGATGGCGGTCGAGGCAAACGACGAAGGGGAGCTGTCGTCGTTGGAGAAGCGTGCCGCCAACCTAGAGCGCGAACTCCGTCTCTTCCGAGTCGAGTTGACCTTCTCTGGAGAACACGACGACGCAGACTGCTACCTCTCGATCAACGCCGGTGCCGGTGGGACGGATTCGCAGGACTGGGCGGAGATGCTCCTTCGAATGTACGGGCGATTCGGCGAGAGGATGGGATTCAGCGCGTCGCTCCTGGAAGTGAGTCCCGGTGACACGGCCGGGATTCGTGGCGCAACGCTGGAAATAAAGGGCTCCTACGCGTACGGCAACCTGAAGAGCGAGAGGGGCGTACACCGGTTGGTGCGTCTGTCTCCGTTCGACTCGGCGCATCGCAGACACACCTCGTTCGCGGCCGTGACGGTCGTCCCGATGACGAAAGAAGAGGAGTTCGTCATCGACTCCAAGGATCTACGGATCGACACCTACAGGGCGTCGGGTGCAGGCGGACAGCACGTGAACGTCACGGATTCAGCGGTCCGAATCACACATCTTCCGACCAAGATCGTGGTCTCCTGCCAGAATGAGCGAAGCCAGCACCAGAACAAGGAAAATGCCATGCGGATCTTGCGCGCGCGCCTTGGGGACCTCCTGCGGCGGCAGCAGGCAGAGAAGCTGGAAGAGCTTCAGGGCGAGCTGAAGGAGAACGAATGGGGAAGCCAGATCCGCTCGTACGTCCTTCATCCCTATCGAATGGTCAAAGACCATCGTACCGGTGCGGAGACGGGGAACGTTGACGCTGTCCTTGACGGGGATCTCGTATCGTTCATGGAAGCATTCCTATCGCAAACGGGCAAAGACACCTCAACGTAACGAGATCTCTTCTCCCAGCGCTTGCCATCTCTAACAAAGCCTGCTACAATACATTTTACAGCCGAAGATAAGGAGGGGGATCCTGTGCCCAAACAGCTCCTAGACAAGATCTCGATCTACGTTCCGAAGAGCAAACTCGAGCAGCGACCGGTGGAACGTCTGATCAAACTGGCCGACGCGAAAGACCGCTCCGTGAACTACCTTGTCGTCGAAGCGATTCTGGAGTACCTCAAGGCTGAGGAGAAGAAGTAGCTTCCTGCGGCAACAATCACGTAGGAGTCTCATCCATCGGTCGTCGCGCTGAGGCGCGCCGATCGAGATAGCTCTGAAGGATCAGTACGGCCGACAGACCATCACGCAACGCTCGACGCTTTCCCCTGGACATGTTTGCCTCGAGCAACACTCGTTCCGCTTCAGCCGTCGTCATGCGTTCGTCAATCAGTTCAACAGGCAGATGGGTGCCTCGCTCGACGTGTTCGGCGAATCGGGTTGCCTCCTCCGCCATCTCGCCTACTGACCCATCCATGTGCAACGGAAGCCCGACAACAATGCATCCGACATGGTGCGTGGACGCCAGCTGGGCGATGGCCCGTACGTCACGATCGATCGATCGGCTGCGAAGCTTGTGTGGGAGAGGAGTGGCAAGCACAGCACCCTCGTCGCTTAGGGCGAAGCCAAGGCGCACCCGTCCGTAGTCGATGCCGAGGAGTCTCACCGGTTCGTTCCGAGATGGGCGAGGGCACGACGGACGAGTCCTTCGGCGTCGAGCCCCTCGCTGCGGAGCCGTTCGATCGCCTGACGTGCCTCCTGGATCGAGAAGCCGAGAGCCCTTGAGGTGAGCGCGCGAAGTGCGGTCTCTTCTTCCGAAGTCAGGAGGAAACTGCGCACGTCTCCTGTGGCGCCAATCTTGTCGCGCAAATCGACAAGGATCCGTTCGGCCGTCTTCCGTCCGATTCCTTTGATTGTGGTCAACTTGGCGACGTCGCTCGAACGGATCGCCTCAACGAGCGCACCCATTGGAATCGACGAGAGAATTTGGAGTGCGAGGCGAGGTCCCACCTGCCCGACGGTGAGAAGATGGCGGAACACTTCGCGCTCATCCGGGGACGTGAAGCCGAACAGCTGAATGGTGTCGTCGCGGACGATGAGGTGCACGAACAGCATCGCGAGATCTCCGACTGGACACGCACGGACGTCGCCGGCTGGACAGAAGACCTGGTAAGCGATTCCACCGGTTTCGATCGCAACGTGATCGGTCCCCGACCGTACAATCTCTCCGCTGATCGAATCGATCACGCCGTGACCTCCGTGCTTGCGCGTCCCCCAGTAGCATCTCGAAGCGCGCGGATGAACTCCTGGGCCTTGCTTGGAGCCAGCGAAACGGTGGCGCGCGCCTGCGCATCGTACTCGATCCGCGCGACCGTCGCTTCGAGACGGTGGATGATGCTCATGACAGGCGAGGTGAGTTCAGGCGGGAAGGCGATCTTGATTTCGATGGCAAGGGTGCGCTCGGCGACTCGCGCGGCTGTGAGTGCAGCCGAGACGGCGTCTGAGTACGCACGGACCAACCCGCCGACCCCAAGCTTGACACCGCCGAAGTGGCGAATCACGACGGCGAGGAGATCGAGAAGCTCCGCGCGTTCCAGTTGCTGAAGAATCGGCAGCCCCGCCGAGCCGCTCGGCTCCCCCGCGTCGTCGGCGGCGGAGAGGGGGGCCGGTTCCCCATGCAAGCGGTAGGCGAAACAGACGTGACTTGCGTCGTGATGGTTCTTGCGAAGTCTTCGGAGTTCGCGCTCGACCTCGTCGAGAGAACCAACGGGGATTAGGAGTGCGAGAAAGCGGGACCTCTTCCGCGTGATCCTTGCCGAAACCGGCTCTGCGATCGTCCGATAGCTATCGATCACGGGCGACCTTGGACGGTCGGCGCAGTCTCTCCCTTCATCGTCTGCAGCAGGGTGTAGGCGGCGCGCACGTCGTCCTCCTCCCCCTCGAGTACGAGCGATACACTGCCGACTCCGCCGCCGACTCCGCCCGATGCCACGTGAGAGGCGCGAACGGAGAACAGGATGTCGAGCGCCTCGATCTCGGTGACCAGATGACCGACGAGTGGGTACATTCCGCAAGGGAGGCCGTCGCCGAACGACATGCGCCGGCTGCCGAGTTCGAGGGAGAGATCGGTAATCGACGTGTGAACCGACTTTGCCACGCTGATCGGGATGACGATGTCGACGCCGCGAGCCAGCGCGGTCGGCACATATCGCCCGACGGTCCCTCCGGTTGCAGCGGCCAGGAGAACACCGACGGTTCCGAAGGGATCGAGGGCGTTCCCGCCCTTGATGATGACGTCGCCTTCTCCGAGAGATGCCAGCAGGTCCGCTGACTCGATCGAGACGCGCTCTCCCTCTTTGAGGACGAATTCACGCGCCTCGGCGATGCGGGCATTGATGTTCCAGCGATCATCGATGACACCGGCGGCGAACGCGCCGTGATCGATCGATTCGCTGTTGAGTTCAGCGGCGACGAACGCGTTCGTGGTGCCGAGTGTGACGATCACGGTCCCGCCTTCGAGGGCCTGCCGGACGACAGGATGGGCCTTGACACCCTTGGCGATCAGTCGCTTGGATGCGACCGGGGCTAGCACGACGTGGGCTTTCATGGGGCGTCCTTCCTGGTTGGTGTGCGATCTGGCGAGTATCCTATTGCATGCACTGCTCCGAAACAAAACCCACGTCTGTAAGGTGATTCGACACGATGAGATACGACAGGTCAGCCTACGAGCGAGAGCTGCGAGACTTCGATTGGCAGATCCCGACGGACTACAACATCGTCGACGTTGTGGAGAAGCATGCGAAGCGCCGACCCGACAAGATCGCGGTCTTGTGGGAGGATGCGGGTGGCGCCGAACGACAGGTGACGTACGCTGAGTTGGCGGCGGGGATGCGCCGCTTCGGGAGCGCCATGATCGATCTCGGCGTCGGGGTGGGTGACCCGGTGATGCACATCCTCCCACGGCTTCCCGAGGCGCACATGGCCCAATTGGGAACCTTCGTGGCAGGAGGCGTTGCCGTCCCGTGTTCAGAGATGCTCAAGACGACGGAGATCGTGTATCGATCCGAGGTGAGCGGTGCCCGGATGATTGTCGCCGACGTGTCCACGATCGACACCGTGGAGGCCGCGAGGGGCAAGTGCCCGCTCGAAACGTTTATCCTGATTGGCGGAAGCGAGGCGCCCGAGGGGTGGCTTCGCTTCGAAGATCTCCTTGCCGGTGGGGACCCGAACGGTGAGAAAGCGACGCTCTCTACCGACGATCCGATGACGATCAACTTCACTTCCGGGACAACCGGCAGTCCGAAGCCGGTCGTGCACAAGCACCGCTGGATGTACTGCCACAACCGGATCACAGCCCGCTATTGGTACGGCGCTTCCGAGAACGACATCATTTGGGCAACGACCGCCCCCGGCTGGGCGAAGTGGTACTGGAGCCCGATCGGGGTCTCGCTCACCTGTGGAGCGACGCAGCTGATGTACAACGGCCGCTTCGACGGTCCGAGGTACCTCGAGTTGCTGGCGAAGTACAAGGTGACCAAGCTTTGCGCCACACCAACCGAATACCGCCTGTTCGCACAGATCCCCGACCTTTCGAGGGAGGGGATCGTTCTCGAAGATGCCCTCTCCGCCGGCGAGCCGCTCAACGTCGAGCCGATCGAAGCGTTCAAGCGCGCGTTCGGGGTGACGATCCGGGACGGCTACGGTCAGACGGAGAGCGTCTGCCTCGTCTGCAATCTCCCCGGGATGCCGGTGAAGCCGGGCGCGATGGGCATGCCGACGCCCGGGCCTGGCGTGATGCTGATCGATGAGGCGGGGGATTCCGTCGCACAGGGCGAGGTGGGGGAAATCGCGCTGAAACCGGACAGCCCCGCCATCTTCGATGGCTATTGGAACGCGCCCGACCTCGATGCCGAAGCGTTCTCCGGCGGCTGGTATCGGACCAAGGACCTGGCGCGGATGGACGAGGACGGCTATCTCTTTTTCGAGGGACGAGCCGACGACGTGATCCTGACCTCGGGTTACCGAATCGGGCCGTTCGAGGTCGAAGACGCGCTGGTGAGTCATCCCGCCGTCGTCGAGGCGGCCGCCGTGGCCTCGCCTCATCGAGAGAGGGGCGAGATCGTCAAGGCGTTCGTCATCCTGTCTGACGGATACGCGCCGTCGGCCGAGTTGACGAAAGAGCTCCAGAATCACGTCAAGACCGTCACCGCTCCCTACAAGTATCCGCGTGCCATCGAGTACCTCACGGAGCTTCCGAAGACGATGAGTGGTAAGATCAAGCGCGCGGAACTGAAGAAAAAGGAGTGGGAGGGCTGGGATCGGCGATGAGACGGCGGAGGTTGGCTGCAGGTACGGCTCTTGGTGTCGCGCTTCTTCTCGCTTCTGCGGTTGGAGTGCACGCCAGTGGCGTGAATCTGGGTCTCTTCGTCTATACGATCGACGTGGCCGGAACGTTCGGCAAGGTTCCGGTGGCGGCTGGAGCGGCGTTCGACGCGTTGGATGGGGCGTTCGCGGACTTCGGCGTTCCTCAGACGGACCGAGACGCGATCCGTCAAGGATTCGAAGAGGGGCTCGACGCGTTCGAGGAAACCCTCGGCCTTCTTCCTACGCTCTTCCCGCTTCCTCTCCTCTCCGGATCGATCGAGATTTCGCTCCCGCTCATCATCGTCGACGGGGTTCGCTTCTCCGTCGGGTTCCTCTCAGACGGACTCCTGAGCGGGATCGCCGATCTTGCCGGCTTCTCCATCCCCTCGCCGCTCGTGGACGTCGAGTTTGACGAAGACGGCCTCACAGGCGGATTCGAAGGTGATCTGGCGTTCAGCAGCTGGGCCGTGGCGACGGAGCTGACGAAGCGACTCGACATCCTCGTTGCCGCGATTACTCTGGGCGTCGGCGTGCACTTGGTGGGGGGAGAGGCGGCTCCCAGTATCGAGGTCGACGTCCCGGCGGAGCTGACCGACGGCGTGAATGAGGCCGTCGCCGCCCTGCACCTCGATGGGTTCACGTGGTCGGCGTTCGGGGTCCACGCTTCGATCGGAGTGGAGATCGGACCTCCGTTTCTTCGTCTAGGCGCCGAGGTTCGGCTTGTGCTTCCGGTGAGTGCCTCTTCCGGGTGGTGGGGCGTTCGCGTCGGAGGCGTTGGGGGAAGCCTGGGGATGGCGATCCGATTCTGATGGATGACCGAGAGCTCGTTAGGCTGGCCAACGAGGTTCGGGCGAACGCGTATGCCCCGTACTCCGGTTTTCAGGTAGGGGCGGCCCTTCTTTGCGCTGATGGGACCGTCTACACCGGCGTGAACATCGAGAACGCAGCCTACGGGCCGTCAATCTGCGCCGAGCGCACGGCCATCTTCAAGGCCATCTCGGAAGGGCACAGGGATTTCGTGAAGATCGCCGTCACCTGCGATCAGGAGTACTGCCGGCCGTGCGGGACCTGTCGTCAGGTGATGATGGAGCATGCGCCCGATCTTGAAATCTTGATGGGAAGCCTCGATGGCACCTTCAAGCGCACGACGATTCGCGATCTTCTCCCCGAGGCCTTCGCGTTCTAGGGGGCTCACCTACCGGCCCTAGCGATCCGAAGGATCGCTCAGGATCCGTTCCACGATGAGCGGCGGCGGCTCGTGGGCCGCTCCTGTGCGGTCGATTTCATACGCTGACTCGACCATCGCGCAGGCCTCATCAAGATGCGTTTCGTCGTTGACGTGGAGAAGTGCGAGGATCTGACTCTTCTCGACTGCGTCCCCGATCTTCGCCCGAAGCTCGACGCCGACGGCCGGGTCGATGGTATCCTCCGCCGTCTGACGGCCGGCGCCGAGGAGGTTCGCCGCGCGGCCGATCGCGAGCGCATTCAGCGCGGAGACCGTTCCCGTAACATCGGCTCGCGCCTCCACGCGGCGTGTCGCGCGGGGCAACAACGATGGGTCATCGAGCGTTGCGACGTTCCCACCCTGCTCCAAGACGAGTTCACGGAACTTCTCGAGCGCGGATCCATCGCGAAGAAGCTCCCTCAAACGATCGAGCGCATCCGAGCGATCCTTGGCCTCTCCGGCGAACAGGAGAAGCTCGGCGCCGAGTTCGCAGCACAGGGTCGTGAGATCATCCGGACCCTTTCCACGGAGCGTGTCGATTGCCTCGCAGACCTCGAGCGCGTTGCCGACCATCTGTCCGAGCGGCTGCGACATGTCGGTGATCAACGCGGCCATCTTCCGTCCGAGTTTGGAGCCGATAGCGACAAGTGTGTTGGCAAGCTGCCGGGAGGCCTCCAGTTCGGGCAGGAAAGCGCCGGCGCCGGTCTTGACGTCGATGACGATTCCCATCGCGCCGCCGGCGATCTTCTTCGACATGATCGAGGCGACGATCAGAGGGAGTGAATCGATCGTGGCGGTGACGTCTCGAAGCTCGTAGAGGATACGATCGGCCGGGACCATGTCCTCGGTGTGATCGGCGAGGGCGAAGCCGGTCCGCCGAACCTGATCGAGGAAGGTCGTGCGAGAGAGGTCCGTGCGGAATCCTGGGATTGATTCGAGCTTGTCGATCGTTCCTCCCGTGTGGCCGAGGGCGCGTCCTGACAGCTTCGCGATTGTGAGTCCCGCGGCGGCAAGAAGCGGAATCAAGACAAGCGTCGTCGTGTCCCCGACGCCGCCGGTCGAGTGCTTGTCGACCGTGAATCCGGGCAGGTCGTCGGGACCGAATACCGTGCCCGATCGCGCCATCTCATCGGTCAGGACGGCCGTTTCCTCGTCGGTCATTCCGCGGAGGCGAATCGCCATCAGAAGTGCCGTGGACTGGTACGCAGGGATCGCTTCGCTGACGACGCCCGAGATCCAGTACGCGATCTCTTCGCGGCTGAGCCTCTCTCCGTCTCGCTTCTTGCTGATAATGTCGACCGTGTTCATGGCGTATCCATTCTAGATCTGGTCTGCGTCCCGAGCAAACGAACGTTCGAAGAACAGGGTCTCGTTGCTCATGAAGCCCAGCGCGGCGTAGAAGCGCTGGGCGGCCGTGTTGGTTGGGCGCGTGAGCAGACGAACTCCGGCAAGTCCTCGCTCTCCGGCGAGGCGCATGGCGTGATCGACGAGTTTCCTGCCGACGCCAGGGCGGCGCCAGGCCTGCACGACGAAGATCTCGTCAATGAAAAGAAAGCCGATCCGTTGGTCGAGTTTCGGGACACAGGTAGCGACGCAGAGCCCGACGGGTCGGTCCGCCGCGAAGGCGAGCAGACACCACGGGGAGTCCGAGTCAAGCAGATCCCCGCACGAAGCGGGCGGAAATCGCCCCGCGTCGAAGGGATGCCCAGTGGTCGCCAGGAGTCGCCTCAGGGATGGCAGATCCTTTTTGGTGGCGACGATGGTGGAGACGGCGCTCTCACGATACATGCCGACAGCCTAGCACGCTTGCCAGGCAGAGTCGATGCTCTCGCCTCCTGTGGCTATACTTCGATTCGTTTGGGAGGACCGACGATGAACATACCGAGATTTTTGTTTCGCGTGAAGGATCGGCAGATTGAAGAAGAAGCGCAGAAGATGATGAGTGCCTTCGGGATCTCCGACGTCGAGATCCGCCGCGACGACACAATCAAGGACGCCTGGCTCGAAGACTACAAGGCGATGAAGACAACCTACAGCCTGGAAGACATCCAGGCGTATCTGGAGGGGCTAGCGTCTTAGACGATCCCTCGCGGTACTCCGATTGCTACATCAGGCGTGCACGGAGCCGCGAAGACGAGTAGTCCATGACCCACACAACGAGCATGATCAGGAGCATCATCATGCTCGCTTGGCTCCATTGCCAGACGCGTGTGTACTGCATCAGTCGCTGACCGATCCCGCCGCCGCCGACGAGCCCGATAATCGTCGCCATGCGCACGTTGATGTCCCAGCGGTAGAGGGTGAAGGACAGGTAGGGATTGATGATCTGCGGAATGATACCATAGAGGATAACCTGCAGCTTCGTGCCTCCCGTTGCCCGAATCGCCTCCACCGGTCCGGGATCGATTGACTCCAACCTCTCCGAATAAAGCTTGATCAGATCGGCAATGGAGTGCACGAGCAGAGCCATCACACCTGGGAAAGCGCCGACGCGTACCCAGACGACGAAGATGATCGCCCATATAATCGGTTCTATCGAGCGGATAACACTCGTCACCGTTCGGACGGTGATGTAGACAGTCCTTCCGACAACTCCTTGAGTTAAGTTTCTCGCGGCGAGGAAGCTCAGTGGCACGGCGACAACCACGCCGAAGGCCGTCGCCATGAACGCCATGAAGACTGTCACAAGCAGGAGCCGGAACCCATCTCCGAGGAGTGACCAATCGGGACTGAGGAAGGCCTTCCAGATGTTCGCGGTCCTCCCGGCGTTGGTGATGAGCGCATGCCAGTCGACCCTTGTGACGAGGAAGGCTGCAATCACAGTGGCGAGCAGCACGAATGCAACGGCCAATGACCAGCTCTGCCGATACCAGGGCAGGCGCCGTGTCTCCACATCCTCGTGACTCACAACGCCCAGGCTGCTGGCCAGATCGTGCCACGCAAGCCCTTTTTTCGTCAGGATGTAGCCGACGAGCGGGAGGCCGGAGACGTGCCACACGAGGAAGCGAACGACACACGCCAGCATGCTTGGCCTTTTCCCGTCTGCCGTCGCGATGCGGATCCCTAGGAGCTTCATGCCGACGGAAACCCCGAAATTCTCCCATAGAGCAGCCGCTTCGACAGTCACGATCAGCATCAGCCACCACGGAAGGGTTGTGTAACTCGCTACGCCGTGCGCGTAGGTGTTGTAGATGAAGGAGACGATCGTCCACGTGTAGATGAGGGACAGGAAGTCAACGAGAAACGCGAACAGCGGCTTGCGGAGATGCCGGAAATTCTGCATCCAGGCCGGCATGTCACGCATGAATCCCGCGTAGTACTTATCCTTCATTCTAGATGATCTTCTCCCTCACGCGGCCGCTGATGTAGTCGAGCAGCCAGATGACGGCGACGATGGCGACGACGACCGCTCCTACCTGGTTCCACGCGTTCGATAGGAACCCCACCTGGTTCTTGTAGTAGAAGAGAACGCGGCCGATTCCTCCACCGCCGACAAGGGCAATGACGGTCGCCATGCGGATGTTGATGTCCCAGCGATAGAGGGAGAACGCCAGGTAGGAAGGGACGATCTGAGGGATGACTCCAAACAACACGACATCGACGCGGCGCCCGCCGGTGGAGGCAATGGCCTCCAGAGGGCCGGGGTCGATCCCTTCGACCTGTTCGGAGAACAGCTTCCCGAGCGCGGCAAATGTGTGTAACGTTAGGGCGAGCACGCCGGCGAACGGCCCGAACCCGACCCAAACGGCGAAGATCACGGCCCAGAGGATCGACTCGATCGAGCGGAAGATGTTGAAGAACGCGCGCATGATGGCGTAGACGAACCAGCCGAGGGGACTGAAGCCCATGATGTTGCGTGCCCCGAGGAAGCTCAAGGGGAAGGCGATGATCCCCCCCATCAGCGTTGCCAGAAGTGCGATAAAGATCGACTCGATCAGGCCCTGAACGATCGATTGCTCAAGCATTGGATCGGGCTGGAAGAAGTGTACGAAATCAGGATTCACCAAGTCCTTCCAAATGCGCGCTGACATGCCGGCGCGACTGAACAGCATTCCGAGGTCGATCTCAGTGATCTCCCAGCCGAGCCAGAACGTGACGCCGATCAGCACGAGGGTCATGATCCCCGACTGTGTCCTGATCCACGCCCGTGGTTTGCGCGCAGGCAGTACGTCCTTGACGTCCTTCCACGCGCGCATCCGAGTCTCGGAGCGGCGGTCGTGTAGCAACGCGCCATCCTGGCCGGTCCGGAGAAGCGTCAGGGGCAGCATCACGAGGGATGCATGCATCCAAAGGAAGCGTCTCCAACGTTGCTTCCGCGTCGGGTAGTCCGCGTCCGTCGTCACGAGCTTCGTTCCGAAGAGGCTCATCCCGATGCCATGACCGAACGCGTGCATGAGGATGGCCAACTCGAGGGTCGCCAGCACGACGATCGGCCATCCCCAAGCTGGAAGAACGAGCGTGCCGTACCAATCGACGTACCAGGTGTACCAGTACTGGTTAAGGAAGTACATGACGGCATAGGAAATGTATCCCCACGCCGCCCAGTCGAGGAAGAACGCAAAAGCCCGCGAACGCAGGACAGCAAATCTTTCGAGGGACGCGTTGAATCTACCGAACTCCGACTTCTTCGGCCTCTTCGCCATAGATCTCCCTGAAACGGACCTCGTCGATGTCGCTCGGCAGGCCCCCGTAGACGATTTGTCCATCCTTCAGCGCCAGGATCCTCGTTCCGTAGCGCCGGGCCAAGCCGAGAAAGTGGAGGCTGGTCATCACGGTCACGCCGTCCTCCTGATTCATCACCTCGAGATGCTGCATCACCGAATGAGATGTCGCAGGATCCAACGCAGATACCGGCTCATCCGCCATCAACAGATCCGGTGCCTGCATCAATGCACGGGCGATCCCGACACGCTGTTGCTGTCCTCCCGAGAGCTCGTCGGCACGCTTGTAGGCTTGTTCCGGGATCCCGACACGCTCTAGATTGGCCATTGCCTTGTTGATGTCGGAGCGCGAGAACTTGTGCGCGGCGGAGCTCCACGGGCTCATGTAACCGAGCTTCCCGGACAGGACGTTGGTGAGAACGGTCGAGCGCTTCACGAGGTTGAAGTGCTGGAAGATCATCGCCATCCGCCGCCGTACTCGCCGCAACTCACTTGGCGACGCTCGGGTTACATCCACTCCGTCGAATGTAACGGTTCCAGCCGTTGGTTCGATCAGGCGGTTGACGCAGCGCAGCAGTGTCGACTTCCCGGAGCCGGAAAGACCGATCAGGACAAGGAACTCGCCCTTCTCTACCGAGAAGCTCATGTCGTTCAGGGCAAGGACCTCGCCTCGTGCGTAAACCTTCGTCAGATTCTCAACCGTCAACAGGTGGTCCATCTGTCACCTTCTAAGAAAACGCGGGAGGGAGATCCTTCTCCCTCCCGCATTCTAGCTTCACATCAGACTCGGTCCAGTCTAGCGCTCAGGAATCGGAATCTGGAGCGTGACGCGCAGCTTATCGTAGAACGCGTCCGTTACGTCCATGACCTCGTTCCACTCGTAGAAGTTCTCGTCTGCCCACAGCGCGTTGCCCGGTCCGGGATTGGCCTGCGTCCCGATGTGCGCCTTGATGGCATCGACGATCGTATCCGCGATGTCGACCGGGAAATCCGGGCCGAAGCAGATCCCGTCGTTCGGGATTTCGTCACCTTCGAGCATCAGGACTTTGATCTCACGGACGACGTCCGCGAAGTCGTAGGTGCTCTTCAGGGCGCGCCGCACGTCGCGGCAAGTCTCGACGATATCCGTCATGTAGCCCGGAACACTATACACGTCCCCGATGTGCGGATCCCAGACCCATCGTTCGATGTAGTCGCCGTACTCCCACGTGTCGCCGATCCATCCTGCGGGAGACGTCGGCTTGGAGTAGTAGGCTGTGGCGAAGTCGCCCTGTCCCTCATAGAGCGCGGCGATCGTGTTCGTGTGTCCGCCGGACTCGATGACGTTCGAGGGAACGATCCCCAGGTTGTCGAACATCTGCTTCGGGATCACGTAGCCCGAGCCCGAGCCGACATCGTTGTAGACCCACACCTTGTCGTGCAGGTCGATGATCGACTCAATCCCGCTGTCGCGGCGTACGTAGATCGCGCCATAGTAGGTGCCCTCACCATAGCGGACCGAGGCGAGTCGGATCGAGCAGTTCCCGCCCGTTCGGTTATATATACCCAGGTACTGGACGCTCGCCGGAATGCCGAACGTGTCGCCGTCGGAGGCGGCCATCGCCTCAATCATTCCCGTGTAGTCTTGTTGCAGACTGTCCTTGATGTACAGGCCCGTCGCTGCCGAGAGAGCTTCCGCGATCAGCTTGCCGTTTTCTTCGACCGTGGAACCCTCAGTCGATGGAACGAGAAGCATGTAGATCGGGTTGTCGCGCGTACCTAGATCTTGTGCGTAACCGATGACACCGAGAGCCATGACAGCAATCAGCGTCAATGCCAGCAACCTACGCATGGTGCACCTCCTGTGACGTACTAAAGCCTCCGGGACGCGAAGGATGCTCACGTCCCAACGTGATCCTCATAACGCTATCATAGGATCTACAGAGCCGGGAGTCAAAGCGGTGCTATTCGCGCTTGTACGGGGTTCCCAGTGCCTTCGGGAAGCGAACTCGACCGATGGCCCCTGAAACGACCAGGAGCGTGACGACGTAGGGCAACATCTGCAGGAACTCTGCGGGGATCGGGAAGCCGGGAATGGTGTCGACCCACAGCCCGAGGCTGCGGAAGAAGCCGAACAGGAGGCCTCCCGCAAGTGCCAGGATCGGGTTCAGCCCGCTAAACACGACGGTCGCCAAGGCGATGAAGCCGCGCCCGGCCGACATTCCTTTCGTCACGAAACCGAACCAGGCAACACTCATGTAGGCTCCACCGAGTCCGGCGAGCGCCCCGCCCACCGTCGCGGCGAGCAATCGAACCACATTGACGTTGATCCCCGAGACGTCAGCAGCTTCCGGCGCCTCGCCGGCCGCTTTCAGGATCAGGCCGACGCGTGTTCGCTTCAGGGCCCAGTAGATGATGAATGGGAGAACCACTGCGATGATGATCACTGGACTGAGCAGGCCGAACGGGGTGATGAAGCGGAATAACTGGGATTGCTCCGGGATTGAGAATGCCCCGGCGTTGCTGCTGAAGCGGATCATCCCGAACTCGACGAAGCCGATCGCGAGCAGGTTGATTCCAATCCCTGCGACCATCTGCGTGCCCTTCCAGTAGGTACTGACCACGGCGAACAGCAGGCTAATGAGTGCTCCAACTCCCATGCCGATGGCGAGCCCTCCTATGGGACCCACCGCCGCGGCGCCTAATGCTCCGGCGAACGCACTCACCAGAAGGATGCCCTCCAAGCCGATGTTGAAGAGGCCCGCGGTCTCTCCAATAACTTCGCCGACGGCGGTCATCGTGATCGGGACCATCGCGCGGAGTGTGAAGCCAATGAGCGCCAGGATCATGTCGATCGCCTCCCTCTGGATGAAGTGACAAGACGCTTCAGGCCTTGTCCGAGGGTCACCGTCTGTTCCTTGATTGAGGGGAAGATCTTCGCCAGCTCCGGAACGGCCATGGTGAAGACGATGACCCCCATGACGAGGCGGACCATTTGCACTGGTACCGGGCTCGAAGACAGCTGCATGAGGCGACCGCCGGCACTCAGTCCGCCAAAGAACATCGCCGAGAACAGGATGCCGATCGGGTGGTTGCGTCCTACCATCGCGACGGCCATGCCGTCGAACCCGATGTTTCTGAGTTGCCCGTGGAGTCGATACATCGCATGAGTTGACGAGCTTCCCATCAAGATCATCGTTGCACCGAGTCCGGCGCTGAGCCCGCCGAGCAGGAAGGCAAGAAACATCGTCCGCTTAGTGCGGATCCCACCGTATCGCGCGGCAGAAGGATTTAGCCCCGCTGCGCGAACTTCATAGCCAATCGCCGTGTGCCAGAGCACAAAATACACGATCAGGGCGAATGCGATTGCGACGAAGATAGCGTACGTCAGGTCCGTCCCGCGAACCAGCTTGGAGAAGATAGCGCTTGCAGGGACGGCGATCGTCTGGTCGGCCGAGAGCGAGTTTATCAATAGCGTGCCGATGAGGAAGATTGAGAGGAAGTGGGCAATCCAATTGAACATGATCGTCGAAATCACTTCGTGGACGCCGCGTGTCAGCTTCAGCAGAGCGGGTCCGATGCTCCAAAGGCCGCCGGCGATCATGGCGAAAGTCAGGGCGACGATGTGATGCAGGCCGGGCGGCAGCGCGAAGAAGCCAACGCTGACTGTTGCCAGCCCTCCCATGATCAGCTGTCCCTCCGCGCCGATGTTGAACATCCCTGCCCGGAGGCAGATGGAGAACGTGAGTGCTGTGAGCACCAACGGCGCTGCGATGGCGCCGGAGTCGGCGAGCCCCCACTTGTTGGCAAACGCGCCCAGGAGCATGGACTTGTAGGCAACAATCGGATCATAGCCCCACAGCCACATGACCAGAGCGCCCATGAGCAGGCCGACGATGGCGGCCAGTACGGACTCAAACGCCGGGTGGAGTCCGGTCAGTGTGCGGTGCACCCCCCGCAGCAGTCGAGAAGTAGTTTCCTGACTCTCCGTCATGACACCGGTTCCTTCTCTGTGACGCCTCCCATGAGCAGTCCCACACGCTCGCGATTCAGGTTCTCGGGTGGACAGACGGTCATGAACTCCCCTTCGTACATAATGGCGACGCGATCCGAAAGCGCGAGGACTTCATCCAAGTCGGCGGAGACCAGCAGAATTGCTCTTCCAGCGCCACGCATTTCGACCAGTAGGTCACGGATGTACTTGGCCGCGCCGATGTCGAGACCGCGCGTCGGCTGGCTGGCGACGATGATTGATGGATCCTTTGCGAGCTCCCGCCCGACGATCAGCTTTTGCTGGTTTCCGCCGGACAGGCTTTTCGCCGGCGCATTCGGTCCGGTGGCACGGATCTCGAAGCGATCCATCAGCGAGCGAACATGGTGGTTGATCTTTCCCCATCGCAGGAAGCCCAGCGGCCCTCGAAACTCCTCCCATCGATGGACACCAAGGATTGCGTTCTCGGCCAGCGTGAATGGAAGGACAAGCCCGAGCTCCCACCGATCCTCCGGGATGTGTGCCACTCCCAGACGGTAGATCTGCCGTGGGTCTTTGCCGAGGATGTTCGTTCCCTTGATCGTGGCTGTGCCCTCAAACGGCATCCTCAGCCCGGTCAAGCACTCGACCAACTCGCTCTGGCCATTTCCTTCGACACCCGCGATCCCAAAGATCTCCCCCCCATACACATCGAACGACACGTCATCGACCGCGACTTCTCCTGTGTTCCCTCGACTTGATAAGGATTCGACGTGAAGGACGCTGTCGGTTGTGCGGTCGACCGCGTGGCGATCGCGACAGACAGGGAACTCTTCATTGCTGAGCTCAACCGCGCCGGCCTCCTGTTCCAAGACGTCGCCCACCATCAGCTTTGCCAGGTGCTCCGTCGTTGCTTCGACGGTCACGACATCTCCGACGAGTTCGCCGTGGCGCAGTACGACGATTCGATCCGTGACCGATTGCACTTCCTTCAGCTTGTGAGTGATCAAGATGATCGACTTGCCTGCGTCGCGGAGGCGCCGGAGCAACACGAACAGCTCGTCGACCTCGAGCGGTGTCAGCACGGATGTCGGTTCGTCGAGGATGAGCAGATCGACGTCACGTGACAAGACCTTCAAGATCTCGACACGCTGCTGCTCGCCGACGGCCAGCTTCTCGATTGGCACGTCAAGCGGAACGTGCAGACCGCTCTCTTCCATCAAGGTCTCAAGGCGCTCGCGCGCCCTGGCGAGTCGAATCCGTGCGAAGGGATGCTCATGACTGAGCGCGACGTTCTCTGCAGCGGTGAACGTCCCTACGAGCGCAAAGTGCTGGTGAACCATGCCGATGCCGAAGTCAAGCGCCTCTCGAGGGCTCGTGAAACGAATCCGCCCTCTCGGCGAGATGACGCGTCCTTTGGTCGGAGGAAGGAGGCCGGAGAGGATCTTGGTCAGCGTCGTCTTGCCGGCGCCGTTTTCGCCCAGGAGTCCGACGATTTCGCTGGAATGAAGCTCCATGGTGACGTCACGGACCGCCACGGTCCCATCGCTGTAGATCTTCGTGATGTTCTCGGCTCTCAGGTAGTAGCCGTCAACATTGCCAGATGCTGGTGCCTCGCTCATCGTTCCACCCATTCGGATTGACGTGACGCGAAGAAAGAGGAGAGGAACGTGGCATTCCTCTCCCCTCGTTCCTATTCGTGCACGGACGGGCGGCGTCTACGGAGCGCCGAGCCCGTAGTCTTCGCTGGCTCGAATCGCGGCCATCTCGTCATCGGTGTTCGCGGTGATGACCTGGATGGAGCCGTCGAGGATCCCGGCCTCGAGTTCCGTGATCGCGTCCCAGACCTCGTCCGGAAGCGCAGCGCGCTCGCTGGCCCAGTTGGCGATCGTCTCGTAGAAGTCGATCTCAGCGCCCGCGGCGATACCAAAGTCGATGAATTCGAGGAGATCCGCCGCGTAGCTGAGCTTGACGCCCGAGTTGAGCAGCGTTCCAACGTATCCACCGGCAAGGCCCTCTGCCGCATTGGCGGCGACATCGTCGAAGAACGTGCCCATCTCGACGGCTTTGAGCGCCTCGTAGACGGCGATGTCCACGCGCTTCATGCCGCTCGCCAGCGTGTGAGAGAAGTAGTCCTGGTTGGCATCTACGCCGAAGTAGTAAGGAGGCCCCGACGTCGTGTCCGCCAGCGTATGCGCGTTGACGATGGCGCGGTGGTCGCCGAATCCGACGGGTCCCGCGACGTTGTAGACTCCGACGGCTCCGACGGCAAGCTGTGCCGTGGTCGTCGACTCACCGAGCTCTTCATCGTCGAACGAGAAAATGTAGTTGTACAGGAACTGGATGCCCGGATCGGTGCCGTAGATCTCCGCCCACTTCGTGTTCGCCCACGCGATCCCGTAGCGCAATCCCGCCTCGAAGTGATACAGAACCGAACCCGGAATACCGAGGACGGCACCCATGTGCGAGTAGCCGTAGTGCGCGGCCGCCATGGCTCCGAGTGCGCCGACCAGCGCCGACATCTCGTTCTCATAGAACACCAGGTTCATGATGTTCGCCCCCTGGGTGCTCCACGGCGGTGGGCCTGCTGCGACGTCGACGATGGCAAACGGTTGATCAGGGAAGTCCGGAGCGACTTCATTCAACGCACCGGTGAGTAGGAATCCGGTGGCGACGATCAGATCGAACGTCCCATCTCGTGCGGCATTTCGAACGTTGGGTGTGTAGTCGTTCTCCGAATTACTCGCAATGGTGACGACTTCCCAGCCGAATTCCGCCGCTCCTCGCTTCGCTCCGGCGAAAGCCATGTCGTTGAACGACTGGTCCCCTTCACCGCCTACATCCAGAATAACCGCCACTCTCTTCGCGGATACCGCAAGAGAAAGCCCCAATGCCAGAACAAGACAGAAAACCAGGATTCTCTTCAACGCGACCTCCTTGATCGTGCTGCTCAACTCACCGATGGTTCGGCGCCCAGTGATCCTCGTCACATTCTATTGCCTCGGCAAGCTGTTTACAAACGGACTTCACATCCATGCGAGCCGCGGGAAATGCCTTCGGATGCGGTTTCAAGCAGCTGCTCGGGATCTGTCTGTGTGTCGGACAGCCAAACGGTCCGACAGCTTGCCGGTCGATGGAAGTGGGCGGGCTCGCATGGGGAAGCTATCATGCTGACATCTTGAAGCCGGTCTTGTGCACAGTCTTGGTCGCGGTCCTCGCGATGGTGATCGCGACGGTCGCGCCGACGCGTACTCCGCCGAGCCCGTGTCCGCACGGACGGACTGGCTCGAAGTTCGCCGACACCTACGCATCGTTCGCGCCTTGGTTTGCGCTTCACGAGAGGTTTGCCGAGCATCTTTTCAGCGGGAGCGAGCTGGAGATCCCGAAGGGTCTCTCGTCGTGCTGTGAGCACTTCCCTACGGCTCTTGCTCGTCTACAGCTGACGATTGCGGCGCAGTCTGACTCACCCACGGCCATTCCGAATGCACGACTGCTGGAGCTGCGCGTGGAGGCGGACGCGTTCTGCGCGATCTATCGGCCGATCCTCGAGACGATTGATGCGTCCGACGGCGCCGACCCCGCCTTTCTCGAGGAGGCAAGCGCTGCGGGCCTGTTCGCGCGCATCTTCGAGCTGTACGAGCGGTTGGAGGACCTCTTCACAACGTCGTTCGACGGGATCGATGATGATCAGGCCCGATGGTGCTTCGCGGTTGCGTTCACCGTTCGCACGCTCGCCAACCGGGAGAGGATCGAGCGAATTGACGAAGACGTGGCGGGGATTTTCTACGGAAAAGAAGGCGCCTCGGGTCCACCTTTCAAGGTGTCCGAAGCGGTCGCGGAGGCGATGGCCGGGCTCATTGTCTTGGCTGACCGCGATCTCACACCGAGTGAGTCGGAACGAGCCGGACGGTGGGCAGTGGAGATTCACGCTGCCTTCGTTTCGGATCCGTCGTGAGGAACGCGCTCCGGGCGTTCTAGGATGGCTGAATCGCTTGCTCGGAAGGCCCGGAAGTGCTGGCGAGTTCGGGGGTGGGAAGGCGGACCTGCTGCCGCGTCCGCCTTCCCGGGGTAAGGACCGTTGGCTGTCCCACCGAATCTTCTCGTTCCGCTTGTGTCCGGTGTCAGCTCCCGGCCTTCAGGCACCCCAGCGCTGCGCGGAGGATCACTGCGCTCTCGTTCGCAGTGAGGAAGTCGGTAAGGAGGTACGATGGAGGAGTTCCGCTGTTGCGGTGCTCCAGAATTCGTTTCCTCTCCGGCAGCGCGCACCTCTCTAGCTTCTTGTCGAAAGCTGACGTGAGGATAATCGGGAAGCGGAGACGCGGCGCGCGCACAGGAAACGGACGGACGAGGCGTTCGGGCCGTCCCTAGGGACACGAAATCCCGTCCGAGTGGGACGTGTGTCCGCGAAATGGCTGTGGTCGAGACGGCCCGGCTACCGGCTACTCCGGAGCGATCTGAGCGATCTTCCAGTAGTCCTGAACGGTTTGGATCAGGCGCTCGAAGTCTTTCGAGTCGACAGGCTTGGTCATGTAGCTTGCCGCGCCGCTGTCGTAGGCCTTCACCATGTCCTCTTCGCGTTCGGAGATCGTGAGGACGATGACGGGGATCCGGCGGAGTCGCTCGTCTTCCTTGACCTTCGCGAGAACCTCAAGACCGTTGATCTTCGGCAGGTTGATGTCGAGCAAGATTAGATCCGGGCGCGGCGTGTCGACGAACTCGCCCTTCTGATACAGCGCATCGAGCGCCTCTTCTCCGTCTCGGGCGAAGTGAAGCTCGCACTTCACGTCGCTCTTTCGCATCGCGCGTTTGATAATCGTGACGTCGTTCGGGTTGTCCTCCACGACGAGAACTTTCATCTTCTCCAGGCTACGCATTCTGTTCCACCTCTCTTGCTTTGGGAACGGTAAAGAAGAACGTGCTTCCCTTGCCAACTTCGGAGTTAACCCAGATTCTGCCTCCGTGCTCTTCGACGATCCGCTTGCAGATCGCGAGACCGGCTCCTGTCCCTTCGTAATCCTCTCGTGGGTTCAGTTTCTCGAAGATTCCGAAGATGCGTTCTTGATACCGGGCTTCAATGCCAATGCCGTTGTCTTCGACGAAGAACGTGACACGATCGCTCCTTCCGTCCTCTGTCCAATCGACGCGGACCGTCGGGAGCGCCTTGTCATTGTACTTGATCGCGTTGACGATCAAGTTGCTGAACAACTCGCCGATTCGTACCCGGCTTCCTCGCACCGCAGGAAGGTTCTCCGCGACGTGAAGGTTGACGCCCCTCAGACGCGCGTCCAAGTCCTCCTGGATTTCCTCCAGTAGGCGTTGGGTGTTGATCCGCTCGAACGCGGCCGAGTCGACGTGAACCCTGGCCAACGACAGAAGATCGTTGATCAGGTCGCGCATCCTCGACGAGGTTCGCCGGAGCGTGTTCAGGTACTCGACGCCCTCCTCCTCGAGCCGATCGGCGTAGTCCTCGAGCAGGAACCCGCTGAAAGTCTGGATCGTTCTCAACGGCTCCTTGAGATCGTGCGAGACGACGGAAGAGAACTCCTCAAGCTTCTCGTAGCTCAGTTCGAGGTTTCGCGTCTGCTCTCGAAGGTTCTCTTCGAGGCGTTTCAGTTCGGTGACGTCGATGAAGTGATCGATTCGCCCGCTTCGGTGGTTCTCGGCTTCGATCGGGATTGAACGATATTCGAGAACGCGCTCCTCTCGTCCGAGTGTCGGACGGACTCGACAGGTCATCGAATCGATCCGCTCCCTGTTCTCGGCTGCCTCTTCCATTACGCGCTCCAGCGACTGGGCGTCCTCGAACGCACCCACGTAGCGCGAACGGGCTCTTCGCGCGCCGACGCCGATCAGGCGGTCACGATCGATTCCGAAGAATCGCCCGATGGTGGCGTTGGCCCACAGGACCTCTTCGCGCTGATCGGTGATGATGATCCCCGAGTCCAACGTGTCGATCGCCTTCTCGATGAGGATTCGATACCGCGCCTCGGTCTCCATCAGTCGCCGCTCGAGTTCGGCCTCTCTACTTTTTTCGCAAGCTTCGAGGATCGCGAGGCGTTCGGTGATCTTCGTTCCGCGAAGCTCGATCGGGAATGCCTTCCGGTCTTGCGAGATGAATCGGACCTTGACGCCGCGGATCTCTCCGCGCTCGAACAGCCGGATCAACTCCGTCTTCAACGCGTCGACGTCGTCCGGGTGAACGTACTCCCCGAGCTGGACCGAGCGCTTGGTCGCATGGCCAATCGCAGCTCGGGAAGCCTCGTTTCGCTGGAGCACGTTCCCGTCTCGGTCGATGAAGTGAAGGATGTTGAGCGCAGGATCGAAGATCTCCTCGTCACAGTGATCCTTGAGCGATTTCGGCTTGCGCCACTTGGTTCGTCTGTGCGCGCGGCGCTCGTTGGCGAAGCCGATGGCGCCACCGACGGCAACGTAGCCGACAACTAGAAGGGCGAGGGCCTCCCAAGACGACGCACCGGAGAGGGCGAGTAGCGCGACGCCGGACGCGGCGATGCCGGCGGACAGGTAGAGCGCGCTACGAAGCCTCAGTGCCGCCGTCCCGAGGATCAAAGGGACAACGAACGAAGCGCCGACGACTGGAAGCATCGGGCGCAGGACAATGCTAACCACGACGGCGATCACGAAAGAGACGCCGACGATGATGGTCCGTTCCGTTGGATTCAGTCCGCCTGCCAATGGTTGCCCATCCTTGTCGCCACGAGGGGTGCGCTTTAGACAGATGCCCACAGAGAACGTAAGAACAACCACGACCCCATCAAAGGACAACGATCACCTGCGATGAGGACGTTCTTCTCGGCTGGCTAGATGATGAGATTGGGGTTCAGGTTGGTCGAGAAGGGCTCAACGATCTTCTGGAGGTACTCCTCTCGGAGGATCTTGATCCGTCGACTCTCGATGGCAATGATCCCACGGCTTTCGAGTTCGCTCAACGTGCGGATCGCCGTCTTCGAGGAGACGCCGGCCATTTCCGCCAGTTCGGCTCTCGAAAGCTCAACGCCGCTCTTGCCGAGATGGAGGATCAACCGCGCGAGACGCTCCTTGCTGGACGAGTAAGAACGCTCGGCCAGCTTGTTCTGAAACGCCTTCAGCTCCTCGGCCAGCTTCTCGTAGAGGCGAAAGATCGTCTTCGGATGCCGCTCGAGGAAGTAGAAGAAGTCGCCGCGTTCGAGGAACCCGACCGTCACTGCATCGAGCGTCTTGGCGTACGCGTTGTGGCTTCCCTTATCGAACAGTGTCGTCTCGCCGAGGATCTCTCCGGGCCCCGAGATTTTCAGGATCTGGCTCTTGGCCCGCATGCTTCGCTTGACCAGCTTGACCATCCCCTCGAAAATGAGGTAGAAGCCGAATGCTGGCGCTCCTTCCTGGAAGACGATTTCCCCTCGGCCGTAGTTGATCCTGCGAACCGCCTCTCGAAGCTTGCTCAGCTCTTTTTCTTTGAGATCCGAGAAGATCCGGAAGTCTTTGAGCTCCGCCATGCTTGAACCCCCTCCGGTGGCCGTCCCGTGGTATTCGGAATCTGTACCCCCGTTACTTGTTCCCTTCATCACCCAGACTACATGGTCACGCGTCCGCCATTGTAGCGGATATCACACTCCGCGCCAAGCGGAGATCGGGCGGAATCGTGGCTGTCGTCCGGCGGCTCGGCAACCTGCTCAGCCGCGGATTCCGCAGGCATTTCGATAGACTTGTCGTTCGTCTTGACACCTTGTCAGTACACATCTACACTTCCTCGGCGTCGCTCGCGACAAGCCGGAGTGGCGGAATTGGCAGACGCGCAGGATTCAGGATCCTGTGAGGTTCACACCTCGTGTGGGTTCAAGTCCCACCTCCGGCAGACCTCATGGGCCGGGGGATGCGTGTCCCCTCTCTGCAGCAATCTCTCGCGCCCATCCTCCGAGGGGCATCTGCGTTGCCTGCTCCGTCTCCATGGCTGTGACGCATACGGGCCCACGTTGCAGGCGGATGGCGCGAGTGGTTTCAGATCCGCGCTGCGAGGAGGGCGAGGCCGACGAAGAAGCCCTGCAGGATCCAGAAGCGAACGGTGATCTTCCCTTCAGGCCAACGGAAGGCGGGAAGGATGTGCTCGCGTGGCGGGTCTGCCGAGCACTCGAAGTGATGGTGCAGGGGACTCATTCGAAACAGCCGCTTGCCGAGGGCCTTACAGGATGCGACCTGGAGGATCACGGAACCGACTTCCAGGACGAGGACGCCCGCAAGGATCGGCAGGAGAAAGACCATTCCGTTCGCCAGAGCGAGAGCAGCAATGACGCCTCCGAGGAAAAAGGATCCAACGTCTCCCAAGAAGAGACTGGCCGGATGGACGTTGAGCCAGAGGAAGCCGACGAGTGCCCCGATCAGAGGGACACACAGGATGAGGTTCTCTCGAGTCGGGTGAAGCAGGATGATGCCAATCAGGATGAGGACGGCAACTCCGGCCGCGAGACCGTCGAGACCGTCGGTCAGGTTCATCCCGTTTGTCGTAGAGAGGAAGACGATCCACGCCAGGAAGAAGACGGCAACCGGCGGGAGAGCGAGGCTTGCCGATGAGAACGGAATCTCGACCGGCACGGCCAACACGTCTCGGAACGTGAAGAAGAGCACGAGGGCGGCGACGCTCAACAAGGCCAGCTTCGCAATGGCGGAGAGCCCCATCGATCGACGATGCCGGAGCGAGATCCAGTCATCGACGGCGCCGATGGTGGCGAACAAGGTCGCTGAGGTGAGGACAAAGACGGTCATCGGCGTCGCCGGATGCCAAACGAGGAGAACCACGGTTGCCGCGAGCCAGAGGGCAAAGACGACGATCCCGCCCATCGTCGGCGTTCCCGCCTTCGCCGCATGGCTCGCCGGGCCGAGGGATCTGATTGACTGACCGAGGGATCGTCTCCGCATGGACTCGGCGAAGCGTGCGCACAGGAAGGCGCACGCGGGCACGAGCGCCAGGCCGGCGAGGAGAACAGGCTTCACGAGGCGGCCGGCTCGCGGAATTCGCCGTCGCACTCGAGGAGCGCGCGACGCAGGGCCGGCAACCCTTTCTTGCCCCGGTCCGCCAACGCGGCTTGGACGAGTTTGTAGAGTTGGTAGGACGAGATGAGGCAGAAGCCCTGCCCCTGGCACCCGCGTAGTACCTCAGGAGGGAATTGCGTGGCCCGGCGCTTCGGGTCGAGTTCTCGAGAGGCGCTGGCGACGAGGATGCCCTTGTGGTGGCCGTCTCCATCGGTGACGGTCCGATCGACGGCATCGCGCAGTCGACGGTAGGATGAGACGTCGATCTTGGCCTCGTCGGAGGCCGCGGCAACGACCAGCGCGTCCCCTTGTTCGCTCGTCAGTCGCAAGAGACCATCGGATGCCTCGACGGAGAATCCGAGCGCCCCAAACGCGTCACCGACAGCAGGTAAGAAGGAGAACCGTCCCTTGGTGTAGAGAATCCTTTTGGGCCGAGTCTTCGCATCGAGCTTCTCACTGACTTCCTCGATCTTCTGTGCGAGAGCATCGCGGCGTTCGTTCAGTGAAGCCAGTTCGTCACAAAGCCCGTCTTCGCCGGGGAGAGGGTAGCTCGGCAGCCAATCCGGTTGCGCGCTGTACGCTGGCCGGAAAGCCAGTTGGTGGGCGGCTTCCAGTAAGACGGCCGCTTCGCGCGCGGCGGAGATCCCCTCCACCGGGGGTAGGAGGATCAGTCGACCTTCGTCGAACGGAACCGACATCGCGAGAACATCGCCGACGCGGTTTCGCGCGAGGACCGTGGCGAACCGCTCGATCGGAGTCGACATGAGGTCTTGATAGACCGCGTCGTAGACGATGCGGTCGGGGAATTCCCGCAAGTACTCCTCGAAGGGGTGGCCCGTCTCGGCCAACACGACATCCTCGCCGTGCCGCGGCAGGAATCGCCCGTTGGACGGAAACGTCAGCTGATGATGGCGATCGACGAGCGAGATCGACGGGAGCCACGCGTAGCGATCGATCCGCTCTCCAGGTGCTTCGCTTCCGACGATCTCGAGGGGCTCACCCCGGGTCCTCAGTCGGCAGACGAGGATTCCGCCCCCGCGTGTGAGGAGATCCGCGGCTTCGGCACGGCGTCGCGCCATCCACGCTGTCAGTGTCCGGCCGAATCCTCGATCTCTCTCTGGATTGGTTCGTCGGATTCCGTCGGCTTCGGGAGAGATGTCCTCGGCCCAACGACGCGAGATCCCGACCGGATCGATGAAGACGAGGTCGAATGCCGAGAGGGAAAGGCGGCCGAAGAAGTCGGCACGGCGGATGGTCGGCTGATCGAGAGGCCAGTCAAGCGAGAGCGAGCGGATTTCCATGGCACCTCGATCTTACACTTCGAGGAAACGCGACGGCAAGCGAAAAGAGAAGGCGAGCGGGGCCATCGGCCCCGCTCGCCTTCTGGTACGTCTATCGGCTCTCGAGTTGTGAAATGGTTGTCCCGTAGAAGACCCACTTCCGGGACTCCGTGTAGCTGCTCGACGTTCCGATGTGGAAGTCGGCCGTCGGGAGCAGCTCCTCGCCGCTTCCCCGCGGGAAGCCGACGACCATCGGGATCCATGGTGGACGAACGAGCGAATGGCGCAGGTACACGAAGCTCGACGATTCATCGAGGACTCCGTCGCCGTCGAGGTCGAGCTTGAGGCTCATCCAGACGCTGTTCGAGTCGGGAACCTGGAACGTGTAGTCGATCGAGCCGCTCGATATCGAGCCCTCGAAGGTGAGCGTCCAGCTGTCGGTCGGCGGCTCGAGGATCAAGCCGAGCGGGATCACGCCTCCGTCGGACGGCTCGTTGACGTTCCGGAAGGTGCCGTCGGTCCGCAGCTCGAGGCGGTAACTGTGGGGAACAATCCAGCCGGCTCCCGCGTTCACGGTCACATGCCAGCTGTCGGTTCCCCAGACGAAGATGCCGGGCGTCGTTCCCATCAGCGGAGCACCGGCCGGGCCGCTACTCGGGCTGACCACGATCACCTGCGTCGAGGATGACGTCAGTCCATCGTTGTCCGTCACATCAAGGCGAACCGTAACGGCTGCCGGCGACGCGTAGCTAACCTGAACGACGGGGCCACTGGCATCCGTGAGTCCATCCCCGTTTCGATCCCAGAGATACGAGATGATGCTCCCGTCGGGATCGGACGATGAAGACCCGTTAAGTGTGATCGTGTCGCCGATCTGTGGGAAGAGCGGGCTGTGGGTGATCACCGCGACCGGAGGCTGCTGTGCGGGGCCGAGGTCGACCACCTGTGACGTGGAGTCGGTCGCGCCGCCATCGTCCGTCACCGTCAGTGTCGCGAGATAGGTCCCCGCCGTTGGGAATTCGTGGTAGGCGTAAGCGACGGTCCCGGTATCCGCGGACGTCCCGTCACCGAAGGACCACTGGTACGAGACGATGGATCCGTCGGCGTCGCTGGACGCGGTCGCATCGAAGCGGATCCACTTGCCGAAAATCGGGGTGTAGGTGAACGCCGCAGTCGGCGCGACGTTTGACGAGGCAATCACGATCACTTGCGTCGCGGTCGCCGAGGCACCGTCGTCGTCGACAACCGTCAGGGTGACGAGGAACGAGCCCGCGGGCAGATACTGGTTCGGGACGATCGGGCCGCTGCCGTAGTTCCCGTCGCCGAAGCTCCATTGGTATGAGACGATGCTTCCGTCCGAGTCGAACGAGCCGGACGCATCGAACTGCACCCATCCACCGGTGAACTGAGTCGCCGTGAACGAAGCGACGGGCGCGACGTTGATCGGCCCAACCTGAACCGTCCGGGTGGTCGAGTTCGTGGCGCCGTCGTCGTCGGTGACGGTCAGCGTCACCGAGAACGTGCCTGCCGACGTGAACCAGTTTGAGGTCACGGGGCCGCTTCCGGTTGTCCCATCGCCGAAGTTCCATCTGTAGGAGACGATCGAGCCGTCCGAGTCGAACGACGCCGACGCGTTGAATTGCACGTAGCTGCCGACGACCGGATTCGGCGGAGCATACGCGAATGATGCTGTTGGCGAGTTATTGGTCGGGAAGAGTGGGGTCAGCACGGGGCTGATCTCTATGGCCCGCGTGCCGTAGATGATGCGCAGCTCCCGGTGCGTCGCGTAGCCGGCCTTGCTGATCGAGATCGTATGCAGGCCCTGCGGGACATAGTGCGTCCCCGGGGTAAGCCCGACATCGGTACCGTCGATCGTGATCGACGCGCCGGACGGCGTTGACGTGATGATCAGCGTGGCGTAGTCCGGTGGCGGCGCTGCTTGTTCGACGATCTCGAAACTCGTGAAGCTCCAGGTCCGCTCGTCTTCGAGGAGGAGTCCGAGCACCTGGACCTCGACCTGTTGCTGGAACAGACCGGGGTCGCTCATCGGGAACGCGGCGATGTCGATTGGAGTTGTCGTCGCCAAGATCTGCAGATATTCCGTACCGAACGGACGTGCCGCTGGGAAGTTCCGCGGCACCTCATGTGCGCCGGCTTGGACGAAATTATCCATGCCTCCCGGGTATGACGCGCTCGGGAAAACCACCTGGACTTCCCCGGTCGGCAGGATGTCCCAGATGTAGATGTACGCGGTCTTGTTGACTTCGTAGCTGATGGTGACGAGTTCACCCTCGAGGTACGAAGGTTTGTCGGTGGAAATCGAGGCCTCGAGTTCCTGGCTCGTCGGCGGATCGATGATGAGTCCCTGCGGATAGACCGGGGCTCCTTGTCCCCATCCGACGAACGCAACCACCGAGGCCACCAGCAGTGAGAGGGCTCCGATTCTCCATGCTCTCGCGTTCATGTGCGCCTCCTTTCTTGACACGTACAGATTACATTCATCTCCGTTACGTCAGCGCGGCGAGGGCGACTTGCGTCAAATCGGGAGGACCGATCCGATCGAGGACAAGGCCCACGTCCTCCGGCTGCACAACCGATTCCGGCAGCCTGTGCAGTCGATCGGATACGAGCGTGTATATCTCCTCACCTTTGAACGGAAGTCCTCCTCCCTCGAGGTAATCGCTGACGGTATCGGCGATCTGTTCGACGAGCTGATCGAACCTCTCTTCCGGCAGCGCCGTGGGCGTGGTCTGAGGGAATCCTGCAGCCGCGCGGAGAATCCCGCGCGAAAAGAGAAGATCCCTGACCTCTCGCAGAAGGATCAGCCGCTGCGTGATTCCGCCTGCGATCATCGAGATCGGCGACCCTTGAGCGATTCCCTTCAGCGCTTCGAGGAGAATCCCCTCGATGGGAAGCCCCTCCTCAAGCGCGCTCGCAAGCTCGAATCCCTTGGGCAGCAGGCTGTCGATCGACTGCCCGCTCTCCAAGGTTCGCGCGAACATCAACAGGATCGACTCCTTCTCCTCCATTGCTCCGGGAATCGGTGCGATCTGGTGGATCAACGCGAGAAGGCTGTCTGCCGGGAACCCGGGTCGCGAGAGACCCACCTCGATGGCGGCGAGAATCCGATCACCCGACGTCATTGGAATCGCGTCGAGCGCCTGATCGAACTCAGCCAGAGGAACCTGGGCCGTTGCTCCCAGTGTCCCGATCAGGAGAATGGTCAAGAAGAGTCCGATCCGGCAGGATCGTCCCACATCTCGTTTCATACGCCGTCACCTCCTTGGCCGACGTAGCGAACGGAGCTGTATTGGCCGAAGGTCCTCACGTATTCGTCTGCGAGGGGATCCTGTCCCCACCATTGTCCGTCAATGACAAACGCATACTCGTAACGCCCCGGAGGCAGAGGAATCGCAACGGTCCAGATGCCGTCGTTGTTGTCGTCGGCGAGGGGTGTCGCTTCCCACGCGTTGAAATCGCCGACCACGGCGACGCTCTCCTTGTCAAGCGCCGGAACCACGAAGAGGATCTCGTGTCTTGCGCGCGATGCCAGAGAGGGCTCAAGCGCCGGACTGAAGAACCGGCCTTGGTTGATCAGGACTCCTACGACGAGGAAGATTGCGGCCGTGGCACCGAGAACGGCAAGCTGCCCGATGCGCCCGACACGTGTCGGCGCTATGAGGCCGCTCAGCCAGTCGACGAAGCGAAGTCGGGGAAGCCGATCACCCAGGTCGGACACGATCCGCTCTTCAAGCCCGTCGAGACCGTGTGCCGCGGCTGCGACCTCGGTGCGAAGTGCGTCTCGAAGGATTCCTTCTATGTCATCCGGTTTCACGCTGCATCACGTCCTTCTCGATCTGGCCTTTCAACATCGCTTTTCCCCGGTGGATCCGGGTTTTCACCGTGCCCTCCGGGATCGCGAGGATCTCTCCGATCTCTCGATACGAGAGATCGTTGTAGAACCGCAAGACAAGAGGTGCACGGTATCCGTAGGGCAGGCAGTTCAGGGCAGCTTGGATCCGCTTTTGACGGTCCTCTCCGGCGACGATGGCCGCCGGGTCTCTGCCCCCCGCGAGGTGCGTCGGCTGTTCGACGACCGGGTGATTCCTCCGATACCGAAGCCGATTACGACATAGATTCGCGGCGATCGTGAAGATCCACGTTGAGAACCGCTTGTCGAGATGATAGCGACGTAGATTGTTGTAGGCGCGGATAAACGCGTCGTGTGTCAGGTCCTCCGCGTCGGCGCGGTTGCGCAGGAAGCCAAGGCAGAGGCCGAACACGGCGTCTTTGTACCGTGACACGATCTCGCCCCAAGCTGCCGTTTCTCCCGCGAGTGAAGCGCGCAATAGACTCACCTCGTCCTGTAAGCGGTACACGCTGCCGTCTGCCTCCTCGGTGACCAATATACACGCTTTAGCCGTTCTGGGTTTCGCGATCGACATCGGTCACCTCGCCTTGGGACGAACCCCCTCCTGCCGGTTGCCGGTCGTCCAAGAGAACGGAGCGAAGCCAGAAGTAGACTGGGCAAAACAGCCTTTGGACTCGTAGGAAGACGACATGGTTCCTAAGGAGGTCAACGAGATGTCTGCCTTGACGCGCACTGCCTCTCGAGGCAGTGGGAAACGAATCGCAGTGTTCTGCCTTCTGGCGGCCCTTGCGGTGGGGCTCGCTGCGTGTAGAGGGTTTTTCGGGCAGGCGCCGATTGCGTTCATGGTGCCTGATGATGGGGGCGATACCGAAGTTCCCGTGACGGTGACGTTCAACATCAGCGGATCGAACGATCCGGATGGCACGATTGCCGGCTTCGAACTGGATTTCGGGGACAGCTCCACAGAAGCGACCGGTACGGACGTTTCGATCCCCATTGCCCACCCGTATGAGACGGCCGGGACGTTCACCGCCATCCTGACCATCACGGACAACGACGGACGAATCGGGATGGAGAATGCCGTGATTACGGTCGGTCCAGTGATGATCACGTTCGCGGCGCTACGTGCGGGGGACTATGACATCTTCCGCATGGAAGGGGATGGGTCGGACCAGGGTGCCGTCCTGAACACAGGGGACGACGAGCTCTTCCCCGATCTGGCACGCAGGACGCGTGACAAGATCGCCTTCGCGGCGGAAGACGGCGTGAGCTGGAACATCTGGACGATGACCGTGGTCGGCGGGAGCCAATCCCAACTGACGACGCAGACGCCGTCTCAGCAACTCCAGCCGAGCTGGTCCGCCGACGCGGGGACGATCGCCTACGCGTCGAATGCAACGCAGACGCCGTCGGCCACGACGTGGGAGATCTACACCATGACCGCCGCGGGCGCAACGCAAACGAAGCTGACCTCGCAGTCTCCGTCCTGGGCAATTGCCCCCGCCTATTCGCCGGTGAATGACGATCTTGTGTTCGTGTCGAACAAGGACTCGGCGGGGAACAGCTCCCTCTGGCTCCGCGAAGAGGGAGGTGCGACGAGCGAGATCTACGACCCTGGCGCGGGCGGCCGAGCCGGTGACGCGTCGCCGGGCATCACCGCTCCGTCGTTTGCGCTCGGTCTGCCTGCGGGTGCTGGGATCTCCCGGCCCACGTGGTCGCCGGACGGAGCCTGGATTGCCTTTGCGCGAGAGCGGTCGACCGGAGAGATCGACATCTACGTCGTCGAGAACGACGGTAGCGGCGCTCAGTCGCTCGAGGGATTCGTTGCCGCCGAGCACGGCGTAAGTAACTCCGACATCACGACGGATGACAACGAATTCTGCCCGTTCTGGCTGGAAGACGGAAGCGGCGTTGCCTACGCCAAGGAAGAAGCGGGCGGCGACTTCCAGATCTACAAGGTGGACTTTACGACGGGAGCGATCACGAAGCTGACTGCGACAGGGGACAACGTCTCACCGGCGTCTGAACGCTAGGAGCAGGGCCAGACCTCCAAAGGTGCCTGCGGGGAGTGAGAACCGCATCTCACTCCCCGTTTCGCTTTTCGCGATGACGCCCGAACCGGAGAGCGATGAAGATCAGCCCCGCGGCGCCGAGAGCCATGAGCAATGGAAGATCTCCCCAGCGTGCGTACAACGTTCGTTCGTGCCTCGCGTAGACCGTTCCTGCAACAACCTCCTCGCGCGTTGTGGAGGCGAGGATCCTCCCCCTCGGATCGATGAGGCCTGAGATTCCGCCGTTCGCCGCTTGGACCAAGTAGCGGCGCGTTTCGACCGCTCGGAAAACGGCCGAGGCGAAGTGTGCCTTCAACTCGGAGCTGGAGGCGAACCACGCGTCGTTGGTGATGACGACTAAGATGTTGGCGCCGTTTCTGACAAACCGACGAGCGGGATCCGGGAACGTCGATTCGAAGCAGATCGGCGTTCCGATGCCGTCAAGCGGTGCGAACACGTCTCCCGGGGTCAGATCCACCGGAAGAAATGAGTCGACGAGTCTCTTGAGCCCAATTGCCTCCCACAGCCTTCGCCCGGGAACGTATTCGCCGAACGGGACCGGGCGAACCATCGCGTACACGCCGGCAAGCGTTCCATCCTCCAAGATGAGGGCAACGATGTTGTAGAGATCTCGGCCCCGGTAGTCGCCGGTCCCGATCAGCAGCTTCGTGTCTCCGAGAATCGCCAGCTCGCTAAGCCGCGCGAGTAGCTCGTCATTGCGCAGGATGAAGGCAGGAAGGATCGACTCGGGAAACACGACGAGGTCCGGATTCCCGTTGAGAGCGAGCCGGCCGAGATTCAGGTACCGATCCGTCAGCTCGGGAAGGTTCGTCGCGTTGAGCTTCTCCTCCTGGGCAACGGTTGAGGAGACGGCGGCGGCGCGGCGCGGCTCTCCGGTATCCGGTGCGACGGGTATAAGTGAGAAGGCGGCGAGAATGATGACCGCTACGCCTGCGGCGGCCGCGTAGACGATGCGTCTGCGCCGGATGGCAAGGTAGACAGCGACATTCACGAAGACGACGAACGCCGTGAGGGACCATGGACCGAACACGGCGGCCGCCTGGATCAAGGATGGTGTTCGGTACAGCGCCAAGTACAGCGCGGAGAATCCGTTTCCCAAAGGGCCGTGAGCGCGGGCGACCTCGAGTAGCGTGAACGCTGCCGGGGCACCGAGAAGGAGGGCGGCTCCGAATCTGCGAGGTCCCCGGCGGACGACGAGAAGTGCAAAGACGCCGAAGAAGAGCGACAGGTAGACGACGAGAAGGACGAAGCCCACAACGACCAGCGGCGTGAACCGGGTCAAGGTCAGGATCCACCGCAGATCGAGCGCAATGAAGGTCGCGCCGAAGAGAATCCCGTACATGGATCGGCCTTTGCCCTCGAGTGCGTAGAACAACGGAACGAGCGAGACAAACACCAACGGGGCGAGCCCGAATCCGGGCATCGCAAGTGCCGTCAAGATACCGGATGCAACGGCGAGGGCGGCTTTGCGCGATTCGAGGCGGGCCATATACTCTCGATCATATCGGAAGAGGGGGGACAACGTGCGCCCGGTTCTCGTTCAGCTCGGTCCGCTCACCATCCGTTACTACGGTCTGATGTACGTGATCGCGTTCGTCATTGGGTTCATCCTGCTGGCACGAGAGGCGCGAAGGAAGGGGCTCTCGGTTTCGACGGACGATCTGCTCGATCTCGTCTTGTGGATGATACCGAGCGCGATCCTCGGCGCCCGTCTGTACTACGTAGCGTTTCGCTGGGACGTCTACGGAAGGAATCCGATCGACATTCTCAAGATCTGGGAGGGCGGCCTCGCGATTCACGGCGGCGTTCTCGCGGGGGCACTGGCTGTCTATCTGTTCACTCGCTGGAGAAAGGTTACGTTCTGGTCGTTGACCGACGCGCTCGTACCGAGCCTCGTGCTCGGACAAGCGATCGGCCGGATCGGGAATCTGATGAACGGGGACGCGTACGGGATCTCGACGACCCTTCCGTGGGGGATCCGGTTCCCGGCCGAGTCGCCGGCTGGGATGGCCTATCCGGGCCTTGCGACGCACCCTTCGATGCTCTACGAGATGGCCTTGAACCTGATGATCTTCGGCTACCTGTGGGCGATCAGGAAGCGTGGACAAAAAGATGGGTTCTCGACGGCCATGTACTTCATCCTCTATGCGATCGCCCGGTCAATCGTCAGCTTCACGCGCGGCGACAGTCTTTGGATTGGTCCGATTCGCGCTGCCCACGTGATCAGCGCCATCTTCGTCATCGGATTCGGAATCTTGATCTGGCGCCGGCGCCTGTACGAGCGAGCGTCTATCGCTTGAAGCCCTCGCCCAGATAGACACGGCGTGCCAGCGGGTTCTCGAGGATCTCGTCCGGCGTCCCGGATGCGACCAGCCGTCCTTGATCGATCAGGTACGCATGATCGGTGATTGACAGCGTGTCGCGGACGTTGTGATCGGTCACGATGACGCCGATCCCGCGTTCCTTGAGCGACGTCACCTCGGCTTGAAGGTCGGCGATCGATATCGGGTCGATCCCCGAGAAGGGTTCGTCGAGCAGTACGTATCTCGGCGAAGCGGCCAACGATCGCGCGATCTCCAATCGGCGGCGTTCTCCGGAGGAGAGGGTCCCTGCACGCCGATCCCGAAGCTCCGAGAGCTTGAACTCGGCGAGAAGCTCTTCGCGTCTACCCGTGCGGTCCTTCACATCAGGCGTCCACTCGAGAGCCATGTCGAGATTCTCGCGAACGGTCGCCTTGGTGAAGACCGACGGTTCCTGTGGGAGATACCCAATGCCCCGGCGTGCACGTTCGTAGAACGGGAGCATCGAGATCTCGGTTCCATCGAGGAAGACGCTTCCCCCATCGGCGGCGATGAAGCCGATCAGCAGATAGAAGGTCGTCGTTTTTCCCGCCCCGTTCGGGCCGAGGAGGCCCGTGATTCGGCCGGGCTCGATCGTGAGTGAGAACCGATCGACCACCGGGCGGGCATCGTAGCGCTTGATCAGATCACGACCCTCAAGGGGCATCTGTCTCCCTCTCCGACGCCATGTCGAGGCTCAGTCGGACGTTCCCCGTGGCGGTCAGGCCACCGCCCCCGATCGAAACGTGCTCGGCACGCAGCTCGCCATCCTTGAACAGACCCTCAACACCGCCGATTAGCCGGACGGCTTCCGTGTCGGCCTCGATGCGATCGCACCGGTAGGTGCCATCCTCGGACTCGATCCGAACGCTCCCCTCGATGGAGAGCATATCGTCCTCTTCCACGGCGCGGTCCCCCCGAACCGACAGCTTCGGCTCGCGATCGACCGATGCGAGCACGCCTCCGGCGATGGTCGCGCGCTCGTCTCGGAGATCGTACTCGAAGGACTCCCCCTCCACGCGAGCCTCACGAAGCGTGAGGTCGACCGCCCCGGCGCGCAGCCGCTCTTCTTGCTCATCCCACGTCATCTGCTCGGTTTCGAGACGGAGGCCGTCTTCGCGCCCGATCTTCACGCCACCGGAGAGGACGCTCTCGTCTTCGGCTCGGGTGAAGAGGTCGGCGCTTGCCGTCAGAGACGTCGCATCCGACGAGATGAAGCGGATCTCGACGTCGCTTAGCGTTCCTTCTTCGTCGACCACCACCCCCTCGCGGGCGGAGATCTCCCACGAGAGATCGCCCGCCTCCGTGTAGGTCTGCAGGACGACGCCCGTGGCGGTGAACGCGACGTCGTCGCCTGCGGGACGACGCGGCACGAACACGAGCGCCGCGAATCCGGCGACTATGAGGCAGAGGAGGACGACTCTCGCTCTTGGCATGCCCGAACGAAACCGATGAACAACGGATGAGCTCGAAGGAATCGTGAAGTGAACTCGGGGTGAAATTGCACGCAGACGAACCAGGGGTGATCGGGCAGTTCCGCGATCTCGGCGAGGCGACCGTCCAACGTCGTGCCTGCGATCCGCATTCCGGCGACCTCGAATCGTTCCACGTACGCCGGGTTGAATTCGTACCGATGACGGTGCCGCTCTTCGATCTGGCTCTTCCGGTAGCAGGATCGGGAAACGCTTCCATCTGCCAGGAGCGTTTTATAGATCCCGCGGCGCATTGTCCCGCCCTTCTGGACGACGTCCTGTTGCTCTTCGAGGAGCGTGATCACTGGATGTGGCGAGTCTGGGTCGAATTCCGAGCTGTTCGCATCTTCCAATTCCAGCACGTTTCGCGCGTACTCGATGACCGCGCACTGGAGGCCAAGGCAGATGCCGAAGAAGGGGATTCCGTTCGTCCGCACGTACTCGACAGCTTCGACCTTCCCCTCGATTCCGCGGTGCCCGAACCCGCCGGGGATGATGAGCCCATCAACGTGAGAGAGAGACGGCTCCGGCCCCTTCGCTGCGATCGTCTCCGCCGCGATCCATTCGATGTCGACGCCGATGTCCTCACTCGCTCCAGCGTGCACGAGCGCTTCGCGGATACTGATGTAGGAGTCGGCTAACTCAACGTACTTGCCGACGATTGCGATTCGCACGGACGCGTTCGGGGCTTCGATGCGCTTCACTCGCCCTCGCCACGCCTTCAGGTCGGGCGTGCGCGGCTCGATTCCGAGGCCGCGTGCGATCGAGTCGGGGAGGCCCTGCTCCTGGAAGATGAGGGGAGCGGAGTAGATCGATGGCAGGTCGGGGTCCTCAATGACCCGATCGCGAGGCACGTCGCAGAAGAGGGCGATCTTCTCCTTGACTGACTCAGGCAGGGGGCGATCTGCTCTTGCGATGATGGCGTTCGGCTGGATGCCGATCGCTCGCAATTCCTTGACGCTGTGCTGCGTCGGCTTCGTCTTGATCTCGTCGGACGTTGACAAATGCGGGAGAAGCGTGACGTGAATGAAGAACGTGTCTTCTCTCGGGAGCTCGTCCCGCATTTGCCGCAAGGCCTCGAGGAACGGCAGGCCCTCGATGTCTCCGACGGTTCCGCCAACTTCGACGACACCGATCTCGGCGTGGTTTCGCTCGAGCGGGAGGTGGATCAGGCGCTTGATCTCGTCGGTGACGTGTGGGATGACTTGAACGGTTCTCCCAAGGTAGGCGCCGGCTCGTTCCTGACGAATGACGTCTCCGTACACCTGTCCGGTCGTGAAGTAGTGGGCGGCGGTCAGAGGCGCGTCGAGGAACCGCTCGTAGCGGCCGATGTCGAGATCCGTTTCCTTCCCGTCGCCGGTGACGAACACCTCGCCATGCTCGTACGGATTCATCGTGCCTGCATCGACGTTGACGTATGGGTCAATCTTCTGGAGACTGACGCGGTAGCCCTGAGCCTTGAGGAGAAGGCCGATCGACGCGGTGACGACGCCCTTTCCGAGTCCAGACAAGACGCCACCGGTGACGAAGATGAACTTGCGCAACGCGTCCCCCCACGGCTGGTGCTGGTTTGAAACAGCATACGCCAACGCCCTTGAGGCGCGCAAGGGCGAATCCATGAGGCGTTGAGGACTCCCCCGGTTCGTGCTAGAATTACGGTCCATTCGTCCGTAGGCTGAGGGTGCGGGCAAGCAAACAAGCAAGAAGGGATCGGTTGACGATGCTGCGAGTGATTCTGGAGGTTCTGTTCTTCCTCGACTGCTTTGGGCTCCTCGGCATCATTCTCCTGCAGATGAGCGAGCACTCTGGGCTGGGAGGAGCGTTCGGGTCGGGCGGCTCGAGTACGGTCTTCGGTCGCGACGACGTGCGAGACCCGAAGCGGACGCTCACCGTCGGACTGGCGACAGGCTTCATGGTGTTGGGCTTCGTCTTGTCGGTCATCTAGCGCGCTGGAGCGCGGCACTCGCACGAGGGGTCGGTCCATCGGTCTCGAACCCCTTTGACGGCCACTGATTCTTCTCCCTAGGAAGTGCGGCACATGAGACAACTCCTGCTTGGGACGCGAAATGCAGGCAAGATCGAAGAACTCAAACACCTGCTATGCGACATCGAGAATCTCGAACTCCTAACGCTTTCGGAGCGGCCGTTCGCCGAGGTCGATGAGACCGGCGAGACTTTCCTCGAGAACGCCCTTCTCAAGGCGAGAACGATCACCGAGGAGACCGGGTTGGCCGTCCTTGCCGAGGACGCGGGACTCGAAGTGCTTGCGCTTGGGGGGGCGCCGGGTGTGCGCTCGGCACGGTACGCGGGGACCCCTGTTGACTTCGACCGCAACAACGAACTCCTGATTAAGAGTCTGGAAGGCGTGGCCGATCGTTGTGCGCGATTCGTCGCGGTAGCCGTCCTCCTGCTCCCGGATGGACAGGTCTTCGTCACGACGGGCGTGCTCGAGGGGTCGATCGCATGTGCTTCGATCGGGGCAGGAGGGTTCGGATACGATCCGCTGTTCGTTCCCATCGGGGGAACGCGTACATTGGCCGAGCAGTCGATCGACGAGAAAAACCGGATCAGCCATCGGAAGCAGGCCATGCGGAGAATGCGGCCTATCCTGGAAGATCTCGCGACCGAAGGGAGCCTACGAGTCTGAGTCGAGAGACTCGGCGAACGCTTTCAGCGCTCTGCGCTGCGCCACGGACAGCCGCTTCGGTACCTCGACGGTCACTACGACGATGTGGTCTCCCTTGCCCGATCCGCGATGGATATTGGCGATCCCTTTTCCGCGCAGGCGAAACGTGGTTCCCGGCTGCGTCCCGGAGGGGATCGAGACCGTCTCTTCTCCCCACAATGTCTCGGTCTTGGTCTTCCCCCCCAGCGCCGCCTGGGCGTAGGAGATCGTCGCCTCCGAGTGAACGTCGCGATCCTCTCTGCGGAACCTCTCATGCGGGATCACTTCGATCACGATGAACAGATCACCGCTCGGAGCTCCTTCGATCCCGGCGTTCCCCTGTTCTCGCAGGCGGAGTCTCGACCCCGTGTCGACGCCTTCGGGGACCGTGATCGAGATCTTGCTCTTCTCCTTCACGCGGCCGTTACCGTGGCAACGGTGGCACGGCTGCTCGATCACCTCGCCTGCCCCGCCGCACTCGGGGCACGTTCTAACATTGACGAAACTGCCGAGCAGGCTCTGTTGACGGTACTCGATCCGCCCGCGGCCGTCGCAGGTAGAACAGGTTCGTTTCGCCGTTTCCGGCTCCATTCCGGAGCCCGAACAGGTCTCGCACCCGACGAGCCGCGGGACGGTCACGGTCATCTTCGTGCCGTGCGCCGCGTCTTCAAGGGTGATGCGGAGTCTATACTCGATGCTCTCACCGCGGCGAAGTTGGCGATGTCGCGTCGCCGATCTAGGGCCTCCCTGGCGGAAAAAGAGGTCGAAGATGTCGTCAAACCCGCCGAACCCGAACTCACGGTACGCGTCCCGCGCTCGGTGGAAGTCCGTGTCCCCGAACGTGAATCCCTGGTTCGGACCGGCGTGGCCGTATCGGTCGTACTGGGCGCGCTTCTCCGGGTCGGAGAGGACTTCGTACGCCTCGGCGACCCGCTTGAACTCCTCCTCGGAAGCCTTCCGATTCTTCGGATTCCGGTCCGGGTGAAGTTCCTTCGCCTTCTGGCGATACGCCTTCTTGATCTCGGGCTCATTCGCATCCTTGCCGAGTCCCAAGACTTCGTAGTAGTCGCGCTTGGCCACGCCGTCTCCCCTATGTGCCGTCGTTACTTCTCGTCGTACTCTGCGTCGATGTACTCGCCGTCGTCTTCGCCCTCATCCGAGGGCGCTGTGTCCGCCTCAGGAGCAGAGCCACCTTCGGCGCCCTGTGCTTGCTGGTACGCCTGCTGTGCGACCTCCTGAGACGTTTTGGAGAGTTCCTCAATGCCGAGTCGCAGCTCGGCCGCGTCGGCGTTGGCGTCGAGCTTCTCGCGGAGCCGGCGAATCTGGTCTTCGATCTCCGATCGCTTGGCGCCGTCGACCTTCTCTCCGAGATCGGAAAGAGCCTTCTCGGCCGCATAGACCAGCTGATCGGCCTGGTTGCGGACTTCCGCAAGTTCCGACCTCTTCTTGTCTTCCTCTGCGTGCTCTTCGGCCTCCTGCCGCATTCGCTCGATCTCGCCGTCGTCGAGGTGAGATGAATCCTGGATCGTGATCGACGCGGTCTTCGACGTCGCCTTGTCCTTGGCGGTGACGTGAAGGATTCCGTCGGCGTCGATGTTGAAGGTGACATCGATCTGAGGAATGCCCCTCGGTGCTGGCGGGATGCCGGTCAACTGGAACTTGCCGAGGGACTTGTTGTCTGCCGCCATCTTCCGCTCGCCCTGGACGACGTGGATCTCGACGGCTGGCTGACTGTCCTCGGCGGTCGTGAACGTCTTCGTCTTCTCCGTTGGGACCGTCGTGTTCCGCTCGATCAAAGGCGTCGCGACGCTGCCGAGTGTTTCGATCGAGAGCGTAAGAGGCGTGACGTCGAGAAGGACGATCTCATCGACCTCACCGGCGAGCACGCCGGCTTGGATCGCCGCTCCGCCCGCGACGACCTCGTCGGGGTTGATCTCCCGGTTGATCTTGCCCGGCGCCCGCGATGAGATCAGCTCCTGTACCTTCGGGATGCGCGTCGAGCCGCCGACGAGGACGACCTGATCGATGTCGTCACTCGTCTTCTTCGCTTCGCGAAGCGCCGCATCGACGGTCTGGATCGTCCGCTGGAGAAGGTCGTCGATCATCCCCTCGAACTTGGCGCGCGATAGCTTCTTCTCGAGGTGTTTCGGACCGGACGCGTCGGCGGTCACGTAGGGGAGATTGATCGTTGTCTCCATCCGGCTGGAAAGCTCCTTCTTCGCCGACTCCGCGGCGTCTTTCAGCCGCTGCATTGCGCTCGGATCGTTCGTTAGGTCAATGCCGGAATCCTTGCGGAACTCGTCGGCGAGCCAATCGATGATGCGCTGGTCGAAATCATCCCCGCCGAGCTGCGTGTCCCCGTCGGTGGAGAGGACGTCGAAGACGCCATCCCCGATCTCGAGAACCGAGACGTCGAACGTCCCGCCGCCGAGGTCGTAGACGAGAATCGTCTGCTCATGCTCTTTGTCGAGGCCGTACGCGAGCGACGCGGCCGTCGGCTCGTTGATTATCCGCATCACTTCAAGACCGGCGATCTTGCCGGCGTCCTTCGTCGCTTGCCGCTGCGAGTCGTTGAAGTAGGCAGGGACGGTGATGACGGCCTTGTTGATCTTGCCGCCGAGATGCGCCTCGGCGTCCTCCTTCATCTTCTGCAGGATCATGGCCGAGATCTGCTCCGGGGTGTAGGTTTCCGCCTTCCCATCGGTTGAGATCTCGATGCGATGATCGGTCCCCATCTTGCGCTTGATGGAAGCGATCGTGTTGGTTGGATTGGTGATGGCTTGTCGTCGGGCGAGGCGGCCTACGAGGCGCTCGCCGTCCGCCGTGAACGCCACTACCGACGGTGTGACGCGTTCCCCTTCGGCGTTATTGATGATCTCGGGCTTTCCTCCCTCAAGAACGGCGACGCAGGAGTTGGTCGTGCCCAGGTCAATGCCGATGATCTTCTCCTTCATTGCCCATCCTCCTTCGCCTGAGAAGGTCCTTGGCTTACCGCAACCTTACTTGGACGTAGGGTTCGGCCGTTCCGGACATACCCGGGCGAGAATTCTTCGATGACCGTGTTCTTTTTTTGTTCACTGGCCAGGCTCAGCAGCGCTTCGTGGAACGCGGGGTCGAACGGTTCGCCGATCGCCTCGATGCGGGCGACGGCCTTGCCCGTGAAGATCTCCTCGAACTGCGCGAAGATCCGCTCGGCGCCCGACACGAGTGCTTCGGCGTCCTGATCCCGGTTGTAGTTCTCGAATGCAAGTTGGAATCCATCGTAGAGCGGAAGAATGTCGAGCAGGAACTGATTCACGACACGGTCTTCACGCTCCGAAGCCTCCCGGCTGACGCGTTTCTTGTAGTTCTCAAACTCGGCTTGAAGACGCTGGATCCGCTCGACGAGCGCATGCGCCTCGACCGACTCGGAACCGATCCCTTCTGTCGGGATCTTGGCGCCCGCTTCCGGCTGAAGTTGTTGCACATCCGGTTCTTCAATTGTTTCTCGCTCTCTCTTACTCATGTCCCGGTCCTCTCAAGATCTCTGGTACAGGACGTCATCAACAGCGTTTCCAGTCGATTGGCGATGTAGCTGGTTGCAGACATTGAGCGTCCGTAGTCGACCCACACTGGCGCGATGACGCCGAGGATCCCATCGTGGGGACCAAAGGAGCAGCTGACGACACTGAACTCCGCGAAACCCGACAGCGGGAGATCGCCGATGTTGACGACGATTCCGCTTTCGCCCGACCGTGCCCGTCGGACGGCGGCCACGAACGCCGCTTCGTCCTGAACGGCTCGACTCAGCTCTGCGAATCGCTCCATCGCTTGCTCGGGGATCATTCGCTGAAGGTCGCCCGTGAGATTGAGCAGACCCTCGAAGTGCGCTCGTTGCTGAACGGTCTGCTCGAGGAGCCGACCGAGGACGACGAACGCCTGGCGCGCCGATCGCTCGTACCAACCCTCCGGGCCATCCTTCGATGCTAGTGCGCGGACCTCGCCGAGCGTGTCTCCTCGTAGGTCGGAGTTGATTGCCTGCATGACGGCGTCCAGCTCGGATTCGGTGAGATCCTCCTCCAGCTGGACGAATCCGTGCTCGACGATTCCGATGTCGGAGACGATCGCGAGGAATGCCAGGCGTGAACCCATTTTCAGCAAAACCACACGTTCCAGCCGAGCCTCTCGCAACCGGGGATGGATGACGAACCCGGCGCATCCGACCAGGTTGCCGAGGACGAACGCCGTGCGGCGGATCGTTTCCTCGATGTCTAGGCAGCGGGCGTCGTAGGTTTCGACGATCTCGTGCCTCTCTTCCTTTGTCAGCTCCGACAGATCCAACAGCCAGTCGACGAAGAACCGGTATCCTTTCTTCGTCGGCACGCGGCCTGAGGAGGAATACGGCTTGGCGATGTACCCGCGGGTCTCGAGTTCGTTCATGTCGTTGCGGACGGTCGCCGAGCTGACGGAGTGCCCGTAGTCCTCAAGGATCATCCTCGAAGAAACCGGCTCGTGCAGGCGGATGTATCGATCGACGATCTCTTTGAGAATCAGTCGCTGTCTGTCTGGAAGTGCTTCTCTGTCCATGGCTCACTCGCTGTTAGCACTCAGTGTATGTGTCTGCTAATGATAGGCGTGCGCTCCTGATCTGTCAATCCTCGGGGCGAATCGGTCCTGACAGCGGGAGCCAGCAGCTCTATAGTGCCGGCAGTATGTACGAAGGCCGAAGCGGCGTGAGTCAAGTTCGATTGTCAAGCGGCTTCGGTCTCCATTGGCTCTGGCTTGCGTCTGGCTCCTCTGCGGCCGGCTAGCGAACGGGCAGCGGAGAAGCCAGGGGGGGGGACTGCGGGTTTCCCGCGGTCCTTTTCTTTTGGGCTTGCGCAAGAACGGATCGCGAAGGAGGTGTGCGAGAGCTGCGCAGAAGACAAGAAGCGGAAGAAGTAGCCCGTCCGCCGTGAGCCAAACATCCCCGCGTTCATCGCGATTCTGACGACTGTCGTCAAGCTGGCGCTGGACGCGTTTCTTCGCACCGAGATTGGCTTCGCCCTCCGAGCGACCGGCGACAGCGAAGCGATGATCATCGCGCAGGGTGTGAACACGAAGACGATGAAACTGCTGGGGCTGGCGCTGTCGAATGGACTGGTCGCGCTCTCCGGGGCGGTGGTCGCTCAGTACAGCGGGTTTGCAGATGTGGGAATAGGCATCGGGACGATTGTGACCGGGCTGGCGGCCGTCATCATCGGGGGGACGTTGATCCGGTCGAACCGGGTTGGATGGATGACGGCGAGTGTGCTCGTCGGATCGCTGGTCTACCGTATTGCCGTGGCCCTCGCCCTCCGCTACGGGCACGTCGTCGGCTTCCAGCTGAGCGATTTGAAGCTGATCACCGCCGTCTTGGTCGTCCTCGCGCTCGTCCTGCCGCGGATTTGCGAACAGCGGATGCGAAAGGTGAGCGCATGCTGAGACTCGACGGGATCTCCAAGACCTTCCAGACGGATGCCAATCGAGTCGAAGCGGTCCGAGCGATCGATCTCGACCTCGACCCGGGCGATCTTCTGACCATCATCGGCTCCAATGGGGCGGGGGAATCGACGCTCCTGAACCTGGTTGCGGGGGCCTTCCTTCCAACGACGGGGCGTGTCTCTCTCGACGGGCGCGACATCACGACCGTGCTTGCCCACAAGCGTGCGAAACAGATCGGGCGAATCGTTCAGAACCCACTCGCCGGAACGGCACCGACGATGACGGTTGCCGAGAACCTGGCTCTTGCGACCAAGCGAGGATCGAGGACCCTTCGCCTCGCGCTTTCCAGGCGTCGTCGCAGCAAACTGCGCGATCGACTTGCTGTGCTGAATGTCGGACTGGAGGACCGCCTGAACTGCCCCGTCTCTCTTCTCTCAGGAGGGGAGAGACAGGCGTTGACGGTTCTGATGGCGACGCTCGTTCCGCCGAAGGTGCTCCTGCTCGACGAGCACACGGCGGCGCTGGATCCGAGCAACGCTGCGCTGATCGTCCGCCTCACGCGCCACTTCGTTGAGAACTTGCGCCTGACAACGATCATGGTGACGCACAACATGGAACAGGCGACTGACGTCGGGAACCGCCTGATCATGATGCACAAGGGCGAGATCATTCAAGAACTCCGCGGCGAGCAGAAGCAACAGGCGACGGTAGCGGAGTTGGTCGAGATGTTTGCACATCACCACGTCGTCGATGACGAATTGCTCCTAAAGCGCGTCTGCTAGCCACCGCGTCCGCAGCACTTCTTGTACTTCTTCCCGGAACCGCACGGGCATGGGTCGTTGCGCCCGGGCTCCTTTGTGACGTGGACCGGGCGGCGGGCGCCGGGGCGATGCGGCCGAGGACCGGGCGGCGGCAGTGCGCCCTCCGGGTGAACGTAGCTGACCCCGGCAGGCGCATGATGCGAAGAGGGTCCCGATGAGACGGTCAGGCGCGGGTTGAGGAGCACGCGAACGAGCTTCTCGGCGGTCCTTCCGAGCATGTCCTGGAAGAGCACGAAAGACTCCCGCTTGAACGCGACGAGCGGATCGGTCCCGGCGAGGGCCGTCCACCCGATCCCGCCCTTGAGGTCGTCGAGCGTGTACAGATGCGTCCGCCACGCCTCGTCGAGCGAGGTGAGGATCAGATAGCGGGCGACGAACGAGAACCGCTTGCCGAGGCGTGCCTTCTGCGAGGTGAGGGCGCCGTTCATGTGATCGATTGTCGCCCGGACGAGCGATTCGCGTTCCGTGGCGTCGAGAGCCGAGGTCTCTATCGGTCCGTAGGCGGACAACTCCTTGGCGAGACCGTCTCTTCCCCACGCTTCCGGCGACTGTCCCGGCGGAGCGTAGACGGAGACGAGGTTCTCAGCGATCTCCTCGAAAAGGTCGGCCAAATACACGTCGAGATCGGCCTCCTCCTCGGCGGGAACGGGTTGGGAGACATCCCGTCCCGGCAGGAGGAAGCGATCTCGGAGCGCATAGATCGCTTCGCGCTGCTTGGCGAGAACCAGGTCGTATTCGAGGAGACGCTTGCGAATCTCGAAGTTGCGCCCCTCGACTCGTTTCTGGGCTCGGCGAATCGCGCCGCTCAAGAGGTTGTGTTCGATCGCCTCTCCCTCTTCCATCCCGAGTCGTTCCATCAACCCGTCCATTCGGTCGCCTCCGAAAATGCGGAGGAGATCGTCCTCGAGCGAAAGGTAGAACTGCGACGAGCCTGGGTCTCCCTGTCTCCCCGCACGACCGAGGAGTTGGTTGTCGATCCGACGGGATTCGTGTCGCTGACAGCCGATGACGTGGAGTCCTCCCAACTCGGCGACGCCGTCTCCGAGCTTGACGTCCGTCCCGCGGCCGGCCATGTTCGTTGCGACGGTGATGGCGCCGCGTTGGCCTGCCTCGGTGACGATCTCGGCCTCTTTCTCGTGGTACTTCGCGTTGAGGACGTGGTGCGGCAGCTTCCGGGCCTTGAGAAGGTGAGATACCCGCTCGGACTTCTCAATCGAATCGGTGCCGATCAGGACAGGACGGCCCTCGGCATGGAGCGCTTCGATCTCGTCGGCGACCGCCTCGAGCTTCGCTTTGGCCGAACGGAAGATCAGATCGGCCCTCGAATCTCTTCGCAGCTCCTTGTTCGTTGGGATCACGAGGACCGGGAGCCCGTAGATCTGCTTGAACTCGTCTTCCTCGGTCTTCGCGGTTCCGGTCATCCCGCACAGGCCCTTGTAGAGCTGGAAGTAATGCTGAAGCGTGATCGATGCGAGGGTTTGGGATTCGCGTTGAATCGTCAGGTTCTCTTTCGCTTCGAGCGCCTGGTGGAGACCGCCCGAGTACCGCCGGTCAGGCATCAGCCGACCGGTGAAGTCGTCGACGATCATCACGCGATCGTCCTTGACGATGTAGTGCTGCTCCTTCTGGAAGAGGTGCAGAGCGCGGAGCGCGTTGTTGATGTAGTCCTGCATCTCAACATTCTCTTCGTCGAAAAGGTTGTCGATGTCCAGAGCGCTCTCCACTCGCTGGATCCCTGTGTCGGTGAGGGTCAATCGCCGAGATTCCTCGTCGATCTCGAAGTCTTCGTCCCGGCGGAACCGCCGCGCGAGCGCGGCGAACTTGCGGTAGAGATCGTACGACTGCTCGGTCGATCCGGAGATGATCAACGGTGTGCGTGCCTCGTCGATGAGGATGTTGTCGATCTCATCGACGATGGCGAAGTCGAGCGATCCCTGCACCTTCTGGTCGGCCGAGGGGTTCATGTTGTCGCGGAGGTAGTCGAAGCCGAACTGGTTGTTCGTCCCGTACAGGATGTCGGCCGCGTAGGCTCCCTTTCGCTCCTCCGGCGGCGTGTCCTCCTGGAGGAGACCGACGGACAGTCCGAGGAACTCGTAGATCGGCCCCATCCACGCGCGGTCGCGGCGCGCAAGGTAGTCATTGACGGTGACGACGTGGACCTTGCCGAGGAGCGCGTTCAGGTAGGCGGGGAGCGTAGCGACGAGGGTCTTCCCCTCACCCGTCTGCATCTCGGCAATCCTCCGTGTGTCGAGCCCGATCGCTCCGAGGATCTGAACGTCGAACGGTCGCATGTCGACGGTTCTCGCCGCGACCTCGCGGGCCACGGCGAAGACCTCCGGACGAAGATCCTCTTTCGCTTCCCCGTCTCGTAGGCGCGCGCGGAACGTCTCGGTCTTCTGTCGCAGCGCCTCATCAGACAGCGCGGACGTCTCGTCCGCCAAACGGTTGACGGCGGCAAGCTCCCGCTCCAGCCGCTTCAGCTGCTGAGCGTTTGTCTGCCCGAGGAGGAAGTCGACGCTACGCCGGATTGTGTCGATGGCCATCAGGAAATCACGAGGTCAGTATAGGGCGCCAGCTTCGGCGACCTCAAGTGGATTGGATGCGGGAGTGATCCGAATCGCGGGTCAGCATCGATCTATGCCCTGTTGCTTCGGCTCTTCGAGCTTCGCAATAGGGATCGGGTCTTGCGACCTTAAGGAGCTTGAGCCCAGGAGGGAATCGGGTGGCTAGTAGGCTTGGGTCCCTTCCCTGCTGCTTTGCTCTTCGAGCCTCGCAATAGGGATCGGGTCTTGCGACCCTAAGGAGCTTGAGCCCAGGAGGGAATTGGGTGGCTAGTAGGCTTGGGTCCCTTCCCTGTTGCTCAGCTCTGCGAGCTTCGCAATAGGGCATGGCGTTTCGTGACCACAACGGGAGCCACGCACAAGGAGAGACTGAGATGGGCCGCCGATGCCCGCCGCCCGCCGCGGCCGTTTGAGCCTCGCAGTGGGAAACGGCTTCTGCGCGATCGGGCGGACTCAGCCGGCGGGCAGCTGCGCCAGCTGCTCGAGGATGTACGCTCGCTCGCTCTGCAGCGTGGTGGCGGAGATCCTCAGCTCTCCGTACTCCTGAGCCGTGAACTGCGTGCGCCCCGCCATCTGCGCGTCGACGGCGGCTAGCTTACCGTCGACGATGTCTAGAGCCCGCTCGTACAGCTCCCTCGCCGCTGCAGGCATTCCCTGAGCCTGCTGGAGATTGCCGAGCGCGATCAGCGGGAGCTCGAAGTCCGGAGCATCGCTTGCCAGTTCCTCGAGCAGCCGTGTCGCACCGGCGTAGTCGCGCATACGCATGGCCACCATCCCCTCGATGTAGCGCGCCTTGAGCTCGATCGAGCGCTTGGGGTTGGTTGAGAGGAGGAATTGAACGGCCGCTCTTGCCTCTTCCAGCCGATTGGCGCTCGCGGCAAGGTCCGCGAATACGAGGTAGACGTTTTCGTCGACGAACCGCGTGAAGCACTTCTCGTAATTCGCCAGCGCCTCCTCCATCTCTCCCATTTGCACTTCCGCGGTCGCGAGGTAGTAGTACGTCTGACGAGGGGCGAAGTCGAGGGCGATGCTCTTCTCGAGGATCTGCCTTGCCCTGGATGGATCACCGATCTGCAGCTGCTGGATCCCCGCTCCCATCAGGGCATTGGCAGCAAGGTCGGAAATGGCGAACGCTGAGACGACGATTCCGAGGATGGTCACCGCGCCGAGCGAGAGGGCCACAGCTCGCTTTCGCATGTGAACGCGCCGCACGCAAGCGTCACCGTACGCGGGGGCGTGAATCAGTCCGAGGAAGACGACGATGATCATCGCCGAGGACGCCAGGTGTGCCGGGAAGCTGACCATTGCATGGACGAGAAAGACGATGAGGCCACCGGTGAACAAGAGAAGGTCCAGGCGATCCGCTTCGTCTCCGCTCCGCCGAATGCGTCTCCAGATGGACACGGCCAGCATCGCGAAGAACGCCATCATCGCCAGAAGACCGAGTCCGCCGAGCTCGGCCACGGCCTGTACGTAGTCGTTGTGCGCCTGCCCGGCCCTCGGGATCTTCAGGTCGACGTACGCGCTCCCGCGCGGGGTGGAGAGAAAGCTGGCCTTGTAGGGCAAGAAGGCTAGTTTGTAATTCCCGAGCCCGACGCCTGTAATCGGCCGAGCCTTGAGCATTTCCCAGCCGACCCACCAGTCGAGTTCTCGGGTTCGTCCCGAGTTTCCCGTCCAAATCCGGCCGATCCAGCCCGCTTCATCCTGTGAGAGGCCGACGACCGAATTGAGGGGTCCGGAAGGGGCTTCGATGAGGAACGTGAAGGCGAGAAGGATCAGCAGACCGATCAACCAGCCCCGATTTCTGCGGATCGGCTCGATCGGCCGGAAGACGACGAGACCGAGCACGACAACCAATCCGGCCGCGATCAGGCCCACGATCGGCGCCAACTGCTCGACGAGCATCAGCGTTCCGAAGTTGAACGCGATCAGGCCGAGGGCGGCGACTCGCAACACGCGTGATCGAGGGCGCAGGACGAGGATGAACGACGGCAGCAGCAGATACCCGAGGAACCCTCCGAGGTAGTTTCGGTTCCCCATCGTGGTGATGACGTTACTGAGACCGCCGGTTACCTCGCTGGCTCCCGGCATGACGCCGAGGTGCTGCAAGAGCCCGTATAGAGAGGCGAGGAATGCGGACGCAACGACCGCGGTGAGGAGGAGTGTGACGTCGCGCCTCTCCCGAGCGACGTTGGCGATGATCAGCGCCAGCTGGAAGAAGAACACAGCGAGGACAAGGCTCTGGACGACCACGCGTCCGTTGATGGCAGTCGCGAGCGACAGAAGCGTGGCAGCGACGAACCCGAGAAACGGGAACGTGATCCAAGGAACTCGAAGGCGCCACTCGCGTCTCTGCCATGCGGCAAGCCCCCACAGAATGGAGAGCAGGGAAACGGCTACCAGAGCAAGCATCGTCTTCGCGTACCCGTATTCGGTGATCCCTGGCCACACGAACAGAGGGATCGCGAACAGAACAAACGCGAGCGCGTAGACGAGGATCCGATCGAGCGGCACACGCAGTCGCGCTTCCGGCTGGGATTGTCTCGCTTGGCGCTTCGACTTCGCCGGCATCTTGTGAGGGATTATAGGGAGTCTGCAGTCGAGGTGGCAACAGTTTCAGCGCGAGAGCCGGAGTCAAGGCTACGGGGCGCTTGGCAGGCCCTGCAGCCCATCCAAGACGCGGTCTCGCTCGCTCTGGAGGAAAGCGAGTTCAGAAGTGGCGTCTTCGTACTTTGACACGGGGAGAGCAGAGACAGACGCCAGGAGGCGGCGTATCTCGAGAGTTTTCCCATCGATCACTTCGAGTGCCGATTCGTAGTGTGCGCGGGCATCCAGCGAGTTTCCATCTTCGAGCGAGATCTCTGCGAGAGTGATGTGCGCCCGCTCCTGGGATGGGTCGGATTCCAGAAGCTCGCGGAGAAGGAGGATCGCAAGTTGGTTGTCACCGTCGAGTCGCTCGATCTGAGCTTGCACGTAGCGTGCTTGGGGCTCTATATAGCGCTCGGGGTTCGATCCGAGAAGCGTGAGAATTGCACGGCGGGCGGGTTCGATCTCGCCGAGTTGAGAAGCGAGATCCGCGTAAACTAGGTAGACGAGACCGTGGGAGATCCGCTTCAAACACCGTTCGAGGTTTGCCAAGGCGACCGTGTATTCTCCGGACCGCGCCTGCGCGATTGCCAGGTAGTACAGCGCATCGCGGGGCGAGAACGTGAGATCTACGCTTCTGGAAAGCGTTTCCGCTGCCGCACCTGAATCTCCGGCATGAAGCTGGCGAAACCCCTGATTGAGGAGGAGATGCCCGGCCACCTCTCGTCCCGCGAAGACGACCCCCGCCGAGCCGATCAGCGTAATCAGGATAACGAGAACGCGTGAGAAGCGCTTCTTGAGAACGACGCGAGCAGTGCAGGGCTCCCCGTAGACTGGACAGTACAGCAATCCCAGCAGCGTGATCGCGACGAGCGAAGAAACTGGAATGTGCAACGGGAAACTGACCAGTGCGTGCGTGAGAAACGCGACTAGGCCTGCGAGCAGGAGAAGGATCTCCAATGCACTCTGGGGTCGGCCGACGGGGACCGCGCGGAGCCGGATCCAGATCGACCAAGAGAGGACGGCCAGGAATGCAACGATCGCCAGGATCCCTCCGACGCCCAACTCAGCGACGATCTGCACGTAGTCGTTGTGGGCAAACTCGGTTGGACGTTGGACACTCTGGAATCTGTCCCCGACTTGAGACGACCGTACGTCAGCTTCGTATCGTGTATACACGATCCCGTAATTGCCGAGGCCAATCCCCGTGATCGGGTGATCAGCAAACATCCGGAGTCCGACGATCCAGAACAGGAGTCGCTCCCTCATGCTGTTCGCCTCGAGCACGCTCGCCACCGTGCTTGGCGCTACATAGACCGTAGAGGGGAGCGTCTCGTCCGCGTGTGCGACCGCTGCGGACTCAACATGCTCGTCTACTCGTAGGGCGGGCCAGATCCGTACGACGATCACACTGATCGCGAGCATGGTAATGACAACGAAGACGCCAAGAAGGCGCCATGGGATACGTCTTTCACCTCGACGGATGAGGAGTGCGAGAAACAGGCTGGCGCCGCCTCCGGCGATGAGTCCGAGAAGGCTGCCCATCTGATTCACAAGGATGAGGATGGTGATCACGAAGAGGATGAAGAATCCAAGGAGAAGGCGCGCAGCCGGACGACGTTTCCCGAGGACGAGGGCAAGAGACGGGAAGATCAAGTACGCTAGATAGCCGCCGAGGAAGTTCCGGTTGCCGAAGGTCGAGATCATTTCTTGCCCTCCTGCGGTGCGAATCGCACCGGCCAGCTCAAGAAGAGCGACGACACCTGCAAGGACACCCGCAAGAAGAAGGGAGAACAGCAGGAGGTCGACATCCTGCTTCCTACGAACCTCGCTTGCGATGATCAGGAGGAGCTGCAGGTAAAAGAGACCGATCAGAAGGCTTTGGATCGCTACGCGGGCATTGGTGGCGTGGAGGAGCGAGAGCAGGGCAGCCAGAGCGAAGAGGACGAAAGGGAAGACGATCCAAGGAAGCCGTATCGTCCACGACCTCCTTGACAACGCCGCGAGGCCCCAAAGAAGAGAGAGGATGGAAATAAGAACGAGCAGGATGGCAGTCTTTCCGAGGAAGTTAGCTTTGATGGCGGGACAGATGAACAGGGGGACGACGAACAAAGTAATCGCCAACGCATAGATGAGGATCCGATCGAGCGGCACACGCAGTCGCGCTTCCGGCTGGGATTGTCTCGCTTGGCGCTTCGACTTCGCCGGCATCTTGTGAGGGATTATAGGGAGTCTGCAGTCGAGGTGGCAACAGGGTTGCCGCAGGTGCGCGCGGCGATGTGCTTGTCGAGGAGCGCCAGTAAAGGAAGAAGGCGTTTCCACAAGGTCCGTTCGACGGCGACGTGTCGAGGAAGGCAACGCAGCTTGTCGATGTCGCCGATCATACCGAGGAAGCGAAGGAGGTCGGGATGATCGAGGGCCGCGAATACGTCGTCGATTCCTTCGTCGGACAGGGACTCCAACAGATCTCGGGCCGCCAGGCCGAACCGGACCTCCCCACCGATTGCACGGTCGCAGGCGAGCGGGTAGTCGGCCAGGTCCTCCCGACGCGTCCGACCGCGTAGTGCTGCCTGAGCTGCGATTCGTCCTGCGATCCGCCCGCAGATGGCGCCGGTGTAGAGGCCGCCGCCGGAGAGCGGTTTCACGTGCCCCGCGGCGTCTCCTACAAGGAGGGTGCCATCTCCGATTGGATTCGCCGTGAGTCCGATCGGGATACGGCCGAACGTTCGCGATCGGACGGAGATTCCAGGGTAGTGCTGCGTCAAGAGACGCTCGAGGAACGGAGCCGGATCCAACTCGGGAGGAACGGCCAACCCGACGCGAGTCCGCCCTGGCTCTGCAGGGACGGACCACCCGAAGAACAGAGGAGCGACATCCCGCCCGAAGTGAACGCGCACTTCATCCGGGAACGAGGGCTCTTCCTCGACCACGGCCTGCGTTGCGACGAACACGCGTGACGGAATCGACAACGAGGCGGTGCTCGCCAAGCCACCGTTCAGGCCGGCGGCGACGACGATCATGTCGGTCGTGATCACTTCCCGGCCTCCGTGGAAGCGGACGGTGACCCGCCCTGGGCGTAGATCGACCGCATTGCACCCGAGGCGGATCGCAGCGCCGGCTTCCCCCGCTCGTTCGTGCAACTCCTCCTCCAGGCGCGATCGGTCTAGGACGACGGCCTTCTCCGTCGTCGCACGGAGAGCGAGCCTGTGACCGTTTGGGGCGCGGCTCTCGACAGAGTGGATGTGGCGAAGAACGCTCGATTCCGAAGCGCCGAGTGCAGGAAGCGTTCGCGGGCTCACCAGGCCTGTGCACGGATTCGGCTCGCGCGCTGACTCTCGACGCTCAATCAAGAGAACACGGGCGCCTACCGAGGCGGCACGCATGGCGGCAACGCAGCCGACCGGACCTCCACCGATGACGACGACGTGGTATCTGCTCATGGTCTTGCGTCAGCCGGCTTCCCGTTTCGGGGCGCGTGTCATGATCTCGTTGACCAGCGCAAGCGGATCGGACTCGCCTGCGAGAAGCCGTGAAACGGCTTCGGTGATGGGCATGTCGATCCCTTTTTCCTTCGCCATGTCGTGCACAATCCTGGTGGTATGGACTCCTTCAGCGACCATCGTCATCTCGCTGAGGATCCGCTCTAGTGAATCTCCGGCCCCGAGGCGGTATCCGACGTAGCGGTTCCGACTGTGGTCGCTTGTACACGTGGCGACGAGATCCCCCAGACCGGCGAGGCCGAAGAGCGTCGTGTCTCGGATCCCCAATGTGCGGCCGAATCGCGCCATCTCGGCCAGGCCCCGCGTGATCAGTGCGCCCCGGCTGTTGTCGCCGTAGCCGAGGCCGTCGGAAATCCCTGTGGCGAGCGCGATCACGTTCTTGAGTGCGGCACACAGCTCGACGCCCCGAACGTCGTCGGACAAATAGACGCGGAAGCGCGGCGTGGCAATGGCGTGCTGTAGGGATTCTCCGAGCTGAAGATCTCGCCCCGCAAGGACGACGGCGGTGGGCACGTCGCGACCGACCTCCTCGGCGTGACTTGGACCGGACAGAGCGAATGCGGAGGCCTCCGGGAATCGATCTTCGATCAACTCGGACACCGTCCGGTGGGTCGCGCCGTCGAGCCCCTTGGCGAGGTTGATGAGCGCCGGAGGGGCAGCAGCAAGCGGCGCGATGCGCTGGAGCAGTTCGTCGATTCCGAACGAGGGAACGGCGAGGAAAATCGCGTCGGCGTCCACGCTGTCCTCCAGTTTCGAGGTCACGTCAAGATGTGCGGATGGAAGGGAGACGTCGGGGAGGTACTTCGTGTTCACTCGGGTTTCCGCGATGGCATCGGTCTGCAGCGGATCCCGCGACCAGAGGAGCGTGTCGTGGCCTGCGCGGGCCAACAGACGGGCGATGGCCGTCCCCCAGCCCCCGGCCCCAAGGACCGAGAACCTCATGGAGTTAGCTCGCTCGCCAGATCGATCGGCATCTCGACTCCGGCGTGATCGTTGATCCATTCGATCGCGACTCGAATCGGATCCTGTTCTTCTGCGACAACCCTCTCCGGAAGCCCGGGGAGGACGAGTTCGGGGACGAATCCGCAATCGATGGAGACCGGAATCGAACCTTCGAGCGTGCCGGCATCGAACGTTGTGACGGCGTTCTCAGCCGTCAGATAAACGTCCAGTGAGATCGTGAGCGTAAAAGGACCGGGGGCGTGCCATGGGTAGCGGCGGAGCTTCCCGCATCCGCGCTGCTCTGCCAGGAGCGCGACCAGCTCTTGGCGCAGAGCAGAGGGGATCTCGATGGGCTCGGTACGGCGTGCGGTCTCGACATCAGGCGACAGGCCGACGCCGTTCACCACCGCGCCGCTTGGCGTGAAGTACTCGCCCGTCGTGATCTTCAACGCGGACCCGTCCTCAAACTCGACGATCCGTTGAAAGACGCCCTTGCCGAACGACTTCTCTCCGATCAGGATGCACATCTGGTTGTCGCGGATCGCGGCGGCCGTGATCTCCGACGCGCTCGCCGTTCCGCGGTTGATCAAGACGGCGAGCGGAAGGTTCGGTAGGGCGTTCGATCTTGTGTAGAAGCTTCGGGTTCCCTGTAGTCGGCCTTCGGTGCGGAGAACGATCCCTTCGTCGACGAACCGGCTTGCGACCGAGATCGCTTGGTCCATAAGACCACCGGCGTTGTTGCGTAGATCGAGGATCAAGCCGGTGACCTCAACGTCCCTGATGACTTCGGAGATCTCGAGTGTCCCTTCGGAGCGTCGGACGGCTAGATCCATTGTCGTGCCGAGGGTCCCCCGCGTGAGCGCGACAACGCGCTCGAGGTCGAAATCTCTCAGGCTCACCCCATCGATCGCCTGGATCTCATCGTCTGCCGACAATCCGGACAAGTCTGCGCTGGTGCCTTCCGATACTGCGGTGACCGTGAATCGGCCATCTTCAAGCGCAATGGCCGCTCCGATCCCGGCGTTGCCGAGGTCGAACGACGCGAGCGCCGCGTCTAGCCCGCGTGTCGTGTCGCTCTCGAAGCGGGTGATCCGGATGTATCCGATCGTCCCACCTTCGAGTAGCTCGCTCTCCACCGGATCGATCACGATCGTGTCTCGAACGATGGGGATGTCCTCGATTGACTCATCCTCGTGTCGGACGGTGAGGACGACGGTCGTTCCGACCTCGCCTCGGATCTGATACGCCGCCTCAGAGAGTCTGATCCCTTCGGTCGACGCCTCATCGATGGCGAGAATCTGGTCTCCGGCGAGGACCCCGGCGGCTTCCGCCGGCGTTCCGATGAGCGGAGTGATGACGGTGAGGACGCGATCGACGAGCGTGATCTCGATTCCGACCCCGCTGAATTCCCCCTCCAGGCTCTCGTCGAAGCGCTGCCAATCCTGAGGATCCATGAACTCACTGTACGGATCGTCCAGCTGCTCGACGATTCCCTTCATCGCCCCGTATAGGGCCTCCCGGTCGTCGATCAACTCCGGCCGATAGAATTGGCTCTTGACGTTCTCATAGATCTCGTACACGGGATCGAACAGGTCGCGAGCGGCTTCTTGCGCCTGCGCGTTACCGGTCCCGAACGCGAGGAGCAACGTCAGCGTTGGGAAGAGAATCGCCAGAGATCTCCATGTCCTTGATCGATGCATTATCCGTCTCACCCCGAGCGATGCCGATTGTACCGAGCGGTAGAGCGTCCTCCAGAGCGTCTTACGGTTCGAGTCCCAAGTACGCTCGCTGTACGCCGGAGAGGGTGTCGGTGGCGACTCCGAGCGACTCGAGTTTCATCGACGCGACGTGTTCGTCAAGGTCCGGCGGGACCGGATAGAGGTCAGGAGCCAACGGAGCGCTCTGCACGAGATGTTGCAGCGTGAGTGCCTGAATGGCGAACGAGATGTCCATGATCTCAACCGGGTGGCCGTCGCCGAGCGCGAGGTTCACGAGGCGACCCTCGCCGAGAACGTACAGACGTCGCCCGTCGGCAAGCTCGTACTCGACCACGCCGTTTCGCACCGTTCGTTCGGAGCGAGCCATCCGTCTCAGATCCTCCAAGTTGACCTCCACGTTGAAGTGGCCCGCGTTGGCGAGGACGAGACCGTCCTTGGCCTCGCGGAACGCTTCTTCGGTCACGATGTCGGAGCATCCGGTTGCCGTCACGACGAAGTCGGCGGTTCGGATGGCCTCGCGCATCGGCGCGACATAGAATCCGTCCATCCACGCTTCGATGGCCCGAATCGGATCGACCTCGGTCACGGTGACTCGAGCGCCGAGACCCCGTGCACGGAGCGCGATCCCTCGCCCGCACCAGCCGTACCCGGCCACGAGAACCTCTTTGCCGGCCACGAGCAGGTTCGTCGAGCGTAGGATCCCTTCCCAGGCTGATTGCCCGGTTCCATAGCGGTTGTCGAACAGGTACTTCATCCGAGCGTCATTCACGGCGAACATCGGGAAGCGAAGGGTCCCCGATCGAGCGCGAGCGCGCAGACGGGCGACGCCTGTCGTTGTCTCTTCGCACCCTCCGAGAATCTCGCGGGGAGGATCCTGGTGGAGGATCTCAACGAGATCTCCGCCGTCGTCGAGGATCATGTCGGGTTCAGGCGCGAGAACGGCATGAAGATGCTCCGTGTACTCCGCCTCCGAGACGCCGTGCCGGGCTCGAACGAATACTCGATCCTCTTCTGCGAGGGCCTGCGCGACGTCGTCTTGTGTCGACAGCGGGTTGCTTCCCGTCACCCAGACCTCGGCGCCGGCGTCGCGAAGCAGGATCGCAAGACAGGCCGTCTTTGCCTCGAGGTGGATGCTCATGGCAATTCGCTTCCCGCGGAACGGCTGCTCGTCGGCGAATGCCTCCGCCAACCGGCTGCGGAGCGGCATGTGTGCGGCCGCCCAGTCTATTTTCGCTCGTCCGTCAGTCTTCCCCATCGGTCGCCTCCTCCGTACGCAGAGTCAAGTAGATGCCGGCCAGTATGATGACCGCTCCGACTCCATTCAGCCACGTCGGGGACTCGCCGAAGAAGAGAACGGCGAGAAGAGCAGAGCCGATCGGCTCACCGAGGATTATCACGGAGACCTTGGAGACCGGCACGTGCTTGAGTGCCCAGTTGAACGTCGTGTGTCCCACCAGTTGCGGCCCGAGCGCAAGGAGCACGAGGAACAGGTAGGTCTGCGCGGAGTAGCCGCCGAGCGGGCAAGCGACAGCGAGACAGGCGAGGAGAACCACCACCGCCGCTGTTCCGTACGTGACCGTGATGTAGTCGATGAGTGGGATGGTTCTCCGGACGCGGCGGCCGATCAGGAAGTAGACGGCCACGGCGAGCCCGCCCGCAAGAGCGAGAAGGTCACCGTGAAGGGCTCCGCCGCTGATCTGCAGATCAGCGAAGCCGATCAGGCCACCACCCAGGACGGCGAGCCCAATCCCGATGGCCAGACCCCGGCCGACCCGCTCCTTCAGTATGAAGTGGGCTCCGAGCCCCACGAAGATCGGGTGCGTCGTCACGAACAAGACGGAGCTTGCGACGCTTGTATAGCGCAGCGACGCAATCCACAGCGCGAAGTGAAGCGCGAGGGCGACACCGCTTCCCATCGACCATAGAAGCTCGCGTCGCGGGATGCTCCAGATGGTTCCACGTGCCAGAGCGAGTGGAACGAGTACGACCGCGGTCAGCGCGAGCCGCCAGGCGGCGATCGCCAGCGGCAGCGCGTCACCGGCGAGGCGAACGAGAATCGCCCCAAACGAGACGGCCACGATACCGATCGCGAACCGCGCGTAGAGCATACCTGGCTTGGTCATCCGTCGATCCGTTATTGCACGCTCGCCGAGAGGGCGCGCCGAATGGCGGGCAATGCACGCCGGGCGGCCTCCTCGCCGGCCTCGATTCCGCAGCCCACGTTGCTGTAACACGGTGGATCGGCCGAGAAGTCCGGCCGAATCAAGACGTCCGCCGGATACGCTTCGAGGAGAAGGTCGGACAGGCGCCTCTGGAAGACGGTCGACATCTGGAACAGGACGGAGAAGACGCTTGGGTGGAAGCGACGTCCGTTCGGTCCGGGCGTCCTCCACCCCTTGATGATTCCCAAGTCTCGCTCGCGCAACGAGAGAGCAGGGAGACCCCCCAACCGGACTTCGGAGGGATCGACGAGGACGTCGACGGCGATTACAACATCGGATCCGAGGGCTCGTGCGACGTCGACGGGCATCGGATTCGAGACGCCACCGTCGATCAGAAGTTGGTGGTCGATCCAGACGGGCGTGAACAGCCCCGGAACCGAGAGGCTTGCGCGGATTGCGTCGACGACGGATCCGCTTGTGATCGGGAAGGGGCTCCCGGTCTCCAGGTTCGTGGCGATGGCGGCAAACCGCTTCGGGAGGTCCTGGATCTTTCGGTCTCCCAAGAGCCGATTCAGGAACCGCACGATCTCGCGTCCCGAACTCCAGCCGGACCATGGGATCGTCGGGAACAGGAGTTTGAACGCCCTGCCGAAAGAGGCTGAGCGCCAGTGAGACTCCATTTCGTCGAGAGAGACGCCGGCGGCGTAGGCCCCGCCGATCTCCGCTCCCATGCTCGTGCCGACGATGACGTCGGGAACGATCCCGCTCTCCTCAAGCACCTTGAGGACGCCGACGTGCGCCGACCCCCGCGCGCCCCCGCTGGACAACGCCAAACCGATTCTTTGTCTGCTCAACGCCCCTCCGAGTTCACATCCTAGCATGGGCCGGCAGAAGGAGCAACGCGAGGGGCCTCGGTAACGCGGAATCACGAGAAGGTGGTGCTTCGGTGCCGGAAACATGACGCGGAGGGCAAGACGAACCCTCCGCGCTCAAACGAGGCTCAGGCGGTGATTGCAGCGACCGGGCACTGATCGATGGCGTCCTGGACGCAGTCTGCGCTCAGGTCGGCGCCGTCTATGACGCCCGCCTTGTCATCGGCGGTCATCTCGAACACGTCGGAGCAGACTTGAGAACAGAGTCCGCACCCTACGCAAAGATCCTTATCGACGGTCAGGTTTGCCATGGGCTCCTCCTTCCTTGCAGGGGGATTCGCGGGAAGGATATCACACGATCTACCTATCGCCAACCGCACTGTCGGCTCGGATGAGGCGGACGGATTTGCTATAGTCCAACCATCGGTGTTCGACGAAGGGGGAAGGGATGAAGCGTCCGTTTGTGTTTCTATCGATTTGTCTTCTTTCGCTGTCTACTGCGGTGATCGCCCAGGGGACGCTGGAGGACGTGCTTGCGTTGTTCGATCCGAGCGGGGACGTCCATGTCGCGTTCTCGGAAGAGGGAAAGCTGCAACTTGAGCGGATCATCGCCGTGTTGCGCGAGACGCTTGGCGTGCCGGACTACTTGAACGAAGAATCGGAGTCCGAGGTTGGCGCGCTGCCTGTCGCGTCGGAAGATAAGGACCTCGTCAGCAAGCTCTCACAGGCGTACTACTCGTACGCTGACGCCTTCTTGCGCGATCAGCCGAATCAGCGCGCGACGTTCCTGAAGGGCAAGCAGTGGGGGCTCAAGAGCCTGCGGATGAACCCGGCGTTCGTTGCGTTCGAAGAGCAGGACGGATTCGTCGCTGCAGTGCGGGCTGAAACGGATGTGGCGGCGCTCTTCTGGGCAAATGCCAACTGGCTTCGCTGGGCCGAGCCGAACATCTTTGATGCGATCCGCGCGGGAATCGCCCAGAAGTCGCTGGCGATGTCGGAGAGAGCGCTCGAGCTGGAGGCTTCCTACAGCACGTACTCTTCCTATCGAGCGCTGGGCGCGTTCTGGCAGGGACTTCCGAGCGATCCGATCTCCCCCGTGCTGTTCACGGGTGGGCTTCAGCAAGACTACGACGAGGTTCTCGCCAACTTCTGCCCCATCGTCGACGAGGCCGCGTTCTGCGAGGGCGTTGCCGGTCTGATCGATCCGATCTGCACGGAGTACCTCGAGAACCGCGTCGTGTTCGCTCAATACTACTTGATGCCGCTCGAGTACTGGGACGACGCGGCACGGGTGCTACAATCGGTGCTCGACGAGCCGGTGGGGGACCTTTTCCCGCTGTACAACGGGCTCAACCAAGAGATCGCGGCCGAACTCCTTCGGGAAGTGCAGGAGAACCTCTAGCGTCGGCGAGTTCGGGGTGTTCCGAATCGTCGTTTGGTCGACCGCCGCTCTTCTGGTAGAGTTGGTGATCCAGTCTCTTCAGCCAGGGAGGTAGAAAGATGGGGAAAGCTAGTGTTCTTGCAATATGCGTGGTGGCGCTGGCATGTCTGCCGATGTTCGCCCAGGAGACGATGGACTTGGATACGGCGCTGTCGTTCTTCGACGAAGGCGACGTCATCCGAATCGAGTACTCGGACGCGGGCAGAGCGGACCTTGAAGGAATCGTTGAGGCGTTTCGAGTCGCCTTGGGAGTCCCGGATGACCTAGACGAGACAAACGAGGATCGCGTGGAAGAGCTTCCGGTCGCGCTGGAACTCAAGGACGTTATCAACAAGCTTTCGCAGGCGTACTACACGCTCGCCAACGTCTTCATGGGGGGAGAAGATGGCGAGAAGACGATCTACATCAAGGGGAAGCAGTGGGGCTTCAAGAGCCTTCGCATGAATCCGGACTTCGCGGCTGTGGAGCGATCCGATGGCTTTGTCGCTGCCGTCGACCAGGAGACCGACCTGCAGGCGCTGTATTGGGCGAACTCGAATTGGCTGCGGGTTGCCGAGTTTGACGTCGCCTCCGCTGTCAGGGGACAGATTCCGCCGAAAGCGAAGGCGATCGCCGAACGCACGATGGAACTGGCCCCGGAGTACATGTTCTACGGCTCATATCGCTCGCTGGCAGCCTTCTGGTCCGGGTTGCCGAGCAACCCGCTGCTGACGATCTTCATCGGCGGAATGCGCCAGGACTATCCGCTGTCCCTGTCGTATCTATGCCCTCTCGTCGACGAGCCGGAGATCTGCAGCGAGAACGACGGATTAATCGATCCGATCTGCGCCGAATACTTCGAGAACCGGACCTTCTTGGCCGAGTTCTACTTGATGCCGCTCGATTTCTGGGAAGACGCGGCCCGCATCCTTCAGAGCGTCCTCGATGAGGAGATCGGCGATGCCTACCCCCTGATGAATGCCTACGCGCAGGAGAACGCGCAGACCCTGCTCGACGAGGTGAATGAGAACCTGTAGTTGTATGTAGAGACCAGAAGCTGGCGTGCGCGTGAAGAAGGCCCCAGGTTCGCCCTGGGGCCTTCTCTCATCCACTCCTCTTCAGGCGCCCCGTGCGCTTCGCGTATCGCTCGACGTACCGGAAGATGAACAGTCCCATCAGAATCACACCCAGACCGATGCCGATCAGCACGAAGACAGTCGGCAGCAGTTCCCGAGTCGGGCGACCCTCCAGCAGGCACGCGCGCATCCCCCTGATCACGTAGGTTGCGGGAGAGGCCGCGGCCACCGTCTGCAGCCATCCTGGTAGCGTCTCCACTGGGTAGTAGACGCCCGAGATCAGAAGCAGGATCGCGGCGGCGGCGTTTGTCATCTGCGCACCACGTTCCGGATAGAGGAGCGGAAGAACGGCGGCCAGGATCCCGAGGCCGACGAACGAGACGCTTCCGGCCAACAGCATCAACACGGTCCCGCCGATGTTCGCGCCGCCGAGGTTCAGTCGAAAGAAGGCGACGACGATCCCCAGGATGGCGAGGGTCCGAACGATCCCGTACCCGATCGCGAACAGTGTTGTTCCGACGAGGTGCGTCGGCCGCGACACGGGCGCCATGAACGTGTACTCGATCGTTCCTTTCCACCGTTCCCACGCGATCATCTCGCTGATCGCGTAGAAGATGACCGACAAGTACTGCCAGATCAGGGCGCCGACGAGGAGGTACGTCACGACGTACTGGGTGTCGATCTCAGCCCCCGAGATGGCGCTCATCCCGTTGCCGATGTATGTGATGGCGAGGGCGTTGGTCAGCGAATAGATCAGCCAGACGACTTCCCAGCCCCAGTAGCGCTTCATCAAGTTGACGTTTCGCTCGACGAATGCGTACGCGCCGCGCATCTCTCGCACGAAACCGCTCATGATCGATTCTCCTCCGATTCGGCGTCCTCGAATGAGCGGCCGGTCAGCGCGATGAACACGTCCTCCATCGTTGTTGCCTCGCCGTTCTCTGAAGTAACCAGCGCCTTCAGTTTCTCCGGTGTGTCGAGGGCGACGATCTTCCCGTTGTCGATGATCGCGATCCGGCCGCAGAGCCGGTCGGCCTCTTCCATGTCATGCGTTGTGAGAAGAACCGTCGCGCCATGGGCTTCTCGGATCTCGCGCACGAACGCTCGGACGTCGCGCTTTGAATGCGGATCGAGGCCCGTTGTCGGCTCGTCGAGTAGGAGCAGGATCGGCGACGTCAGGAAGCCTCTCGCCACCGCCACTTTCTGCTGCATTCCGCGCGACATGTGCTCCATCGGCTGATCAAACGACTCTTCTTTCAGGCCGAGTCGCTTCATGATCTCGCGCATTCTGGGGCGCGCTTCCGAGGCGGAGAGTCCGTAGAGTCGGGCGGCGTAGAGGAGGTTCTCGATCGGCGAGAACTTCTTGAAGAAGGCGGCATCGACCGAGACGCGGTTGATCAGCCGCTTGACGGCGAACGGATCGTGCTCGACGTCGTGGCCGAAGACGCGGAGCGATCCGCTGTCGGGGAGAAGGAGTATCGAGACCAGTCGGATCAGTGTCGATTTTCCCGACCCGTTCGTCCCTAGGACGCCGAACACCTCCCCCTTCGGGACCGTCAGATCGATCCCCTCCAGGGCGACGACCTATTCTCGCTTCTTCCTGGTGAAGGGTTTGTTCTTCCCTTTCTTGCGATCTTTGCGGACGAAAACCTTGCGCACTTGCTGGATATCGAGGGCGAGGTTGTTCGACTCGTGATGCTCGGACGTGCCCGCGTCCGCGATGACGCGTTCGGGTCCTTGCGTAGTCATACTGGCTCCTTAAAGGAACATGAGAACAAACGGAGACCGGCCATTGGCAGTTCTTCGAATCCGCGGGACACGAATACGGGCGGATTCGCGCGGCGAAACCTGGATGGCTCCGCCCGCAGCGTCTGGTGACGCTAGCTCTTTGTGATCATCCCTTGCATATTGCGTTCCTCCGAGAAGGCCCGGAAGAGGCCGGTTGATTGATGTTCGCAGTGTATCGAGGCTCCGGAAGATGGTCAACTCACGGGCGCTTCTTCGGCGTATTGGTTTCCGTGGACGTCCCGATGTCCCATCTGATCGAGAACGAAGCCGCTGACGTGGCGGGGGATCGCCCGGTAGAGGAGCGAGGTGCCAACGCGGATCGATCGCTCGCCGAATTGATCGCGGATGTGATCGAGGGTCCGGTTCAGTGCCTCTCGACGATGATCGACCTCGAACAGCGAGATTGGCGATTCGCGATACGGTGTCAGGTTTGACACCGAGACGCTGACGTGGTTTACGATTTCCGGATGCGTGGGGATCTCTCGCAAGATGTCGAGACAAGCGCGGTAGATTCTTTCGTCATCATCGGTCGGCGTGGCGAGGGTCGTCTGCTTACCGTGGTACGGGCCGGTTGGGCCGAGCCGGAATCCGGAATGCACGGTTCGCCCGACGTAGCCGAGTTTTCGCATCCGACGGCCGACTTTGTCGCAAAGGTCTCGCAACACGTGAAGAGCGAGATGGAATTCCCGCAGCTGCGGGGGGAGAGAGCGGGAGTGTCCGACCGATTTCGGCGGAGGGACGTCGCTGTAGGGGATCACGGGCGACGGATCGACGCCGATGCCGACGCCCTTCAGAAAGACTCCGTAGACGCCGAATTCGCTCTTCAAGAGAGCCATCGGGAGTTCGCCGAGATCGGCGAGCGTCCGGACGCCCATCCTCGTGAGGCGTCGTTCGATTCGCGGGCCGATCCCGCAGACCTCGGCGACCGGCGTGGTGCGAAGGAGCTCGGGCAAGTCGTCCGCGGTAAGGTGTCCGAGTCCGTCCGGCTTGTGACGTTTGGCGATCAGTTTGGCAAACGTCTTGTTTCTCGCGATCCCGATCGTCGACGTGATGCACGGACCGAGCTCTTCGTGGAATCGCGCCTTGATTCGCTTCGCCAGCGCGACAGCGCCGCCGTGGCGTTCGATCTCCTGGGTCATGTCCATGAAGACTTCGTCGGTGCTGAAGACCTCGATCTTCGGCGTGTATCGCTTGAGAATCGCGAGGAACTTCTTGGTCGTCTCGACGTAACGTTCCGGACGACCGGGAACGAAGAGGAGGGAGCGGCAGGCGCGACGCGCTTCCCAGACGGGCATTCCCGTCCAGACGTCGAATCGCTTCGCTTCACGCGAGAAGGCGACGACGATCGAACGTTCGGTCGGTCGGCCGGTCACCCCGATCGGTCGACCGCGCAGTTTCGGATCCACCTGCTGCTCGATCGACGCGAAGTACGCGTCCATGTCGAGGTGGAAGATGACGCGGCCCATGTGGGGCCTTTCATCTCGAAGCGTCGATCGCTTCGAGCGTCCATCGCCCCAGCCCCGTGTCGAGCCGAAGCTCGAAACGATCGCCCCCACTCCCGACGGAGTAGCAGAGGGAGATCGTCTCGCCGCTCCGCTCCCGGTGAACGAAGAATGTCTCGTTGATGTTGTAGCGCCTGTCCCTCCAGCGAAAGGCGTGCAGAAGGGGGTGCGGGGCCCCGCGGCGGTAGATCACCAGCGTGTCGACGGATTCATTCACCGGTTGAGCCATCTCAGATACACCGTGTTCATTGTACACAGTGAACGCAATCTGTCAACTCGCTAGAAATGCCCTACAGAATGGACTGGAAGCGATACTGTGTCTTCGGCGCGGTCGTCCCGATCTGTTCTTGGTGAACGAGCCGGAGATCGACGAGACGTTTGAGGCGCTGGTGACAGGCGTTGGGAGGAATCCCGAGCGCTTCGGCGAGTTCCTTCGCTGTCGTCGTCCCTCTTTCGATGATCATGCCGAGGGTCTCACGGTGGGGCTCGGCAAGGCGGCCGAGGACGGACCAATCGCCGTCGGAGAGACAGAGCATCGCCAGGTTCCGTTGCGTCAGCTTGTCGTCGAGGCCTTCGGCCAGCTCGAGCGAGGGCGTTTCGATGAGCATCGTCCGATCTCCGTAGAGCCCTGAGAGCAAGAGCTGATAGCTTTTTCCGATCAGTTCGTCGGCGAATGACCCGGAGAGAACCTCGATCCCGTCGAGGGAGACGATGAGCTGCCCGTCGGGAGGCAGGCGTTCCAGCGTGGCGAGGAAGTCGGCTCGTGCCCCTTCGCCTTCCTCCCGGGTGCCGACGCGGCGTCCGAAACGAACGATGGCGTACGTTTCCTTATTCATCTGGTTCATTGAACCCATCCTCGGGCGCTCCGTCAACCTCTCCGATGCCGAAGACGCGCGTGGGAATGCAGAGGGCGATCTGCACGCCGGGGAACGGTGCGACATCGTGGACATCAGCCCCGTGCTCCGGATCATGGTAGAGGAGTGCGCTTCCGCTGCGTATGGCGATCGTCCCATCCCACGAGCGGACCATGCGGAAGATCCGCATGAGCTCCTGGCCGCGCCCCGGATCGCGGAATCGGCTGAGCCCGCGAAGGACGACGGCGTCGAGCGCCTCGGCGTCGCTTCCAACCTTCTCTTCGCCTCGGAGAGACAAGCTCGCGCGCATCCCGACCCCTTTGTCGGCGATGGCGAGGACGATCCCGTCGCGGTAGTCCTGCATCGCAGCGATTCCGTGCGCATCGGAGACGTTGCCGGTCGCGTTTGAGTGCTGCGGGATGTTCTGGAAGAGCTCGAGCATGATTCGGATCAGCGTCCGTCGTGGCGACTCGTCGAGCGGATAGCGCTCCGCCAGCCGCGCGTCGAATCCGTTCACGAGCGCGATGACACCTCGCTCGTCCTCGATTCGAGTGATCGGCTGCAGCGCCGTACGGACGTTCGGGAGGCGGGATTTGGGACGCAGGGTTGCACTGACGTCGAAGGCAAGGCCCATCGCCTGCATCCAGTTCCTCACGGGAGGATGAGTGGGCCAAACCACGTTGAGCGGTGCGCTTCCTTCTGCACGGTCCCGGAGCACGAGATCCAACAACAGGAGCCCGTACGGATCGATGAAGCGGACGTTCCGGAGGTCGAGCCGTCGTCGTCCGTCGAGGACGAGGCTCATCACACCTTCGATCTGCTCGATGGTCAGTTCCACGCGTTCCGCTCTCCTTGTCGGGATTCTAGCCGATAGGGCCGGATCGGCGGACAGATGCGCATGGAGCGAATTTCGCCGGACGTTGTCGATGGCCTGCCGGAAGCGTAGACTGCGTCCATTCCATTGGGGTTCCGAGGAGGTGAACCGTGACAAGTGCGGAAGATGTCCTACGGGCGGTCAAGGAGAACGAGGTACGGTTCGTTCAGTTGTGGTTCACCGATCTGCTCGGGAACCTGAAGTCGATCGAGATCCCGGCGAGCGAACTCCCGAAGGCGCTCGAAGAGAGCAT
>Ga0208771_1000013_pt1 | contig 154047 bp, 141 predicted proteins | sample AntAceMetag02UKX_FD_184775 | JGI IMG/M metagenome (GOLD analysis project Ga0208771, IMG submission 184775) | Saline lake microbial communities from Ace Lake, Antarctica - Antarctic Ace Lake Metagenome 02UKX (SPAdes) (version 2) | ecosystem: Environmental > Aquatic > Non-marine Saline and... | reverse complement strand
CCTGAACTGCAAGGTGATATAGTAAAATATGCCACTCATTAAGTCAAGAAAATTGTGAGGGAAATTGAAAACAATTTGGTGTTTAACCAATTGATATAAAAGCAGTTACTATTTTACAGGAGCCTTAGTTTAGAAAAATTTAAAAAATTGACAGCGCATTTCGAATGCGCAAAATCGGTGCATATTGTTTATGGTGTAACCACTTAAATTTACGTTTGTTAGGTCGAGTACGTATTAACCTATCGTCTGATTTATAAAATAAAGAGCGGTGTAGAAGGAGGGCATAGTATGAAGACGGCATTGGTTACGGGAATCACCGGGCAGGACGGGTCTTATCTTGCGGCGTTGCTCCTGGATAAAGGATACAAGGTCTACGGCATACAGAGACGGAGCAGCACGATATCGACGGAGCGCATCGAGCCTCTAATAGAAGAGGGAGTTGAGCTGATCTCCGGCGACCTGATTGACGAGAACTCTCTGATCAGGGCCATGGAGAAGATCGATCCCTGCGAGGTGTACAACCTTGGCGCCCAGTCGTTCGTTCCGACATCGTGGGACCAGCCGATACTGACGGGGGAGGTGACCGCGCTCGGAGTGACGAGGATGCTCGAAGCCATAAGGATCGTTAATCCAAAGATCAGGTTTTACCAGGCGTCCTCGAGCGAGATGTTCGGCAAGGTGAGGGAGACGCCCCAGAACGAGAATACTCCCTTCTACCCGAGGAGCCCCTACGGCGTGGCAAAGGCCTACGGACACTGGATAACGGTGAATTACAGGGAGAGCTACGATATTTTCGCCGTCTCGGGCATCCTCTTCAACCACGAGTCACCGCAGAGGGGGCTGGAGTTCGTGACGAGGAAGGTATCTTACGGCGTCGCGAAGATAAAGGCGGGCCTCCAGAAAGAGCTGCGATTGGGGAACCTCGAGGCGAAGAGGGACTGGGGTTTTGCCGGCGATTACGTGAGGGCCATGTGGCTGATGCTCCAGCAGGACGAGCCAGACGATTACGTCATCTCCACGGACGAGACCCACACCGTGAAGAAGATGTGCGAGGTGGCGTTCTCCCGGGTCGGCCTGAATTACGAAGACTACGTCGTGCAGGCTCCGGAGTTCTTCCGTCCGGCGGAGGTGCAGCTTCTCATAGGTGATTCATCTAAGGCCCGTAAGAAACTGGGCTGGAAGCCCGAGGTGGATTTCAGGGGCCTTATCGAGATGATGGTTGACGCCGACGTCGAAAGAATCAACAACATGATCAAAGAATAAAAAAATCTATTTTTATGGCAATGCTTTATTACGGAACATAAGGCGAAATCCAGATAATCTAAATTAAATGTTATTCAAGGTAATAATAGATTTTTTTATGTTATGCGCGCGCTTATAACAGGTATCGCGGGTTTTGCCGGCAGCTACCTCGCCGGTGACCTCGTCTCCGCAGGATGGGAGGTCGCCGGGGTAGAGAGGGCCGGTGTTTCCCTGAAGAACCTTGAGGATATCGCCGGGCGGGTGCGTGTCATGGAGTGCGACATACTCCTGCACCGAGATCTGGAGCGCATCGTAAGGGAAATAAATCCGGACGTGATCTTCCACCTGGCGGCCGTGACTTTTGTCCCGTCGGCGGAGAACGCTCCCCAGATCGCCTTCGAGGTCAACGTGAAAGGTAGCCTTAACGTGCTCGAGGCGTGCAGGAAAGAGGCGCCCGGCGCCGGGGTGGTCCTGGTGAGCTCGGCCGAGGTTTACGGCAGGGTCTCGCCGGAGGATATGCCGCTGACGGAGGAGAGAAAGACGGCGCCGGTCAACATCTACGCTCTTACAAAGCTCTTATCGGAGCAGATAGCCTTCTTTTATGCCAGAGCCTACGGTTTCAACATCGTCATCCTGAGACCTTTCAACCACATAGGCCCCCGGCAGAGCCCGAGCTTCGTCACCTCCGCGTTCGCAAAGCAGATCGCGGAAATCGAAGCGGGGAATATGGAGCCGGTGATGGAGGTGGGCAACCTCGAAGCAGAGAGGGATTTCACGGACGTCCGGGACGTGGTCCGGGCGTACCGGCTCGCGGCGGAAAGAGGCGTCCCTGCGCGTGTTTACAATATATGTTCGGGGAGGGCGTGCGTTATAAGAAAGATACTGGACGGGTTGCTGGAGTTAAGCGGCGCAGTGATAGAGGTACGCCAGGACCCGAAACGCCTCCGGAAGTCCGAGGTGCCCGTGCGCCTGGGTGATTATTCGCGGTTCAAAGAGGCCACCGGCTGGACTCCGGAGTACGACATTGACTCGACCCTGCGGGACATACTGGATTATTGGAGAGAGCAGCTGAAAGCATAAGAATATGAATTATTGTTTGTAATTTTTAAACGGAAAGGAGAAGTCATGGAACAGGAAGTGAGAAAAGGAGAGAAAGCGGTAATAATATCATGCAAGGGCAGGGCTGACATGAGTGCCGTCTCTGATTTTAAGGCCGAGATCAAGAGGTTAATCGGCGAAGGTGAGGGGAAGTTCGTGATTGATATGGGGGAGATCATATTCGTGGACAGCTCCTTTCTTGGCGCCCTGGTGGCCTGCCTGCGGAGCGCGAACAAGAAGGGCGGCGATATCAAGATCGCCAACTTGCTGCCGCACATGCGCTCGATATTCGAGCTGACGAGGCTGCACAGGCTCTTTGAAATTTACGATTCCGTGGAGAAGGCTGAAGCAGGTTTTTAACGGCTGTTTTGTTTGGCGTGCCGGCCCATCCAGGCCATCGTAATCGGGAAACGCGTTATGGAGAGGGATACTTTAACGAAGACCATCGAACTGCCCGCAACTGTCGATAACCTCGAGTCCTTGTGCTCTTTTGCGAGAAAAGTCTGCGGGTCCGCGTCGACCCTCGCATTATCAGAGGAGCAGCTTTACAAGATCGAGCTGGCAGTAAGCGAGGCCGTTACGAACGTTATCAAGTACGCTTACCCTGGAGCAGAGGTTGGCACGGTGGTCCTCGAGTTGGCGCTTGACGATGACGGCGTGACGATAAAGGTTAAAGATCAGGGCGTTGGCTTTGATTTCGAAAAAGCGGGCGAACCTCCCCGTGATGGCGTAGCCCGTGAGAGCGGCCTGGGCATCTATATTATCAGAAGCGTTTCCGAGAGCGTCCGGTACCGCGACGAGGGGCCTTTACATGTTCTGACAATGAGGTTCGGCGTGGCGTGAAAGGCTTAGTCATGTTTTCAAAAAGTCCAGCCCAACGTGATCGCGGAAGAGTTTCTTGACCGTTTCGATTTTATCCTGCGAATCGGGGTCTATCTTCGCGACGAGGTCGTGGAGGTGCGTCGCGACCGTGTAGGTGTCCATCGGGGTGGAGAGGACGGGTATCCCCACAGCGTCGAAGAGGGGAATGATTTCCTCGGGGATGAATTTTCCCGCCGTGAGGAGGAGACCGCCGATCCTCCAGTCGGCTCCTTTCTTCATGCGGAGCCTCGCCACCGATTCCAGGAGGAGGTCGATCTGGTCGGCCGGCGTGACCAGGAGGATTTCTTCTGCGTCCGGTGTCCTTTCTGGATCTATAACGGTCCCGAAGACTGGCCAGCGGATAGTCTTTTTCATGCTGTCAACCCCGGAGATAACATCTGCTCCTACGGCTTTTTTAATATGCTCCAGCCGGGGGTAAACCAGTGTCTCCTCGAACGGGACCAGGCCAAGCGGGCGAAGGCCTTTCTTCGGGAGGCCTTCGCCAAGCGCGTCCCTGACCTTCTCTAATTTAGAGGGCTTGACCTTGTTGATAATGGCGCCGATGATGTTCACCCGTGCCCGGTCAAAGAGCGCCTTGGAGAGGCAGAGCCGGTCGATCGTGTTCCCGATGCCGCCTTCGGCGACTATAATGACGCCGGCCCCGAGCAGCGAGGCAACGTCCGCGTTCGAGTGGTCGACGACGGATCCGACGCCGGGATGCCCGGTACCCTCGAAGACGATAACCTCGTGGCGTTTTTCGAGCTCGTTTGCCGCGTCAAGAATACGTCTGTTAAGCATTTCCGGACACGGGTTTTTAAGGTATTTTTCAGTGTCTCCCCCTCCGATGATGACGGGGCTGTGGATGTCCGGGTCGAGGGGCAGGCCCAGCATCGAGGCAAGGACCACCGCATCCTTGTCGGCCCTTTTACCGTCGATTTCGACGTATTGCTGGCCCACGGGCTTGCAGTAGCCGACGTTGAATCCGCGCTCCCTGAGGAGGCTCACAAGGCCCAGCGTCATCGACGTCTTGCCGACGTGCTGGCCCGTCGCGGCCATGAATATCTTTTTAGTAACCATGAAATTAAGGTCAGGTTAATAGAAGTTAACAGAGGTTAATAAGAGTTAATAAAAAGTTACCTCTTGAATCTAGATTTCTTGCACTGCACGGTACTTGTTACAACACGGAGCGTCGTAACAAGGGGTTATTTTCATATTTTCATATTTCTATGTTTTCATCACTTCCACCAGTGTATCAGGCCTGTCTCGAAGCGCTGGGTGAGGGCGGGGTTGGAGGGCAGGACCCTGACGGCGAAGCCGAACTGGCCGCTGGACACGCACGGTATGGAGCCGGCATAGATGTGGCAGCCCGACTTATTGACCTTGCTGTGCTCCAGGGTGGTTACTTTCCCCTCGACTATCTCGCCGGCGGGGTCGAGCCTCCCGTGGAAAACCTCCACCGTGATGTCATCCGGCTTTGCCTTGACCAGGTCGACATGCACTTCAATCGGGAGTTTATCCCCCGCGAGGAGCTCGGACAAGCTGGATATTTTTACGTCCCTGATGGATATGCCGTCCCATAGCTTCGCGATCGAAACCTTCCATTTCGCGAGGGACCTGGCCACCTCCATGTTGTTGGCCGTGACCCAGTTCCACTGGATGATAGCCGGCAGGTATTCCTTCTCAGTGTAGTCCTCAACCATCCTGTTGGTGTTGAAAACCGGGCATAGGGTGCGGATCGAGTTCTTCATGACCTCGATCCATTCCCTGGGCGTTCCATCCTTTCCCCTCATGTAGTAGAGGGGAATGACCTCCTTCTCGAGGAGCTCGTAAAGGGCCTGGCTCTCCACGGAGTCCTGGTATTCCTCGTCTTCATAGTCCTCCCCGCTGCCGATCGCCCATCCGTTTTCGCCATCGTAACCCTCCGGCCACCAGCCGTCGAGGATGCTGAGGGTGAGGCCGCCGTTGGCCACCACTTTCATACCGCTGGTCCCGCTCGCCTCCATGGGCCGCCTCGGCGTGTTGAGCCAGACGTCTACGCCCTGGACCATGTACCTGGCCAGGTTGATGTCGTAGTTTTCCAGGAAGACCACCTTGTTTTTAAACGGCTCCTGCTGAGAGAGGTGGACGATCTCCTGGATGAGCTTTTTGCCGGGGGTGTCGGCGGGGTGCGCCTTGCCGGCGAATATGAACTGGACCGGCTGGCCGGGGATGCTGAGTATCCTGGCAAACCTCTCCAGGTCTTTCATGAGGAGCGTGGACCTCTTGTACGTGGCGAATCGCCGCGCGAATCCGATGGTCAGGGCGCTGGGATCGAGGGCATCCGAGGCCTCCAGGATGCGGGAGCTGTGCGCACCCCTGTTCTTGAGCTGTTCCTTGAGTTTTTTCCTGGCATGGCCGATGAGCCTTTCCTTGAGCCTCTGGTGACTGCCCCAAATCTCGGCGTCGGGGATGTCGTCGATCCGCCCCCAGATGGCGTGGTTCTCCGGCTCCTCGACCCACCGCGTGCCCATGTAGCGGTTGTAGAGGCGCCTCATCTCGTCCGAGAGCCAGGTGAGCGTGTGGATACCGTTCGTAATATGGCCGATGGGCACCTCCGAGAGGGGAATATCGGGCCATAGTATGTGCCACATCTCGCGGGAGACCTCGCCATGCAGCTTGCTCACGCCGTTGATGTGGCACGCGAACCTGCACGCCAGAACCGCCATTGAGAACCCCTTCCCGCCGCCGTCAGATTTCTCCATCCCGAGGTCCAGTAGCGCTTCAATCGATATCTTGAGGGTCTTGCAGTAATCTCCGAGGTACTTCTTCACAAGCTCCGGGTCGAACCTGTCTATGCCGGCTGGTACGGGCGTGTGTGTTGTAAAAACGTTTGTGCCGGCTACGAGGCCCCTCGCCTCCTCGATGGTGAGATTGTTCTCTTTCATGAGCCTGCTCGTTCTCTCGAGCGCCAGGAAGGCGGCGTGGCCTTCGTTCATGTGCGTGACAGTCGGCGTCTGTCCCAGGACCTCCAGCGCCCTTATGCCGCCGATCCCGAGGACGATCTCCTGCTTTATTCTCATTTCATTGTCGCCGCCGTAGAGGTTCGACGTTATGTTCCGGTCGTCGATCGAGTTCTTCTCGAGGTTGGTATCGAGGAGGAAGAGGGGGATCCGGCCGACCTGGACCCTCCAGATATAAGCGTAAACCGTTCTGCCCGGAAAGGGGATATCGACTTCAACGGGCTTGCCGTTGTCGCCCTTCTCGAGAACCATCGGCATATTGTAAAAGTCGTTTTCCGGATAAGTCTCCTGCTGCCACCCGTCGAGGTTCAGGTACTGCTGATAGTAGCCGAAACGGTAGGCAAGCCCTACCCCCACCATGGGCAGGCCCAGCTCGCTTGTGGACTTGAAATGGTCGCCCGCGAGGATGCCCAGGCCGCCTGAGTAAATGGGGAGGCACTCGTGTATGCCGAACTCGGCCGAGAAGTAAGCGATTCTGCTTTCGAGCTCGTCGCCGTGGGCCCTCTCGTACCACGTCTGGTATTCCATGTATCTCTTCAGATCTTCGGCTACACCGTCCATCTTGTCCAGAAATACCTCGTCCCTGAGAAGGCGGCTAAGATCGTCGTTGCTGAGCATCCCCAGCAACTTGACGGGGTTATGATAGGCATTCTCCCAAATTTCGGGATCGAGGCTCCTGAAGAGCTCTACGGCCTCCGGGTTCCAGCACCACCAGAGATTGTGGGCTATATCCATCAAAGGCTTGAGCTTGTCCGGCAGGTGGGGGACGACGATATATTTCTGGATTTTTTTCATGGCACTCTCTCCGGTTGATTATTACGGCGCAAACAAAAACATACTTACCTTAGTCCATAGCGCAGGTCTGACTCCAATTCCTTACTTTAGTGAACGGAGCAGGATATGCAGGGGTCGTAAGCCCTCACCAGCATCTCGCTTAGCCTGGTGACATCTTCGTCGCTCTTGCCGAGCATTATCTGCTGTTTCACGAGCTCCGCCAAATCGTGGTGGATATTGGCGTTGTTCTGTGTCGTTGGAATAACGCAGTCGGCTTTCGTTATTATACCGTTTTCATCAATGTCGTAGTGATGGTAAAGAATGCCTCGGGGCGCCTCGACGGCTCCGATGGCTTCTCCCGCCTTAACTTCGTAACCGGCGCAGATGCTTTCCGGACAGCCGTCTTCCAGAACCCTGTCGATTATATCTATTGATTCCAGCATGACATGGTAACACTCCACAATCTGGGCTATGTTGTTCATGAACGGGTTATGATTCACGGGGGTTAATCCGAAAATCCGTGCCGCTTCCTTTGCTTTTTCATGCAGGAAATTGTAGTTGTTGTTGAATCGCGCCAGTGCGCCCACGGCGAAAGACTCCCTGCTCAGCTTCGCGAATTTTGACGTGGTGAAATCCTCCTTGTATTCATTCGTCATTGCCAGGTAATCATCCTCGGCTTTCACCACGCCGTCCGTGGAGACGAGCTCCCCGCCTATCCATGGATATCGGTTGCTGCCTTTCAGTGAAACGAACTCGGTCTCCCGGACGAAGTCGGGCATGGAGAGAGTCTGGAAGAGGCCCACCACCGCGCGTATGTCCTGGATTCGCTCCCCGATGGTCTCTTTCAGGGTTTCGAGCTGCTCCCTTGAGGGAGCCTTGCTCACACCTCCGACAACGAGGCTTACCGGGTGAGTCGTGCGGCCTGCTATCAGATCGCAGATATCGTTCCCCAGCCCCTTGAGCCTTAGCGCCAGTACCACCACCTCGGGGCGGGATTTGATAAGCGGAATCACGCTCCCCGTGCCGAAGAAGTCGGGGGCCGCGAGAAAGAGGAGATGCAGGATATGGCTCTGCAGCGTTTCGCCGTGTTTCGCCAGGAGGCGCAGCAGCCGCGCGGTTTCTGGGACCTCTATTCGCATTGCCTTTTCAACGGCCCTGAGGCTCGTCAGCGTGTGGCTTATGGAGCATATGCCGCAGATCCTGGAGGTCAGGACAGGCGCCATGTCATGGGATATGCCGCGCAGCATGGCCTCGAAGAAGCGGGGGGTTTCCACGACCGCCCATCTTGACTCTACCAGCTCGCCTTTCTTCACCTTGATATGGATGTCGCCGTGGCCCTCCACGCGGGTCAGGTGATGCACGTTAATGTTCATGTCGACTTTCATTGCAAAACAGAAGAGAACCTCATTTTTGCAGCGCAGCTCCCAGCGCGTTGAAGAATTTCAGCTTCTCCTCGATCCGCGGTGCCGTGAAGCCGTGGTCCAATGCTATCTGCCGGAAGGAATCGTAATTGGCGTCCTCCGCCGGCCCCCTGCACCCGAGGCAGCCCACCTTGCTGCTCGGGCAGACGGCGCCGCATCCCGCCCTGGTGATCGGGCCGAGGCATATTTTCCCGAGGTCGAAGACGCAGGTGTTGAGTTTCTGCCTGCATTCAATGCACACGGGGTATTTTGGAAACTTGATGTCTGCTCCCGTGACGAGATCCACGACAATCCTTTCGACTTCCTCTTTGGAGACAGGGCATCCGGGAATCTCCAGGTCAACTTTTACCACTTCGCCTATGCTTTGAACCCTGCGCGTCTCTACTTTGTGTTCCCCGTATACTTCATTCACCACGTTTTCCATGGAAAAACGGTTCTTAAGGTAGTTGACGCCGCCGAAGCAGGCGCATGAACCTATGGCGACCAGGACCTTTGCCTTCTCCCTGATTTGTTTGAGCCTTTCGATCTCATTGTCCCTGGAAATCGCCCCCTCGACCAGCGCGACGTCGTAGTTATCGCCTCTCTCCGATGATATCTCCCTGAAATTGACCACCTCGAGGAGATCGAGGAAGCTGACCAATGTCCCCTCCTTGTTGGCAAGCTGCAGTTCGCAGCCCTCGCAGCCGGTGAAGTCAAAGACCCCTATCCTGACCTTTTCAGTCTCAATACCCAGGTACTTCACAATGATCCTCTGCTATATGATGATTTATTGTCGCCACTAAGACACCAGGGCACAAAGATATGAAAATATGGAAACAAGGTAATATGAAAATAAAGTTCAGCCATTGTTCACCAGTCAGTTATTTCCATACTTTCATATTTCCATATTTTTTTCGTGTTTTCGTGCTTTTTTATGGCCATTCCCTTTCAGACAAAGCCTAAATGGCTTCCTGCAGGTTCAGGACGGACCAGTAATCGAAGACGGGGCCGTCGACGCAGGTGAACGTGGAGCCGACCATGCACCGGCAGCATTTGCCCATGCCGCAGTGCATTCTCCTCTCCAGGGAGACGAACATGCGGTTCATCGGGATTCCAAGGCTGTCCAGGTGGTTGCAGACGAACTTGAACATCACGGGGGGGCCGCACACGATGACATAGGTGTTGTCCGGATCGATGTTTATCTCCTCGAACAGCTCCGTGATCAGGCCTGTCCTGCCCTTCCAGTCTTTGTCCGCCTTTTCCACGATGGTGAGCAGCTTTACGTGGTTTACTTTTTCCCACTCTTCGTACTGGTATGTGAAGAGCATCTGTTCCGGCTCCTTCGTCCCGTACAGCACGGCCACATCCCTGTATTCATCCCGCCTCTCGATGACCCAGTATAGGGGGGCACGGAGAGGAGCAAGTCCCAGGCCGCCCGCTATCAGGAGGACGTTGTTGCCCGCCATCTCCTCCATCGGGAAAGACGTGCCGAAGGGTCCTCTGATGCCGACTTTCGCCCCTTTCTTTGCCCGGTGGAGCATGTTCGTGGTCCTGCCCGACTTTCTTATGCATAGCTCGATGAATTCCCTGTTGTTGCTTGAGCTCGATACGGAGATGGGGACCTCCCCGAAGCCGGGCACTTCAAGCATGATAAACTGGCCGGGCCGGAAACTGAAAATTTCTCTCTCGACGGGGTCCAGTATCTTCAGGTGAAAGAGTTTTTCGAGCCCGGTGAGTTCGACAATGTTGATTATTTCGCACTTATAGACTTTGTCCGTTCTCATGACAATTGTTTTACGATTGAACTGCGGGGGCATCGTCATGAACGGTTTGAGGTTTATGTCCTGCTTAAGTAGCCGGTAATTCATCCTTGCTCTCCAGTCTCAAATCGTTAATGACGTCCCTGGGATTGATTCCCGCCAGGCAGGCGCGCCCGCACCGGTTGCAGCCCACGCATATAGGCTCCTCGGCGTTCTCGGCGAACCCCCGGTAATGATGGTAGAATCTGTATTTCAGCCTGTCCTCCCTCAAGGGGCGGAAATTATGACCGCCGGCGACCTCGGCGAAATCGACGATATTGCAGGAATATTGAAACCGCTCCTTGCGGGAGGTTTTTAAGCTCACGTCGATGCTCTCCTCTATGCCATAGCAGTAGCAGGTGGGGCATACCATGGCGCATGTGCCGCAGTTGAGGCACTTGTCTCCCCACTTTTTCCAGATGGGGGACTTGAATTCTATGTCCAGAAAACTGGGGAGGCCGGTGACCTCGACCCTGGTCTTGAAGCTCCTCTCTATGAAATTTTTTCTGGCGATGAATTTCTCATTGTCTTTTTTTGTCGGCTCGGTGGTCTCGACGTTCTTGAGAAAGTTGAACGCCTTGGAGGAATCAATGGAAAGATAATACCTGTCTCCAAGGTCGGAGCAGAAGAGGTTGAACCCATGGCGAACCACGTGGTGGTTGAGGGATTCGCAGAAGCAGTCTTCCAGGGGCTCGTGGTCCATGCCTATCAGGAAGGTGTTGTTTCTTCTCGCCAGGTAATAAGGGGAAGGAAACGCTCCTTTTATAAAAATCTTGTCCAGTATTGCAAGGCCGTTTATATCGCAGGGCCTGAGGCCGACAATCACCCTCGGGTTAACCCGGTACTCGAGGCTTTGCTCCCAGTCATCGCCTTGAAATGTGTAGCGGGAAAGAATTTCCCGGAACGGAAGGAAAAAATTTTTCACCGACGAATACGTTACCGTGTAGTCGAGGTCCATCTCATCGAATGAATGGACCTCCCTGAACTGGTAAATGGGCTTTCCGTTTATGTCTTCATCCACCTGCCGGGGGCCGAACGTCTGATTTTCCTTGATAAGGCCGTTGATGAATTTCTTGAACTCGCTTTTTGTGATTACCTTATAGATCATTTGTATTCACCCGGGCCGCCTTGTTTGCGGATTGCTGGACCAACTTCCAAAATATTATATCATTCGGCCCATCCAAATATAATGAAAAACATTGGTCTTCGTGGTTTAGAAAAGTAGCCACTTCGATTAAGGGATTGCCGATAGAAATTGTTTCGGATAAAATACAAACGGCTGACCATAACTTGATAAATACTTTCTTCATTGCTTATATTATACAGGAAAAATGCTGGATTTGTCACCGGTGGCGGGATAAAATATTTCCCGCATATCGGGTTGTCATAAAACGGAAGCATGTGGGGTCAGGTCTTCACATTTCACATTTGTCACTATGTATATCATAAAGACGTATTGAAGATGTGAAATGTGAAGACCCGACCCCACAAGGTCGACCCCGCAAGGTTGAAAAAAAGATGGATATTAAGATAGAGAATCAGGAAAGCTGCATGGTCCTGGCGCTGGGCGGCAGGTTCGACGCGGACATCGCCCTGAGGTTCGGGGAGCGCGTTGATTTCGAGATCGAGAAGAGAGCCGGGGATAAGACCATCGATTTCGACCTAATAGTGGACATGGAGCATGTAACATACATATCATCCGGCGGCATCCGTGTTTTTCTCTCGCTTCATGAAAAGATGCGCGGCACGGGAGGCGTCCTTGCTTTGTGCAACCTGCAGACGCTGGTGGCCAGGGTCATAAACGTCGCGGGTCTCTTCGCTGTATTCAACATATACGCATCCGTTGAAGATGCCAGGGACCGCATTGCGGAAGGGCAGGGTTGATCCGGCGTGGTAATAGATGAGAAGCATTGGGAAAGCGGACGCGCCGGCGAGGTTTTCAATGCGTTTAACCAGGGAGGTGGAATGTGAGAAAGGGATTTATTTGCACCATTGTGATTGTCGGTATTGTCCTTATAGTTGCCGGTAGTGCTCTTTGCCTCATCGATATAAACTCGGCATCGCAGAGCGAGCTGGAGAGCCTTTCCGGCGTGGGGCCGGCAACGGCCAAGAAAATCATAGACGGCAGGCCCTACAGCAGCATTAATGATATTACCCGTGTAAAGGGAATAGGCAATAAGACCTTCGCCAAGTTCAAAGATAAGATAACAGTTGGCGCCCCCGAGAAGAAGAAAAAATCGAAGGCGGTCGCCCCGTCATCGGCGCCGATAGAGGTCCCTGTGTATTCCACAGAGAGCTTTCAGACAATAAAATGCTGGAACTGCAAGAATGTCAGCCAGGTATCCAGAGAGCTCAAGAGCGGTTGGTGCCCCTATTGCAACGCGAAGTGGGCAGTTAAATAATCAGGCAAGGGACGGGGGAGCCACATAAATTTGCGAGCGCAGCGAGCTAATTTATATTTTATAGGTAAGGCTTGACCAGTGAAGATACATGCCGGGCGATGGCTGGCGCGGCGGTGAGGCCGGGGGATTCTATGCCTATGAGGTTGATAAAGCCCGGGAGGCCTTTATCCCGCTCGTCGCAGATCACGAAGTCGCGCACTTCCTCTCCCTTCAGGTAGAGCCTCGGCCTTATTCCCGACATGTCGGGCGAAAGGCCGCTTATCTCAAGCCCCGGGATGAACTTGCGCACCGAGTCGTATGTCGGCGCCAGGTTGTCGGGGTTGACCGAGTACTCGATCTCCGTGACGTAGTACTCGTTCGGGCCTAGCTTCAGACTGCCCGCGAGGTCGATGACCGTGTGGATGCCGAGGTGCCCCCCCCCGGACTTCGGGACTGGGTAGATCAGCCTGCTCACGGGCGACTTTCCTCCAACGCGGAAGTACTCCCCCTTGGCGAGGTGGAGCCTGTAGCCATGTTTATCGGTATCAATGCCTGCCATCTCCGCCACTCCGTCGGCGTTGAGTCCAGCCGCGTTGACGACGACCCTTGAGGCGAAGCGTGTAGCGTCTCGGTCGCCGAGGGCGATACGGTAGAGCCCGTCTTCCGGCGTGATTTCCTCGACGGGAGAGTCGAAGACCACGATCGCCCCGTTCTCCTCGGCCGAGCGGAGGAAAAACGCCATGAGGGAGTGAGTGTCGATGATGCCCGTGCCTGGAGAAAGGAGGCCCGAGGACGCCGTGACGGCGGGCTCCATCGCCGCGACTTCTTTCCCCGTGAGCATCGTCAGGGTGTCGGCGCCGCACTCCTCCGCGTTCCTTTTAAGCGCCTCGAGCTGGCCCGTTTCAGCCTCCGTTATCGACACGATGATCTTTCCGGTCAGCTTGAACGGGATACCGTGCTCCCGGCAGAGTTCTACCAGGCGGCGGCGGCCTTCGATGCACAGCTTAGCCTTCAACGAGCCGGGCTTGTAGTAGAGTCCGGCATGAATGATCTCGCTGTTGCGGCTCGATGTCTCCTCTCCGAACGACGAGTTTTTCTCGGCGACGACGACGGAAAGCCCCTCATTCGAGATCTCTCTAGCGCAGGCGAGCCCCACTACGCCGGCGCCTATAATCAACACATCGAATTTTTCCATGACGGGCGAGAATTACTTCAAGGGGAAGGCGGAACCGCCGCTATTTCTTCGAGACAGAAGATTCCTGTTGATGCGGCATGGACTCGCGTTCCGAACCGATCACTACACGAGTCCGTCTATTTCTTCCTGTTCTTGCAGGAGCTCCTTCTCCTTTTCGGTCTCAGCGGGTTTTTTTGACTCGCACCCGATATTGATAAAAAGAATAACCAGGCAGGCCGCGACCGCAATCCAAACGTTTTTCATCTTCCACCTCCCATTTGTTCCGTCCTCGATAAGTGGGATAAGCCGGGATCAATAATGCATGAGGTTGCGCTTGCTTTGCAAGGCTTTCTGCAAATCCTCGAATTCGAGAACAACCGCCCCCTAGAACTTGATGATGAGCGGCATGAAAGCCTCCATGAGGCCTTCAAAAGAGTGCTCGGCAGCGGCTTCTACCGTTGCCATTAAAATGATTAAATGTCAGAATGATTTTAATGGTCTTCCGGTGGGTGCTTTTAGCATCGGCACAAAGGGGGAGTGAAATGAAAATCAGTGTTGGAGAGAGCGTGCTGGAGCTGGTCAGGGGAGACATAACGCGGCAGGAGACGGAGGCGATCGTCAATGCAGCCAACAGCAGGCTCGCGGGCGGCGGTGGCGTCGACGGGGCAATCCACCGTGCGGGAGGGCCCCGCATACTGGAGGAGTGCCGCGCGATAGGAGGCTGCCCGACCGGCAGGGCCGTGATAACCTCGGGGGCAAACCTCAAGGCGAAGTATGTTATTCACACGGTTGGTCCCGTTTACCGCGGCGGCGGCAGGGGCGAGGCGGAGCTTCTCGGGAGCGCCTACCTGGAGAGCCTCAAGCTTGCCGCCGGCAACGACGTCAGATCCATATCATTCCCCTCCATAAGTACGGGGGCTTACGGCTATCCCATTGCCGGGGCGGCGCGTATAGCGTTAAATACCGTCGTCGCCTTTCTCGAGGAGAGCGGCGCCGTATGGCTTGTGAGGTTCGTCCTCTTCTCGGAGGCGGACTTGAAAGTCTACGAGGATGAGCTGAGAGAAATAGGGGCAGACTAGCTCCCCGGCATAGCGGATTATAAAAAAATATAAAAAAATGATGGCGAGAAGGTTTGCCTGTGTATAATATAGTGAGCTGAAAAGGAAGAAGCACGGCATGGATATAATGATCAAGCTCTTGATTGGTTTCGCTATCTTTTTCGCTGGCGTGATATTCAACGTAAAAATTATGAGCAGCGAGAACCCCTCTAAACTCATGGCCAGGCTTTCGATGGTCGCTATCTCCGCGGGCCTGATCGTCCTTGTCATCATGGCGAACAGCATCGACATTGGGACTCTCAAAGAGAAGGCGGCCCCGGAGCAGCCGGCAGGGGAGGTCTCGGCGGAGCAGTGGTTCTAGCTGGAAGGGAGAATGTGAGATGGCAGCAGCCGCAGAGAACGTGAAGAAAATCAGGTTGGACGTCAGGGCCCCCGGCCTTATCATCGCGGGCGTCGTGATCGTCGCTTTCCTGGCAACAACATTTTACCAGATCAGGTCGGACGAGGTAGGCGTCGTGCGGAAGTTCGGGAAGTACGTGAGGACGACACAGCCCGGCCTCAGGATGAAGCTCCCATTCGGCATAGAGACGGTGACCAAGGTGCGCGTCAAGCACATCTTCAAGGAGGAGTTCGGCTTCCGGACGAAGGAAGCGGGGATCCATACGACGTACATGAGCGCGAGGGATTTCATGAAAAAACTCTCCTACAGCAACATAGCATACCAGAGGAAGGCCGGTTTCGCCGCCGACCCGTTTCTGGCGGAAACGCTGATGCTTACCGGCGACCTCAACTGCGCAGAGGTCGAGTGGGTCATCCAGTACCAGGTGGGCGACCCGGAGGAGTACGTCTTCAACGTCAGGGACGTCCGCGGCGCCATCCGCGACATGTCCGAGGCCGTCATGAGGCAGATCATCGGCGACAGCTCCGTCGACGAGGTGATCACTTTCGGAAAGGTAAGGATCCAGGAGGAGGCGAAGGTTAAGCTGCAGGAGGTCCTGGACGAGTTCAACATAGGTATAAAGATCAAGAACCTCGTCCTCCAGGATGTGAACCCCCCTCGCGAGGTCAAAGACTCGTTCGATGACGTCAACCGCGCCCGCCAGGACAAGGACAGGTTAAGGAACATCGCATGGGAGAAGTACAACGAGGTCATTCCGGAGGCGAAGGGCAATGCAGGGAAGCTCGTGAAGACCGCCGAGGGCTACAGTATCGAGAGAGTCAACAGGGCCAGGGGAGACGCGTCCAGGTTCGTCGCGACGTGGGAGGCCTACAATGGGGCGAAGGATGTTACCCGCAGGAGGCTGTACCTGGAGACCATGGCGGAGATCATGCCCTCAATGGGGAGAAAAGTGATTATAGACGAGCAACAGAAGGGGGTCCTTCCCTTTCTCGACGTCATGCGGGAAGGGGGTGACGGCAAGTGAAAGGGATTATCGCCATAATAGTAATCGTTCTCGCGGCAATCGTTATCTTCAACGGTTTCTACCGTGTCGATGAGACCCAGCAGGTCATCGTCACCCAGTTCGGCCAGCCCATCGGCGGACCGGTAACGGAGGCGGGCCTGCACTGGAAGAAGCCATTTATCCAGAAAGCCAATTACTTCGAGAAGAGGGTTCTTTCATGGGACGGCGATCCGAACATGATTCCCACGAAAGACAAGAAGTACATCTGGGTCGACACGACGGCCCGGTGGAAAATTGTCGATCCGCTGCTTTTCCTCCAGTCGGTCAGGTCGGAGCGCGAGGTGCATAGCCGCCTTGACGATATCCTGGACGGCGCGACGAGAAACGAGATAGCGGACCGGGAACTTATCGATATAGTCCGGAACTCCAACAGGATCCTCGAGGTGGTGGAGGACATCGATGACGTGGAGGTCGTGATATCCGAGAGTGCCCTCGAGGCGATAACGCCGGATTCCGGCAGGGAGCAGATAACGAGGAACATCCTGGCGTGGTCGAAGCCGCGCGTCAAGGAGTACGGGGTAGATCTGATCGACATCAGGATCAAGAAGATCAACTACAACGCCGACGTCCGCACCAAGGTCTTCGAAAGGATGATATCGGAGAGGAAGCGCGTCTCGCAGCTCTACCGCGCCGAGGGGAAGAGGGAAGCGCTGGATATCGAGGGCCAGATAAACAAGGATCTCCAACGCATACAGTCGGAAGCGTACCGTGAGGCGCAGGAGATACAGGGTAAGGCCGATGCCGAGGCAACCAATATTTACGCGGAGGCCTACAACCGCGATCCTGAATTCTACTCCTTCCTCAACACTATGACGACCTACAGGCAGGCCCTGAAGGACAAGACGTTTCTCATCCTCTCGACCGGCTCCGACTACCTGAAGTACATCACCGGCTACGGGCCGGAAGGGAAGTAGTAAGGCCGCATCCCGAAGGCGCCGCCGGGGCGGGACAAGTCACCCGGTCTCCCTCTCCCGTCACTGCTTCTTTTTTCGCCTTATGGCAAGGCTGATCTCGCCGTCCGGGTCGACCCCCTTGAGGGAGGATACTATTCCCCTCAGGGCTCCCTCGATGATCCCCCTGACGAACCCGTTCAGCGCGACGGGCTTGCCGTCGATGGTGAGGACCATTTCTTTCTCCTTATTCATATAAAACCTCTTTCCATCCACCAAGGCATTGATGAAATTTTTCTTCGAAAAATTTCAGGGAAAAGAAAAAGCCCCCATAGCGTTGAACACTATCCGGGGGCTGTTTCTCAAGTCTGTTTGTTACTTTTTCTTTTTCTTCTTTACGACTTTCTTTTTCTTCGCCTTTTTCTTTCCTCCGCGAGCCATCTGTGCTTCGCAGACGTTGCCTTTCCCGTCTACGTAGTAGAGGAATCCCTTCTTTCTCGTGATGACGTTCTTAGCTATGATCTTTCCCATTTTTTCACCTCCTCCCGTATTGTATTATTTTGTTAAAATCTAGCAGAACAGCGAGCATGAGGTCAAGAAAAATATTCGCCGGGTGTGTGCAGAAAATACTTTTTGCGGGAGGTGTGCTGGTTTATCCTTTTGTGACCGCCGCCAGAAAGCGCGGCGGATTGCTCCATTAAAGGGCGGTGGATGAAAAGACGGGAAGCACGCGCGAGGGGGGCTGACGCAGTGACCGAAAGGGCGAAGAACCTTGTCTGGTGGGGAGCGGTTGTGGCCTACGGCACGTTCCTCCCTTATGCCAGGAGGTTCTGGACTGTATTGTTCGGGAGACGTTCCCCATGGTTCTCCAGGACGCCCCTCATCCTCAGCGCCATCCTGGTTCTCGTCGTCTTCTGGATTTTACTCCGGAGAAAAGAGCGCCGTGCGACCGTTTACGCCGCCATCGTCGTCATCTCCTTCCTCTATTGCTATCTCTTCCGGATAGTGACACTGCCCATAGAAAGGATCCACATGGGCGAGTACGGTATCCTCACATTTTTTATCGTGATGGCGCTTGCCGGGCACGCCCGGGGCAATATCCTCTATCTCTGGGCGGTCATCATGGCGTTCCATATAGGTATCATCGACGAGCTTGTTCAGGGATTTATCGCAGGGAGATACTACGACCTTCAGGATGTCTGGCTGAACGCCTACGCCTGCGGTCTCGGCGGGTGCGTTGTGGCATTCATAATCAGGCCCGGGAGGGTTGCCTGTGAGCGATAGGTCTAAGGCAAACGGTGTGCTCGTGGTTCTCTCGGGCATCATGTGGTTCGGTTTCATTTTCCCGGACCTGCTCCGGCTTCAAGAAGGCATATTGAAGGGGAACGGGTACGGCTATTACGGCGCTCACAGCGCGCTGCTCGATCTTACGGGAGCCCTGGGCGCGGTCATCCTGGCTCTCGTAGCCGCGTCGGCGGCGAGACGGGGCGGCGGGGGTGAACGCGGCAGGGCCGTGACGGCCGGCGTGCTGGGCGTCCTGGCCGTACAGGTTATCATCGCGACAATAATCCCCGCCGGTTTCTTCCTGGGCGTTTACTTTAAATAGGGAGGGAAAATAACCATTAGTTTTAAGATTTGTGCTAATATCCCACTAATTTGCGGAATAGCATTCGCTGAGGGGAAAACGTAACAAATATGGAAGTATGAAAATATGAGAATTATCAGCGGGGTGGTTTTTATTATCGCGGCGTGCGTGCTCTGCGGGTGTTCCTCAATGAAGGGCGGGCGCAGGGCGCTGACCATCGATTTTGATGGAATGACGGTGGCCGGGATCAAGCCGGGGGACCCGGGGGAACTGGTGATCGAGAAGCTGGGGCGCCCCTACGACATCTGGTACGGCAGTTCCGGCAGCCCGGGAGAAACCTGGAACTATTACAACCTGGGCATAAAAGTGTTCCTGCAAAAGAAGACCAGGGAGGTGGACGAGGTTACAGTTTACTTCAACCGATTCCAGGCGTACAGCCCCTTCCGCGGCAGCATTGCACAGGGTATTCCGCTCGCCTCCAGGTTCGTCGACGTCAGGCCCGTGCTGGAGGAGTACAGGGAAGTGATGACAAGGCGGAGGGGATACGAGACTGTCGAGGTGTACGATGATTCGGATGAGACCGCGTACATGGACAAAGAGTACGTTCGTCTCGAGCGGGACGACGCGGCGAAGCTGTCCGTCTATTTCGACTATGACCGGTGGATAGAGCGTGTCTTTCTCGAGAAGGGAGAGCCCCGTGAGACGCCGGGGATGCCGGAGGGGTCCGTCGAGGAGACCGTTGGCGGGGAGCCCGGGAGCAAAGAAGCTGTTGATGTAGAGGAAGATCCCGGTTCGTGAAGGAGCTGCACGGTTGTTCCGGAGCACCGCCGGTATCACGGCCCAAAACATTTGTCCGGAGGTTACGATGACAGAACGGACCCTCGCGATTATAAAGCCCGACGCCGTAAAAAGAGGACTTGTCGGGACCATACTCAAGATGATCGAGGAGAGCGGACTTACCGTCAGGGGAATGAAGATGATTCACATGACAAGGGCACAGGCCGAGGGCTTTTACGCGGTACATAAGGAAAGGCCCTTCTTTGCAGGATTGACGGAGTTTATGTCCTCCGGGCCCGCGGTAGTCGCCGTTCTCGAGGGAGAAAATGCCATTGCGGTGTACCGTGAGCTCATGGGCAACACGGCCCCCGCGAAAGCCGCTCCGGACACTATCCGCAAGCTCTACGGCTTGGACGTGGAGAAAAATTCGTGCCACGGCTCTGACGCGCCATTGACCGCCGCAACGGAGATAGCGTATTTTTTCAATAACCTGGAGATATCAAGTTAACGATTCCCGAGGCCGATTCTGTGCCGGTGTTTGAACATCAGGCCTGGAACATCGTTGCAGCGGAATCAATAATTGAAGCTGGAGGCTGAAAGCATGTCGCTGACCTTGGCGGAGAAGATCATAAGGACGCACATCGTCAAAGGCGAGCCGGTGGCGGGCCGGGAGATCGCCGTCAGGATCGATCAGACGCTCACACAGGACGCCACGGGGACGATGGTCTATCTCCAGTTCGAGCAGCTCGGCGTGGACCGGGTCAGGACCGAGCGCTCGGTGAGTTACGTTGACCATAACACGCTCCAGGCCGGCTTCGAGAACGCGGACGATCACCGCTACCTCCGGACCGTTGCCGCCAGGTACGGCGTAAGTTTCTCGAAAGCGGGGAACGGCATCTGCCACCAGATCCACCTGGAGAGGTTCGCACGGCCGGGCGCGACGCTGCTTGGCTCGGACAGTCACACCCCGACGTCGGGCGGCCTCGGGATGCTCGGTATCGGGGCCGGGGGCGTTGACGTGGCCCTCGCCATGGCCGGGGTGCCTTTCCGCATGACCATGCCCTCCATCGTGAAAGTTGTTCTCACGGGAGAGCTCCCGCCGTGGGTATCGTCAAAGGACGTAATCCTCGAGATATTGAGGCGGCTGGGCGTCAGGGGGGGCGTGGGCAAGATCCTCGAATACACCGGCCCCGGGCTGAGGGCTCTCAGCGTTCCGGAGCGGGCGACTGTAGCCAATATGGGGGCGGAGCTGGGCGCCACCTCGTCGCTTTTTCCGAGCGATTCGGTGGCGCAGGGGTTCCTGAGCGCACAGAGGAGGGAGTCGGACTGGGTTGAACTTTTCCCCGATCCGGAGTGCGGCTACAGCGAGGAGCTCGAGGTCGACCTGAACAGCCTTCAGCCGCTCGTCGCGAGGCCGCATGCGCCCGACAACGTTTGCGCCGTCGATGAGATTGCCGGAATGCGGATTGACCAGGTTGTGATCGGGAGCTGCACGAATTCCTCGTACAAGGACCTGATGATGACGGCCGAGACCCTCCGGGGGAAGAAGGTGCATCCGCGGGTAAGCATGGTTATCAGCCCGGGATCGAGGCAGGTGATGGAGATGATCGCGCGCAACGGAGCGCTCGCGGAGATTATAAGCGCCGGGGCGAGGGTCCTGGAGAACGCGTGCGGACCCTGTATCGGGATGGGCCAGGCTCCCCCTACGGGAGGAGTCAGCCTCCGGACGATCAACAGGAATTTCAAGGGGCGCTGCGGTACTGCAGACAGCGAAGTTTACCTGGTAAGCCCCGAGGTGGCCGTAGCGTCGGCAATCAGGGGGGAGCTGACCGACCCCCGTACAATGGGAAGGGCCCCGAAGGTGCGGCTTCCCGGGCACTTTCTTATAGACGATTCATTGATACTGCAGCCTCCGGACGACGGGTCGCGGATATCGGTTATAAAGGGGCCGAATATAGCCCCCCTCCCGGAGTGCGGCGCGCTTCCGGACTCGCTGAACGGGGTGGTCCTCCTGAAGGTGGGAGACAACATAACGACTGATGACATTATCCCCGCAGGGGCGGCGGTGCTCCCCCTGAGGTCGAACATACCGAAGCTCTCGCAGTTCGCGTTTTCCGGCATCGACCCCGGCTTCGCGGAGAGGGCAGGGAAAGCCGGGGAGGAGCTTAAAGCGGGTGTTATTGCGGGAGGGGAGAACTATGGCCAGGGTTCTTCACGCGAGCATGCGGCCATCGTCTGCATGTACCTGGGCGTCAGGGTCGTCGTTGCCGTGTCGTTCTCGAGAATTCACAGGTCTAACCTTATCAACTTCGGTATAGTACCGGTTCTTTTCCTGGAAGACCGGCAGTACGAAGCAGTTGCACAGGGCGATTCGATGGTCTTCCATGACCTGGCCGCCGAAATAGCCGGGGGAGATACGGTGCGGGCTGTGAATGAAACCCGGGGCGAGAGAATGGACCTGAAGGTTGACCTTTCGGAGAGAGAGCGGAAGGTCCTGTCGGCGGGCGGGAAGCTGCGCTACGCGAAGGGGCGGCTCGGCACCGCCGCCCGATAAAATTTGCGGACAAAGTGAGCTGATTCATATGATCACTTCATTTGCGAGACTCGAGGACGGCACCTTCAAAAGGGGCATAGACCGCCCGGAGATCAAGGGGGTCCTGGCGGGCGAGACGAACCTCCTGTGGCTCGACCTCGAGGACCCTACTGAGGAGGAGATAGATATCATCAGGGAGGAGTTCGATTTTCACCCCCTCCTCATCGAGGACTGCATCGCCTCCCACAGCCATCCAAAGATCGACGAGTTCAAGGACTATCTTTTCATGGTCATCCACTCCTGTTATCACTACAAGGACAAACGGGAAGAGGACGCCCTGGATATACGCGAGCTCAATATCTTCATCGGTCCCAATTACATCATAACGTATCACAATGGTCACATCCGCGCGGTTTCGTCGAACAGGAAGCGCTGCGAGAAAAGCAGCCACATCATGAGAGGGGATTCGGATTTTCTGCTCTACAATATACTGGACCAGCTCATAGACAACTACTTCCCCATCCTGGAGGAGTATGGCGAAAGGCTCAACTCGATAGAGAACCAAATCCTGGCCAGGCCCCGTCCGGAGCTCCTTGAAAGAATGTTCTCGATGAAGAGAAACATAATGACCATGAGGAGGGTTATCGGCCCCCAGCGGGAGCTTATTTCACGTTTCGGCAGGGGGGATTATTCCATCGTGAGGCACAATAATCGACCGTATTTCAATGATATCCACGACCATATTATCCGCATATACGAGATGATCGAGACATCGCGCGAGCTCATCGTGACCGACATGGAGGCGTACCTCTCCTCCGTCTCGTACAAGCTCAACGAGATAATGAAGACCCTGACCATTATAGCGACGATATTCATTCCGCTGACGTTCATCACGGGCCTCTACGGCATGAACTTCAGGTTAATGCCCGAGCTTTCCTGGAAATACGGCTATCTTTTTGCATGGGGCTTGATTGCTCTCGTCACGTTTCTGATGCTCGCATACTTCAGGAAGCGCCGCCTGATCTGAAGGGCCGGTTTCCCCGCCACGATGTCCTCCACTGTCCGCCGGGAAGTTCCGGCCGCGGCCATTTTTTTGTTGACGGGCATTCTCCTCCGGCTTTATAGTTATCCATCGAAAATGAAACCCTGATTGAGTGGGTTTGGCCCCACTCTTTTTTTTGGAGGGACAGACGGAAAATGGATGGGAAACTTGTACTGGCTATAATCGACGCCATGGAGAGGGACAAGGGGATAGAGCGCGAGATCCTCTTCCAGGCCGTTGAGGAGGCCATTCTCACAGCCGCCAGGAAGAAGGAGGGGGCGGAGGAGGACATGCGTATCAGCATAGACCGGGAGACCGGGGATATCGGGGTACTCGACGCCGACGGAGGGTCCTTGCCCGTCAACGTCGCCGAGCTTGGCCGTATCGACGTCCAGACAGCGAAGCAGGTGATCATGCAAAAGATCCGGGAGGCGGAGCGCCGGAAGGTCTTTGAGGATTACAGGGACAGGGTCGGCGAGCTGATTACCGGGACCGCGCGGCGGGTCGAGAAAGGTCTTGTCGTGCTCGATCTCGGGCGGACGGAGGCGCTCCTCCCTGAGAGGGAGCAGTCCCCGGTGGAGGAGTACTATCCCGGTCTCAGACTGCGGGCTTATATCGTCGAGGTGAAGGATGTGCCGCGGGGGCCGGAGATAATCGTATCGAGGAGTCACCCCGGCCTGGTGAAAAAGCTTTTTGAGCTGGAGGTGCCCGAGATAAGCGAAGGAGCGGTCGAGGTGAGGGCGGTGGCGCGGGAGGCGGGCTACCGCACGAAGATAGCGGTCGCGTCGAATCAGGCGAGGGTCGATGCCGTTGGCGCGTGCGTTGGAATGCGCGGGAGTCGCGTGAAGAGCATCGTGAGGGAGCTCAACGGCGAGAAGATCGACATCGTCAGGTGGGAAGATGATATTGTCGCGTACGCCACGAACGCACTCAGCCCCGCGAAGCTGCGTGAGATAAAGGTGGACGAGAAAAGGAAAAGGCTCGATATAATAGTGGACAAGGATCAGCTGTCCCTGGCTATAGGCAAGAAGGGCCAGAACGCGCGGCTGACGGCGAAGCTGACCGGATGGAAGATAGATATCAGGAAAGAAGGGTCCATTGTGGACAAGCTCAAGGAGGCCAAAGCGACCCTTGCGTCCATACCGGGCGTGGGCGAGAAGATGGCCGATAAGCTGGCCGAGGCGGGCTTCCTCAGCATAGAGGGGATACTGGCGGCGGACGTGGAAGACCTCCAGCAGGTGCAGGGGATAGGAGGAGCTACAGCAGAGAAGATCCTCGCGGCCGCCAAGGAGTTCTACGACGAAATGGCGAGGAAGCGTGCCAGGAGCAAGAGAGAAGAGGCCGAGGATACCGATGTCCGTTAGAGTTTACATGCTGGCAAGGGAGCTGGGTATCCCGAACAAGGAGCTCATAGCCAGGATGAAGGAACTCGGGATCGAGGTTAAGAGCCATTCCAGCACGGTTGATGAGGAGATTGCCCAACTCGTGAAGGACGAGCTCGGCGCCCCCGCCGCCGTGGTGGAGCCCCCCGCCGTGGTGGAGCCCCCCGCCGTGGAGGAGCCCCCCGCCGTGGAGGAGGAGCAGCCCCGGCCCGAGGCGGAGAAAAGGCTCCTCAAGCTGGATTTCCCCATCGCCGTCAAGGACCTGGCGGTCCACCTGGAGATGAAGCCGAACGAGCTGATCCGCAAGCTGATGGAGCAGGGCATATTCGCCACAATAACCCAGGAGATCTACAGGGATACTCTAGAGGGGGCGTCCCAGGCCCTGGGAATAGAGCTGGCCCGGGCCAGGTCGGCCGAGAAGCCCCAGGTGGTCAAGAAGGAGGTTCCCGAGGAGGCCATAGAGGACCGTGATGAGGACCTTATCCCGAGGGCGCCGGTTGTGACTCTTCTCGGCCATGTGGACCACGGAAAGACGTCGCTCCTGGATTCCATCAGGAAGACACACGTCAGCGAGGGCGAGGCCGGGGGAATAACGCAGCATATCGGCGCGTACCGCATCTCCTCCACCAAGGGTTCCATCACCTTCATCGATACTCCGGGGCACAAGGCCTTTACGTCGATGAGGGCGCGCGGCGCCAACGTTACCGACGTAGTCGTTCTCGTAATCGCGGCCGACGATGGTGTCATGCCCCAGACCGTGGAGTCCATAAATCACGCGAAGGCCGCCGCCGTCCCTATAATAGTCGCCGTCAACAAGGTGGATATGCCGAAGGCCCAGCCGGGCAAGGTAAAGAAGCAGCTCCTTGAACACGACGTGATGATCGAGGAGTTCGGCGGGGAGATCCTGTGCTGCGATGTCTCGGCCAAAACAGGGGAGGGTATCGACCATCTCGTCGAGATGATACTTCTTCAGACGGAGATACTGGAGCTCAAAAGCAACCCGCTGAGAAGGGCCGATGGCGTTGTCATAGAGGCGAAGATGTCCAAGGCGACAGGGCCCGAGGCGACGCTTCTCGTCAAGAGGGGAACGCTCAGGGCGGGGGCCCCAATCGTGGCCGGTGTGTTCTGGGGCAAAGTGAAGGCCCTTTTCAACGAAAGTGGCGAGAGAATGAAAGAGGCCGCCCCATCCGTTCCCGTGAGGGTGATGGGGTTGAACGGCGTGCCCGAAGCCGGGGCCAGGTTCTGGGAGACCGGGACCGAGAAGGAAGCGAAGTCCACGAGCGAGCAGCTATTGACTGAGGAGAAAGAGAGACAGATGGCCCCGGCCAGACGGGTGAGCCTGGAGGACCTTTACAAGCAGATGACCGCCGGCAAGGTGAAAGAGCTCAAGCTTATCATCAAGGCCGACGTGCAGGGCTCAATCGAGGCCCTGCTGAAGTCGATCGACGAACTGAAGAGTGAAAAGGTGGAAATTGACATCATTCACAAGGCCATCGGCGACATCAACGAATCGGATATCATCCTGGCGGCGGCATCCGGCGCCGTGGTGATAGGCTTCCATGTCAAGCCCTCCGCGCAGGCCCGGCAGGTGATAAAGAAAGAGGGGGTCGATGTCCGGCTTTACGATGTTATATATACGGCAACCGACGAAATCAGGAAGGCTATGGCGGGACTCCTCGAGCCGCGCTACGAGGAGTTCAGCACCGGCAGGCTGGAGGTAAAAGAGGTTTTCCGCGCGAGCAAGAGCGGTCGCGCGGCTGGCTGCGTCGTGCTGGAAGGAAAGATCGCTTTAAACTCGGACGTCAAGCTTATCAGGAACGATGAGGTCGTTCACAGGGGGAAGGTGGATTCCCTGCGGAGGTTCAAGGAGGAGGTAAAAGAGGTTTCCGTCGGCATGGAGTGCGGCCTGCGCATCAGCGGGATAAAAGAATTCTCTCCGGGAGACATCATCGAGGTCTTCCAGATAAAGAAAATCATAGATACTCTCTAGTTTTTCTTCCTCACGGCAGTGCTTTACTGTTTCGGGGCTCCGACGGGGTCGGTCCGGATAAATTAACGGGCGCCTGCCTGCCGGCAGGCAGAAAGCGAATTAATTTATTATGGTTATCGGCGTCTTAAGCTTGGAGTTGAGGATACCCGGGAACAGGTCCCTGAAAGGGAAGAGGGCGGTCGTCAGCAGAATAAAGGCGCGATTGCGCAACCGGTTCAACATTGCGATTGCCGAGGTGGGGGATAACGATGTGTGGGGCCGTGCCGTGATCGGCGTGAGCACCGTGAGCACGGATACCGGCCACGCTCACGGCATCCTGACCGGTGTTGTGAAGCTTGTTGATGCTATGGGGACCGTTGAAATCCTGGACTACAGTATTGATATGCTGTAGACAAAATTTTTCTTAAAAAATTTCATGAAAAATCGCCCGCGCGCCGTAAGCCATTTCCTGAAAAAGGAAATAAGCCAGATTATCACCCGCGAGATGAGAGACCCTCGCATGGGTTTCGCAACAATCACCAGGGTTGATATGAGCGATGACCTGAAGCACGCTAGGGTCCATATCAGCGTTTACGGGAGCGAGCGGGAGAAGGACGAATGCCTGGAGGCCCTCAATCACGCCCGGGGCTACATACAGCACCGGCTTTCCCCGAGAATCCACCTGAAGTACATGCCCATTCTCTCCTTCGTGTTCGACCGGTCGATAGAATATTCCATCCATATCGACGAAGTGTTGGAGGAGCTTGAAGCTGAAGAAGACCGTCGGCAATAGGACGGGTCCCGGCGGCCTTCTGCTCGTGGACAAGCCGGAGGGGTGGACTTCCCACGACGTCGTCGCCTACGTCAAGGGCCGCTACCGGCCCGGGAAGGTGGGGCACGCCGGAACGCTGGACCCCCTTGCCACCGGCCTGCTTATCCTGGGACTGGGCAGCGCGACGAAATCGCTCGGTAAGGTCGCGGCGTGCGACAAGGAGTACCTGGTAGGCCTTCTGCTCGGCAGGAGAACTTCGACGGGGGATATGGAGGGAGAGGTCGTTGAAGAAAGTGGCGTCTGTGTTTCGGGCGAAGAACTGGCAGGCGCCGTCCTCTCGATCGAGGGTGAGATAGAACAGGTCCCGCCGATTTACTCGGCGGTCAAGTATAAGGGAAAGCCGCTGTACAGCTACGCGAGAAAGGGGATGGATGTACCCAGAAAGGCGCGCAGGGTGAACGTGGTTGAGGTAGAGGTTCTTGAAATGGAGGTCCCGAACGTCCTCTTCAGGGCCGTTGTTTCCAAGGGAACGTACATCAGGACCCTGTGCGAGGATATCGGGAAGAAGGTCGGCTGCCCCTCGATGATGTCTTACCTGCGGAGGACGAGGATAGGGGAGTATTATATCAAGGATGCAGTGACCATCGATGACTTGAAGCGGATGGACAGGGAGATGCTGGAAAAGATTCTTATACAAATAAATGACGAAACCAGAAACCCGAATGACCCTTTCTAAGTTTGGTTATTTGAATTTTGTACTTGGATATTTCTTGGTTATTGTATCTTGTATCTTGGTTATTATTGCTTATAGATTTGGTCATTTAGGCATTGAGGTTTGATTCGTCATTCTGATTTCGAATTTCTGGTTTTAGCAAAAGATTGATAATTTCGCACGGCTTATGGCAAATGAGGATATATAAAAATATAGACGAGGTTAAAGGGATTGATGAGCGGTTCGCCGTGACGATAGGGTCGTACGACGGCGTCCACCTCGGCCACAAGAAGGTCCTTTCGGAACTCGTGAGGCTCGCGAAGAGGATGGATGCTTCGAGTGCTGTTGTCACATTCGACCCGCATCCGCGGCGATTGGTGGACGGCGGATCGTGCCCCCCTTCTCTTATATCCGAGGCGCACAAACTCAGGCTGATAGATGCCTCGGGCGTTGACGTCTGTCTTGTTGTCGCGTTCGACAGGAAGCTTATGAGCTTGTCTGCCAGGGAGTTCGTTGCCGGATACCTTTGTTCGGCCATGAACATCGCAGCCGTGTGCGTCGGAAGCAACTTCGTCTTCGGCCGGGACCGCGGGGGTGACACGGATGCGCTGAAGTCCATGGGGGAGGAAATGGGGTTCGAGGTGAGCTGTGTGCCGCCCGTCAGGGCGGGGGGGGCAGTGGTGAGCAGCACTGCCATCAGAAGCGCCATCGGAACCGGGCGGCTCGATGAAGCCTCAACGCTTCTCGGGAGGCCGTATTCGATCCTGGGGACGATAATAAGAGGCCGGACTCTCGGCAGGAGGCTCGGCTATCCCACGGCGAACGTTGATCCCCACCACGAGGCGATTCCCCCGGAAGGCGTCTACGCCGTGAGGGCGAGGGTGCGTGACGCCTCCCATGAAGGACTCCTCTATATCGGAAGGAGACCAACCTTCGGCGGGGGGGATATAAGCGTGGAGGTTTACCTGGTGGGGTTCGACGGCATGATATACGGGGAAGATATCGAGATATCGTTCGTCTCCAGGATAAGAGGGGATATGAAGTTCGGCAGCACGGAGGAACTGGTCAGGCGCATAAAGGAAGACGAGCGGGAAGCGGCGAAGAGCTTCCGTGCCAAAGAATAATAAGGAGCCGCCAACATAAATTTGCCCGCTGAACGAGCTGATTTATTTATATTCCGCTTTACAATAGAGTTATACAGGACGTACAATCTGCAACGATTGAAATAAAAGTCTCAAGAGGAGGTAACGATGGTTCTGGATAGAGCCCGGACGGAAACGATAAAAGATGAGTACAGGCGCCACGAGGCCGACACAGGTTCGGCCGGCGTTCAGATAGCGCTTCTCACGGAGCGGATCAAAGAACTCGCCGATCACCTGGAGACGCACAAGAAGGACCACAGTTCCCGGAGTGGTCTCCTGAAGATGGTCAGCAAGAGGCGCAGGTTTCTCGATTATCTAAAGGATACCGACAAAGAACAGTACAAAGACATAATCAGCAGATTGAAGCTCAGGAGATAGTATGAAGAATAAAGTAGATTTACAGATAGGGGACAAGCAGCTGGTAATTGAGACGGGCCTGCTCGCAAAGCAGGCGAACGGTGCCGTTACCGTCCAGTACGGTGATACCATTGTTCTCGTGACGGCTGTATCTCCCCGGTCCGTCACGGACAGGGATTTCCTCCCTCTCACGGTGAATTACCGGGAGAAGACGTCCGCGGCCGGCAGGTTCCCCGGGGGGTACATAAAGCGGGAGACGAGGCCGACCGAGAAAGAGATACTGACGATGCGCTGTACGGATCGCCCGATCCGACCCCTTTTTCCCGACGGATACAGGAGCGAGGTGCAGATAATAGGTTCCGTGCTCTCCGCGGACGGCCAGAACGATCCCGACGTCCTATTGATAGTCGGGGCGTCTGCAGCGCTGACGATCTCGGATATTCCTTTCGGCGGTCCCATAGGCGGAGTCAGGGTGGGGCTTCTCGGCGACCAGTTCGTTATCAACCCGACCAGCGCCCAGCTCGAGGAGAGCAGCTTGAACCTCGTAGTGGCGGGAACGGAAAAGGCCGTAACGATGGTCGAGGGGGGCGCCGGCGAAGTATCGGAGGACGTCCTGCTGGACGCCATCATGTTCGGCCACGAGGCGATAAAGAACATCGTGGCGGCCCAGAACGAGCTCCGGGAGAAGGCGGGGGTCCCCAAGCGGGAGCTGTCGCTTCCCACGATCGGAGAGGAAGTCATGGAGGCCGTTCGCGCGAGGGCCGCGGAGAGGGTTAACGCGGCGCTCCGCATCCCGGCCAAGATGGAGCGCTCCGGCGCGCTCAAGGAGATCGTGGAGTCCGTGACGGCCGAGCTGGAGGAAGAGCTGCCCGAGCGGGAACCGGAGATCAAGTCGGCAATCAGCCTGCTTAAGCGTGAGCTGACACGAAAAATGATACTGGACGAGGGGCTCAGGTCGGATGGGCGGAAGCCCGAAGAAATACGGCCCATAAGCTGCGAGGTGGGCTTTCTGCCGAGGACCCACGGGTCGGCCCTCTTTACCAGGGGCGAGACCCAGGCCCTCGTTATCATAACGCTAGGCGCGGTGGGCGACAAGCAGAGGATAGACACGCTCGCCGGCGAGTTTTCAAAGAGCTTCATGCTTCATTATACCTTTCCCCCCTTCTGCGTCGGGGAGGTGAAGCCCAGCAGGGGGCCGAGCCGCCGCGAGGTAGGCCACGGCCACCTTGCCGAGAGGTCGCTATTCCGGGTCGTGCCGGATGATTTTCCTTATACCATCCGTGTCGTCTCCGATATCCTCGAATCAAACGGCTCGTCGTCCATGGCGACGGTGTGCGGAGGCAGCCTCGCCCTCATGGACGCCGGCGTGCCTATCGGGGCCACAGTTTCGGGGATCGCCATGGGACTGGTGCAGGAGGGCGACAGGGTAGCCGTATTATCGGATATCCTCGGCTCGGAGGACTCGGCCGGCGACATGGATTTCAAGGTCGCGGGAACGAGGAAGGGCATAACCGCCTTCCAGCTGGACGTGAAGGTGGAGGGGCTGGAAAAAGAGGTCATGCGTAAGGCCCTGGAGCAGGCTCGCGCCGGACGTCTCTACATCATGGACAGGATGGACGAGACGATATCCAGGGCGCGCGAATCCATATCCAGGTACGCGCCCAAGATAAAGAGCATACAAGTCAACCCGGACAAGCTAGGGATTATCATCGGTCCCCGCGGAAAGATGATAAAGAAGATACAGGCTGAAACAGGGTCCAATATAGATATCGAGGACAGCGGCGAGGTTTGCGTCTCCTGTTCCGACGAGGCGATGCTCGACAAGGCCGTCGAGATGATCCTGGCGCTTACGGAAGAAGTAGAGGTCGGGAAAATTTACAGGGGAGTGGTGAAGAACATCCTTAAATTCGGGGCCTTCGTTGAGATCCTCCCCGGCAAGGAGGGCCTCGTCCACATATCCAAACTGGAAAACTTCCGGGTGGAAAAGGTAGAGGATGTCCTGAGCATCGGCGACGAGGTGATGGTAAAGGTGACGGAAATCGACAACAGGGGGAGGATCAACCTGAGCAGGAAGGCGGCACTTGAAGAGAGCCCGGATGCGCCGTAATCCCACGGGATCCGAAGTGTTGATCGGGAACGGTCTCTGAATCCGAACTCCCTGCTAATTTATAGTGTTTTAAATGGGCGCGGGAGAATCCAACGGCAAGCTGTCAACAACGCTTGGGATTGTACTCATCGTCCTCACCGTCATTCTCTCACTGGGCCTTCTCACCTATGACTGTAACGACCTGTCTTTCTGGCGCTCGCCGTCCAATCGCCCCGTTCGCAACGCCGTCGGCCTGGTAGGGGCGTGGTCCTCGCATTTTCTCTTCCTGGCCTTCGGGTTCGGGGCATACGCCCTCCCCGTCATCGTGTTCTGCTGGGGTCTCTTCATCCTGATAGGCGGCACCCGAAGAACGGTTTTCGGGCGTATATCCCGCGCGGTACTGGGCATTCTCGTTCTCCTGGGCCTGTCCACCGTGTTTTCCATCTGGCCCTACATTCAGGAGATGTACATGTCCGGGGCTGCCATCAAACTGGATTTGACGAAAGCGAGCGAGTCCGTGAACCTCATCAACCCGGGCGGGGCGGTGGGGGTATTCGTGATAGGGAAGCTCATACCTTACCTCGGGGTTATCGGGAGCTTCACGATAGGGGCGACCGTCCTGGTCGTTTCTGTTTTCTGGCTTACCGGTGCGGGGCTGTGGCACGGTATGGCACGCGGTTTACACGGGGGATCGAGGGCCGTATGGAAGGGTGTCTTTGAGTCACGGCGGCTGTTCAAGCTGCGGAGGGCGACGGGAGGGGGCGCGGCGCCGGCGCGGAAGATACGGGTGAAGCGTTATCGCCCCGGCGAGGAGAAAGAAGAAGAAGAGGTCGTGAGGAAACCGAGGAGACGTGCTCCCCGCCGGGCGGCCGTGAAGAGAGAGAAAGTTGCGCCGCCCGCCCGCGGGTACCCGCTTCCGCGGCCCGGGCTGCTCGAGGAGCCGCCTCCCCCAAACAAGCGTCAGCTCGAGGAAGACATCGAGAAGAACAAGGATATCCTCCAGGGCACGCTGGCGGATTTCGGGCTCGAGGTGAAGTGCGGCGAGGTCACCCGGGGACCGGTTATAACGCGTTACGAGATATACCCGGCGCCGGGTGTCAAGGTCCAGAAGATCACCGCGCTCTCGGAAGACCTCGCCCTCGCCATGAAGGCCGTTAGCATCCGTATAGCTCCCATCCCGGGGAAGGCCACTGTCGGCGTAGAGATCCCGAACAGGAAGACAACTCTCGTCTATCTCAAGGATATGATCGAGTCCAAAGAGTTCGACACGGACAAAAAAATCATACCCCTCTGCATAGGTAAAGACCTGTCCGGCAGGCCCATTATCCCCGATCTGGTCGATATGCCCCATCTCCTCATAGCCGGCGCCACCGGCTCCGGAAAGACAGTGAGCATAAACGCGATTATCATGAGCATACTCTTTCACTCGACACCGGAGAAGGTGAAGCTCTTCCTCGTGGACCCCAAGCGGGTGGAGATGAGCCAGTACCAGGCTCTCCCGCATCTCGTCGCTCCCATTATCAAGGAGCACAAGAAGGCAGCCGCCGGCCTGAACTGGGTCGTCGCCGAGATGGAGCGGAGGTACGAGTACTTCTCCCGGGCGCTTGTAAGGAACATCGCGGGCTACAACAAAAAGATGAAGCTCGGGGGAGGCCCGGAGGAGGGCGACCTGCCCGGAAGCCTTCCCTACATTGTTGTCGTTATCGATGAGCTTGCAGACCTGATGATGTCCTGCCGCAAGGAGGTGGAGGACCCGATCATTCGCCTCGCGCAGATGGGCCGTGCCGCCGGGGTCCATATCGTCCTGGCGACCCAGCGCCCGTCGGTTAACGTGATCACCGGCCTGATCAAGGCGAACTTCCCGACGCGCATAGCGTTCCAGGTGGCCTCGAGAGTGGACTCGAAGGTCATAATAGACACCATCGGTGCGGACAAGCTCCTGGGAAAAGGGGATATGATATTCATCCCGCCGGGGACGTCGAGGAGGGTGCGGTCCCAGGGGACGCTGGTCTTCGACAGCGAGATACAGCGGGTTGTCGACAGTGTCATCGAGCAGGCCGGAGAGTACCCGCGCGATGACATATTCAAACAGATGGAGGCTGAGAAGGGGAGGGAAGTGGAGGTTGACGATGAACTCTTCGACGATGCCCTCGAGATAATAAAGCGGACCGGGCATGGTTCCGTGTCGCTCCTCCAGAGGCGGTTGCGCATAGGCTACACGCGCGCTGCCCGGCTCATGGATTTCATGGAGGCGAAAGGCATAGTGGGGCCCTATCGGGGCAGCAAGGCGCGGGAGGTCCTTATAGAGACATACGCAGAGGAGAAGGAAGAGTAAATGGAAACATGGAAGTAATTGAGCCTGCTTTAAATCCGTATAATCCGTTTAATCCGTGGTTCCGTTTTTTATTCTTTAAATGAATTTTTGCGACCATTAACTGGTTGTGCGTGTTCGTACGCAGACATGCGCCTTTGCGGTTTATTGCTTTAATTCGTGAAAATTCGTGGATGATTTTTTCGGAGGCTATAAATCATTTAACTCAAAATCACGGAAATTCATTAAATTGGAACACATCACCGTGACCTCCGTGGTAAAATTTAAGCAATGTTGATATAGTTTAATTTTGGATTTGTGATTTAAATTTTTTATTGGGAATGTCGAAATGAATAAAGAGGGGGATGAAAGAATGTCCAGCGTCGGTTCTATGTTAAGGGAGGCGCGGGAGAAGAAGAAGCTGACAACCGATGCGGCCGCCCGCGCCACCAAGATGAAGAAGGACCTGTTGGAGGCGCTGGAGAACGACGACTTCACGATGGTGCCGGCGCCGACGTACGCAAAAGGCTTTCTGAAAATTTACGCAACCTACCTGGGCCTTGATCCCGAAGAGGTCGTGGGGGAGTACCTCAAGAACCACGCCGGGGATTCGGAGCAGGTACTCGTCCTGGATGTCGAGGGCAAGGTCAAGACGCAGAAGGACAAGAGGTTGATCCTGTACGCTGTTATCGGTGCGGCGGCCGTCCTCCTTATCGTGATTATCGCTCTCGCGGTCAGGGGTCTTCGCCCCTCCAGGAAGGCCGTTGTACTCCCTCTCCAGATGGAGATACTCGAGCCGTCGAGCGTGACGGTGGATGGGAGCGATCTCCTGCAGCCCGTTGTCCAGGAGCCGCCGCGGGAGATGGAGCTGCGCCTGAAGGCGACGAAAGATGTGTGGGTAAAGGTTGTTGCCGATGGCGTAACGGTGTTCCAGAACGTCATCAAGAAGGGCGGCGAGGAGTTCTGGCTGGGAAACAGCGGCTTCACTATGAGGGTGGGGAGACCCGACGCGGTCAACCTTACGCTGGACGGCAATCCCATAACCATAAGCGGCAAGACGAGCAAGCCCAGGACTATTGAGATCGATAGGGATGGGAACGTCGAGATCCCCAATTAAAGCAGAGATCGTGAGCCTTGGCTGCCCGAAGAACCTCGTTGATTCCGAGCTGATGCTGGGTCTGCTGGCCCGTTCCGGCATCGAGCTTACCGATGGGCGGGAGGCGGGGGATTTCGTTCTGGTCAACACCTGTTCTTTTATCAGGGAAGCCCGCGAGGAATCGATGGAAACGATTCGCGGGCTTTCGGCCTCATCTCGGAACGGCCGGAAGCTGGTTGTGGCAGGCTGCCTGGTCTCGCACCTGGGCAGGGAGCTGCTCGAGGCTCTTCCGGAGGTGGACGCTTTTATACATCCCTCCGCCATGCCCGACGTGGCTCATGTCGTCATGACCCTCTTGAAGGGTGATCTCGAGGAGAAGTTCGTCCGCAGGGACAACCCCGTTGCCGCCGAGCTGCCCCGCATGAGGCTCACTTCCGGGCACACGGCTTACGTGAGGATCGCCGACGGGTGCGACAACCGCTGCTCGTACTGCACCGTTCCCTCCATAAGAGGCCCCTTCCGGAGCCGCGCCCCGGGCGCCGTGGAGGACGAGGTGAGGCGTCTGGTGAATGAGGGAGTGGTCGAGATCAACCTGATTGCCCAGGATTCCACCTTATACGGGAAAGACCTGCATGGCGCGCGAAGCCTTGCAGCCCTGCTGAGGCGCCTCTGCGCTATCGAGGGGCTGAAATGGCTGAGGCTCCTCTACGCGCATCCGGCCCACTTCGACGGCGAGCTTATCGAGACCTTCCGGCGGGAGCCGGAGCTTTGCAGGTATGTCGATCTCCCTATCCAGCACGTCTCGGACAGGATCCTCGCGTCCATGGGGCGGGGAGTTACCTCGTCGCGGATACACGGGCTGGTGACGGCCATACGTGAAAAGGTTGTCGGCGCGGCGCTCAGGACGACTGTGATAGTGGGTTACCCGGGCGAGACGGACGGGGAGTTCGGCGAGCTCATGGATTTTATCTCGGAGGCGCGCTTTGAAAGGCTCGGGGCGTTTGCTTACTCGTCGGAGGCCGGTACGGCCGCCGCTCTTCTTCCCGACCAGGTGGATGAACGCGTGAAGACGGAGAGGCTGAGCGCCCTGATGAGCCTGCAGCAGGGGATATCCAGGGAGTTCAACGAGTCACTCCTGGGCACTGAAGTCGACGTCCTGGTGGATGCCTCTTTTCCCGGTGGGGACTACTGCGGTGTGGGGAGGACGGAGCGAGACGCGCCCGAAGTGGACGGTCGCGTTTACCTTACCGGAAGGCATGTACGGCCGGGCGAAATAGTCAGGGTAACCGTGATAGGCGCGGATGAATACGATCTAACAGGCGAAGTTCATGTTCCGGAATTGTAATTTTTTTCAACATAAATTCGCGCGCGAAGCGCGCAAATTTATTAATGAACCTTCCTAACAAGATAACGATATCGCGAATCGGTCTCGCGTTCCTCTTCATGGCTGCGGTATCGGGCCGGTGGTACATTGCGGCGGGCTTCGTTTTTATCGTGGCAGTTATCACCGACGCTATCGACGGCGAGCTCGCGCGAAAGCTCGGGTGCGTGACCGATTTTGGCAAGCTGATGGACCCCATAGCGGACAAGATCCTTATATCGGCCGCCTTCATATCCCTGAGCCAGATGGGGTCCCCAGTCCTGAAGCCGTGGTGCCTTCCCCTCTGGATGGTGGTGGTTATAATCAGCAGGGAGTTCTTAATCACCGGGCTGAGGCTCCTTGCCGCTTCCGAGAACACGGTCCTCGAGGCGGGGAAGCTCGGCAAGCACAAGATGCTCTCCCAGTCTATCGCGATAGCGGTGATTCTCATCATCCTCGCCCTTTCCGATCAGAAGTTTCCCGCCCTTCAAAATGCCTTCGAGTCGTATAGCTTTGTCTTCTCGACCCTGGTGTACCTGCTCATGCTCGTGGCGGTCTTCTTTACCGTCGCCTCGGGCTCCCTCTACCTATACGAGAACAAGAACCTTTTTTCAGAGAAGAAGGCTTGAAGAGAGCCGCTCTGGCCATAGCGACCGTTTGCCGTCTGGGTCGATGCCCTCTCGCGCCCGGAACGGCGGGGGCCCTTGTGGGCGTGCTCCTGTATCTGGCTGTATTCCCTCTCGCGTGGCAGGTCTACCTCATGATAACTGCGGCCCTCTTCGTCCTGGGCGTATGGGCCTCTACGGTGGCGGAGGAGGCGCTCGGGGGGAAGGACCCTTCGCAGGTCATCATCGACGAGGTCGTCGGATACCTCATCACCATGTTCTGCATTCCTTTCTCCATCCAGGCCGTCGTTATCGGCTTCGCCCTGAACAGGGTCCTGGACATCATAAAGCCGTATCCGGCCAACAAGGCGGAGAAGGCCGGAAAGGGGCTCGGCATCATGGCGGACGACCTCGTCTCCTCGATCTACGCCAATATCCTTCTTCGCCTCATTCTCTATTTTCTATGAAAAGAGCGGCACTCCTTTTGTTCGTCCTCGTGGCGGTCGCGTACGGCAACTCCCTGGGCAACGGCTTCCTCTGGGACGATTTCGACACGATCACCGACAACCCCTCCATACGGAACTGGAGGGGCATGTCCATTGTCTTCAACCCCGAACGGTATTTCAAGCTCTCGGGCGAGATCGGCTGGAGGCCCCTGACGACACTCACCTTTTTTTTCGATTACTCCGCGTGGGGGCTTCATGCCGGGGGCTACCATCTGACCAACGTTCTTCTCCATTACCTCTGCTGCCTTCTCCTGTACGCGTTCCTGAGGGATATCACGACGCGACGTGTCTCGCTCCTGGCCGCGGCCATCTTCGCCGTTCACCCCATCCAGACCGAGGTTGTTAACGCGGTCTCCTTCAGGGACGACATCCTCTGCCTTATCTTCATGCTCGCCGCGCTCAAGGTCGCGATGAGACGGCGCGGGGCCCTGGCTGTTCCGGCCGCCGCGCTGTATTTTCTCGCCCTCCTTTCCAAGGAGACGGCTTATCCGCTTCCTCTCGTCCTCCTGGTTTGCGATCTTATCTCCGGGCGATGCCTTCGCCCGCTCCGTCGAGCGGTTTCGCGCTACCTCCCATTCCTTATCGCCGCCGCTCTCTTCTCCTGCCTGCGGTTCGGCCTCTTCCTCAACCCCGGGGAGGCGGAGTACGGGTTTTACGGCGGAGGGCTCGTGAACAGGATCCTGATCATGCCGGAGCTCCTGTCACGGTACCTTCTCCTGCTCGTCCTTCCGGTGAACCTGTCGGCCGACCACGTCTTCCAGCTGCCCCTGCGACTCTTCGCATCCTCCCATCACGGCAGGATCTTTCTCGCGACGGAGATTGTCTGCATCGGGGCACTGGCAGTTGCCGTCCTCGCCGTGTCGCTTTCCAGGGTAAGGAAGGACCTCCTCTTCGCCTTTCTCTTTTTCATCCTGACATTCGGAACGATAAGCAACGCCGTGCCCCTGCCGAATATCCTCGCCGAGAGGTACCTCTATATACCGTCCATATCGTTCTGTATGCTCGTTGCGATATTCCTGGAGAGAAGGCGGGGGGGGCTGCTTGCCGTTATCGTTATCCTGTTGTCGTACACCTCGCTTACAGCATGGAGAAATCTCGCCTGGCGGGACGAGGCGGCGCTCTGGTCGAGCACTGCAAGGGTTTCACCTGGAAGCTTCAGGGCCCACAACCACCTGGGGATGCTCTGCTCCGGAGAGGGAAAGATGGAGGAAGCTATCGGTCACCTTGAAAAATCGCTGGCCATCAACCCCCGTAACGGGCAAGCGCACAACAATCTCGGCCTCGCGTACCTGAGGCTCGGGAGATATCCCGAGGCAGAGAGGGCGTTTCGCAGGGCGCTCAGGATCAGAAGCGACGACGCCACCGCGTATAATAACCTCGGGAATCTTTTCAGGCGGAGGGGAGATGTCCCGGAGGCCAGGCGTTATTACGAGCTGGCGGCCCGGATCGATCCCCGGCTTTCCCAGCCGAGGTTCAACCTTGCCTCCCTCTGCGAGGCGGAGGGGAAGAATGATGAGGCGATCCGCCATATCGACGTGTTGATCGTAAGCTACCCGGAGATGGGGGAGGCGTGGCTCATGAAGGGGCGGCTCCTGGAAGGGGGTGGGCGGAGGAGCGAAGCCTTGCGCTGCTATGAAGAAGCGGCGCGAGCCCTTTCCCGGCGCGACCCGTCCGTCTATACGCTCCTGGGAAACGCATATTTTCTGGATGGACGATACGACGATGCCCTGGTTCAGTTCGCGGAAGCCGCCCGGTTCGAGGAGACAAAAGCGGGCGCCCATCTCGGCCTGGGCAACTGTTACATGAAGAAAGGAGACGTCCGGAGGGCCATCGGCGAGTACCGGAAGGCGCTTGACGCGGATCACTCCATGTGGGAGGCGCGCGGCAACCTGGGTATCGCTTACGAGAGCTCCGGGATGCACGATGAAGCGATAGCCGAGCTGGAGCAATCCCTGAGGATAAATCCTGACCAGGAGAAAGTCCGGAAGCGATTGAGTAATCTTAGAAAGGCTGAGAGGCGCGAAGATTCATTTAATTGATTTAATTCGTGGAAATTAGTGAAATTCGTGGACGGTTTTTTCGGGGGCCATAACTTATTCAACTGGAACACTTCTCCGCGATCTCCGTGGTGAAATAGCCGCCCCAAGAAATATGTTGCGGTTTGGGCGCAATACGGCTTAAATCTCTTTAGCATCAGCAGGTTGTCCCGATGATATCCAGGTGGAAATATCCAGTATCGTGCGCCATCTTTTGCTCGGCCGCCTTAGCCATAGCCGGCGTCGCCTCCTCTTCGGAGGTAGGTCCGGTGGCAGGTCCGCGCGAGATGTACGACGCAGCCAGGTCGCTCGCGGAACGGTCCAAGTACGGCAAGGCATCGAAGCTTTACGGGCGCATTGTTGACGGTTTTCCCGCCTCCCCGCTGGCCCCCGAGGCAAAATTCCGCCAGGCCGAGTGCCTCGAGCTGATGAAGAATTACTACCCGGCGTTCAAGGTTTACCAGGAGCTGCTGGAGCAGTACCCGATCTTTCCCAACGCCGGCGAGGTGGCCGATCGCCAGCTGAGGATCGGGACGACCCTGATGAACAAGCCCGGGCTCTTCGGACGCAATCTGACCAAGTCGCGCAAAATCTTTCGCCGCGTTGTCCAGAACGCTCCATTCGGGGATTTTGCCCCGCGGGCCCAGTTCAACCTCGCCATGAGCTACGAGAAGAAGAAGCTGTACAGCGAGGCAATCATGGAGTACGGAAAGGTGATAAGCAATTACCCGGGGAGCGATGTCGTGGATGACGCGGATTACCACATAGCCCTGTGTTACTACAGGAAGGCGAAGTCGGCGCCTCACGACCAGAGCGCGGCCGAGAAGGCGGCTGCGGCGCTCAAGGGATTCCACAAGCGCTATCCCGGCAATACGAAAGCCGGGGACGCGAAGGCCAAGATGGAAGAGATAGTGGGGCGGAAGGCGAAGCACTTGTTCGGGATAGCCAAGTACTACGAGAAGACCGGTTCGCCCGGGTCGGCGATTCACTACTACCAGGAGATTATCGATGGCTATCCCGATCTGGAGATCGCGAGGAGGGCCGAGGTAAAGATACGTCGCGGATTCGAGCTTGCAAAGGTCGACAAGCGGATCGAAGAGCTCAACGACGAGCTCGATTCCATCAAGGATGAGATGGCATATTCCAGGAGCCGGCTCAAGAGGCTCCGCAGGCCGGAGGTGAAGTGGCACGTATGGAAGCAACTTGGGACGCCGGAGGGTCCAAAGGGTGAAAGGGTCGTCCAGGAGAAGGAGCGGTTGAGAGCTCTCGGGAAAGAGTCCGGAGAGAAAAAAAGAGAGATAAAGAAGGTCTTCGGGGAGCGCCGCAAGGTTTACCTGGTAGCGTCGTCGCAGCTGAAGCTGGATGAGGCCCGGAGAAAGAACCATATCGCCAAAATGGATCTCGAGGCGGCAGGGGATGACAGGCCTGGGCCCTCGGAGGAAGAGTACGGTGCATCCCTGAAAGCGTACGAGAGGGAGCTTGAGAAGAAACGCAGGAAACTGGAGCGCACCGGGAGGGCGGTTTCGAGTGCCGAGGAGAGGCTGGCAGCGGTAAAGGAGAACGTCGAGTCGGTGAGGGGGCGGGAGGAGACCAGGGCTGTGCGGGGCTCCAGGAAGAGGAGAAAAGATCTCCGGCGGGAGGAGTTCAAGAACAAGCTGGCGGAGCTGACGGCGGATTTGCCGGCAGAGCGGAGGATTGCGAGGGCTCTCTCCAGGGAGGAGAGGAAGCAGACGAAGCTGCTTGAGCGGCTTGGCAGCAAGACCCCCCCCGACGAGGCGGCCGAGGCCGAGGCCGAGGTGAATCTCTCGCTTATCACCTCCAGGCTAAGGGAGTCACGGGAAAGGGTATCGGTGCTGGAGCGCGACATCGAGCGCAGGCGCAAGATACATGAGCTGGAGAAGCGGCACGGGGTGATTATGGGGAGGGAGCGGCGTGCCGAGGCCGCACTCCACCGGATAGAGGTGGCAGCTTACGGGGGGAAGAAGGGTCCCTTTTCGTTTTTCAGGGGGGATCCGGTTTCACGGTCCGTGAAGCGGCTGGACCGGCTGAGGGGTGAGCGCCGCAGGATTGAGAGCGAGTTATCCGCCCTTACCGGGGGAGAGGATTATATCACCGACAGGGAGAAGATGCGGATTGAGAAGCAGGCCGGGCGGAAGCGGCGGGTGAGGGAGAAGGCAGAGGCTAAGGAGAGGCGAAAAAAAGAGAAGGAGCTTGCCCGCGAGCGGAAGGCTGCCGAAAGAGAGGCGAGAAGAAATGAGCGGCTCGAAGAAATAGAAAGGCGCGCGCGGGAAAGGGCCGGGGCTAAGGAGAGGAAAAATGTGGAGGCTGCTCCCGCCCCCGCAGGATAGAAAGGCGTGAGACCGTCAGTATTTGCGCGGTAATGAGCAAAGGAGGATTTCGTGAGGGCAGAGTTTAAAATTTGCACCGCCTTTATTTGTTTCGCTCTATGTATTCCCGGCTGCGGTTACCGCATCGGCAACATTAATCCCGATGACCCGATAAAGAGGCTCGCCGTTCCCACCTTTCAAAATAGTTCCACCGAGCCCGGCATCCAGACAAGGGCGACGAGCGCGATCATAACCCAGTTCCAGATAGACGGCGCGTACCAGATCGTGGAGCCAGCACAGGCCGACGCCGTCCTTCACGGGAATATCATCGGCTACAATCGGAACGCGCTGAGGTTCAGCAGTAATGATGTTACCAGGGAATACCGCCTGACTATTGGCGCCTCCCTCAAGCTCGTCGAGGCAAGGACGGGGAAGCTTATATGGAGCGCGACGAGGGTTGAGGGTGAAACGACGTTTTTCATCAATGTCGCCCTTCCCGAAGACGAGCGGAGGGCCCGGCCCGATGCGTTGGAGGACCTCGCCAGGCACGTCGTGGAAAGAACGGTTGAGCGGTGGTAGGAGCCGGGAGAAGATCGGGCAGGTCATCCCCCGTGACCTTCCTCGTCGGGGAGGACGACTATCTCAAGCGGGAGCGGGTCTGCGAGCAGAAGAGGGAGAGCCCGGGGCCGTTTAATCACGAGGCCTTCGACGGCGGAGAGTGCAGCGCGGGTGAGATAATCTCCGCGTGTTCCACCCTGCCGTTCGGCACGGGCTTCCGCGTTATCGTGGTCGGGAACGCCGACGGCCTTTCCGAGAAGGGAAGGGAGGCTCTCCTGGAATATATGTCGGATCCTTCGCCGACGGCGCGCCTGCTCCTCCTGTTCAATAAGCTGGACAGAAGGAGCAGGCTTTTTCGCGAGGCGCAAAAGAGGGGATGGGTCCGGTCCTGCGCGCGCCTCCCCGACGGCAAGCTGGCGGCCTGGCTGAGGGAGAAAGCCAGGGCCGATTACGGGAAAGACCTCTCCATGGCCGTTGCCCGCTCCCTTGTCGAACTCGCGGGACCCGATATGAACGCGCTTGTCAACGAGCTCGAGAAGATATCTCTTTACGTAGGGGACAGAAGGGATGTGCGGGCGGAGGACGTGGCGGAAATTGTCTCGGCCAGGCGGGAGCCGGATATATGGGCCCTCGTGGAGGCGGTTGCCGATAAGGACGAGAGGCGCGCCCTTAGCATTTATTCCAGGCTCATAAGGCGCAGGTCCGATGCGTACGGCGTGCCGGGGCTCCTGCGCTGGAACCTGAACAGGATATGGGTAGGTAAGGAGATGCTGAAGAAGGGGGCTTCCCGGGAGGAGATAGGACGCAGTCTCAAAATCAGCAGCTACCGCATGAATAATTTTATCAGGAGGGCCCGATTGTTTGAGGAGAGGGAGCTTTACCGGAGTTACAGGCTCCTGCTCGGGACCGACTGGCAGATGAAGTCCGGGCCGGGTGATCCCCGCGGTATTCTGGAGAGGCTGATCATAGTTCTCTGCGCCTGACCCGGCATGGCAGAGATCTTTTTAAATCGCAGGAGGCGATTTAAAGGGATGCAATCTTCTTCGAGAACCGTGACTTCTGGTTCGCGGCCCTGTTGGGATGGATTATATTTCTCTTGGACGCCTTGTCGAGCTTGGATGAGTAGGCCGTAAAGAGGCTTGCGGCATCTTCTTTTTGACCTTTCTCTATGATTTTTCGCAGCTTGGCGGCGTGGGTCTTCAGTTCGGTCCTGACGGATTTATTCGCCAGGCCTTTTTCGCGGTCGGTCCGCATCCTCTTCAGAGCTGATTTGCGGGTCGGCATTATCGTCTTCTCCTATTTTATAAATTAGCTCGCGAATTTATTAATACTCCGACTTTGTCGGAGTTGCATGCTTTATGAAATTCAGGGGCAGCAATGTCGTAAGAGCTAATAAGTGTGGGTAACACTATCAGCCCCCCCTGGGAATGTCAAGGGCGCCTGCAAGATCTATGATTGAAACATTTTCCAGAGGGTACTTACACCTTGAACATTACACATTACACGTTACACTTTACACGTTGATATGCATGAGCACAAAAAGGTTGCCAGGTACGCGAGCGTTTTCGGCTCGGCGACGCTGCTGAGCAGGGTGCTCGGCCTGGTCCGCGACGCCGTCTCCGCCTCGCTCTTCGGTACCGGCGTGGCCATGGACGCTCTCGTCGTCGCGCTGACCATCCCCAACCTGACGAGGAGGTTCTTCGGGGAGGGCGCCCTGACGGCCGGCTTCGTCCCCATATTCTCCGATAACCTCCATCGCCGGGGGAAGGAGGGGGCGCTGGACCTGGCGAACAAGGTGACCTCGGTTCTGCTGGTTATTCTTCTCTCCCTGCTCGTTGCGGGATGGGCAGGCCTGTGGGCGCTGGGCCGGTTCCTGCCGCTTGGAAACCGCGGGGAGCTGATCATCCGTCTCACCGAGATAACGCTCCCCTATATGGTTTTCATATGCATGGTCGGGTTCTTCATGGGCGTGCTGAACACTTTCAGGCACTTTGCCGTTCCAGCGCTCGCGCCGGCTATGCACAACATCGTTCTTATCGCGGCCCTTCTCTTCATCTGTCCGCACCTCGGCGAGTGGGCTATCTACGGCCTGGCCTTCGCGTGGCTGGTGGGCGGCATGGTCCAGTTCGGAGCGCAGCTTCCCGTTCTGAGGTCGAAGGGGATGCGGTTCCGGTTCTGTCCGACGCTGCGCGATCCGGAAGTACAGCGGGTCCTGCGCCTGACCCTGCCCGGTATTTTCGGGATGGCCATCTTCCAGATAAACGTCGTGGTGGACAGGTTCCTGGCGCTCGTCCTCGGCGAGGGCGCCGCGTCCGCCCTCTACTTCAGCAACAGGATAATCGAATTCCCGATGGGGGTGTTCGTCATCGCGGTGGCGACCGCCATCCTTCCCGTGATGTCTTCCCAGACCGCGGCGAGGGATATTGATGGTATGCGGAAGAGCTTCTCCCATTCCATGCGTCTTGTCTTTTTCATCACGATCCCCTCCTCCGTCGGCCTTATCGTTCTTCACAGGCCCATTATCAGGCTGATCTACGAGTGGAAGGTCTTCGGCGCAGCCTCGACCGACATGACGGCGTCGGCCCTCATGTATTACGCGATCGGCCTGGTGGCCTACGCCGCGGTCAGGATCCTGGCCCAGTCCTTCTACGCGCTCAAGGACACGACAACTCCGGCCAAGGTCGGCGCATGCGCGGTGATGGTAAACGTTCTCTTTAACCTGCTGCTGATGTACCATCTCGGAGCGGGAGGGCTTGCCCTGGCGACGTCCATATCCGCTTTCTTTAACGCCGCCTGGCTCTTCTATCTTCTCAGGCAGAAGATGGGTTGCATAGGAGGGAAACAGATGGTGTCCTCGGCGGCCAGGATATGCTCAGCCTCTCTCTTCATGGGTCTGGTATGCCATGGTCTGTATGCGTATTCCGGCGTGCGTTTCCCGGCAAACATTCTCGGCGATAAGCTCATGGCGCTGGGCATTCCGCTCGGGGCCGGCCTGCTCGTGTTCTTTGTGACTGCCCGCATCTTCGGGTTGAGAGAACTGGAGGAGCTTAAGGGCTCGCTATGGTCGCGAAAGAGCACCTGAGGGAGAGGGTCCGGGGGGCTCCGGACGCGCCCGGCGTTTATATTATCCGTGACGCGGACGGGAGGATAATTTACGCGGGGAAGGCGAAGTCCCTGCGTAAAAGGCTCGCCTCTCATTTTACCGGGAAGACGCCCCCCCGGACGAAAGCCGCCCTGATCCGGGCGAAGGCCGGGGATGTCGATTATGTCCGTCTGAAGTCGGAGTCGGAGGCGCTTATACTCGAGGAGCGAATAATAAAGGAGTACCGCCCGCGCTACAATATCAGCTTGAAGGACGACAAGCGCTACCCGCTGTTGAAGATCACCCGCGCGGAGGAGTTCCCCCGGCTGGTTATTACGAGGGCGCGCAGGGCGGACGGCGCGTCCTACTTCGGGCCGTATACCGACGCGGGAGCCCTCCGGGACACGATCAAGCTCATCGAGAGGATATTCAAGATCCGGACGTGCCGGACACCTTCGCCTTCGGAGAAGGATGTCCTCCACTGCCTGGACTACAATCTCGGGTACTGCCTGGCTCCGTGCATCGGCAGGGTCACCCCGGATGAATACCGCGAGGTTGTCGGCGAGGTGGAGCTTCTCCTGCGGGGGAGGTCGGACAGGCTGATGCGGATTTTGCGAAAAAAGATGAAGAGTGCCTCCGAAGGCCTCCGGTTCGAGAGGGCGGCAGGGCTCCGTGATATGCTCCACAGCCTGGAGAAAATCCTGAGCCACGGGCGCGGGCTGAGGACGCTGCTCTCCTCGCGCTCCGCCGGGCGGGCGGGAGGGGGAAGGGGCCTTGCCGGGGCCCTGGATCTGGATGGTGAGGTCCGTTCACTGGAAGCAGTGGATATCTCGAACATCATGGGGCGGGATGCTGTCGGCTCTGTCGTCCGCTTCCATGACGGAAGGCCGCAGAGGAAGCGATACCGGAGGTTCAGGATAAAGGATGTCGCCGGCGCGGACGACTGCGCCATGATCGCCGAGGTGGTTCGGCGACGGTACGGGCGGCTTCTCCGGGAGGCCGGGGACCTTCCCGATCTCGTGTTGATAGACGGGGGAAGGGGTCAGGTCGGCGCGGCCCGAAGGGCGATGGACACCCTGGGATTAACATCGCTTTCCGTCGCAGGACTCGCCAAGAGGAACGAGGAGCTTCACATCCTGGAGAAACCGGGGCCGATAATACTTAAAAGGGGCACACCCGCACTCAGTCTCGTCCAGAGGATTCGCGACGAGGCCCACCGTTTCGCCATCGACTACCACCGGACCCTCAGGAGAAAGAGGATGTCTCACTCGATCCTCGACGAAGTTACCGGCATCGGTCCCAAGAGCAGGAAAAAGCTTCTCGAGGCCTTCGGCTCTATCGGTAAAATAAGGAGGGCGTCGGTGGAGTTGCTCAAGGAGAAGGCCGGCATCGACAGGAGAACGGCAGAGCGACTCCTGGCTTATTTAAATGCCGGCCGGGTTTGAAGGCGGCCTGCGGATGCGGCCCGGTTACGCCTTCGATCCGTCCCAGCGGTTATCGTGGAGGAGGGATTACCTTGTCAGCTCTACCCTTGTTAATATAGAAACGGAAGTAGCAATCCTTTCCCAGTTGAACGCATTCATGCCTGTATCTTGAAGAGAAGAGGGGGTGCTCGTAAAGCTCTCTCTCGGCGGGATTTTGCGGTTTTGCAATCTCGTCCGGAACAGCAATGGTACAGCCGTTGAAGATTATGATATCCGGTTCTTCACCCAGCACGCTGCCGGCATTATGCTTGAAGTGCCCGGGACCCAGGGTTGTAGTCTTATTGAATGGCTGGTGGGCAATTTCCTTGTTGGTTATGCCCCAGATATCGACGGTATTCAAATGGGAGTAATACGGAATGGCTCCCACGAACCCCAGGGAGATTTTAGCTGAGGGGTCGGCGTTTTCAGCAAGCCATAAACCGGCTTTCTTCGCCCCCAGGAGATTCTGATACCTTGCGGCCAGGCCGGTTCTTTTAGTAGCAGAATATTCGAACGTCAACAACCCTGCGGAAATGATGAAAGCTGTCCAGAAGAGATATACGTATTTATTGAGGTTGGCCCGGGCGCTATTTTTCAGGAGATCGTCCATGCCGAGAGCGCGAAGCCGCCGTTAAGTGCCAGAAATATGGAAGGGAGGCAACGTATTATCAATGGGGCGTCTGGCCTCTGTTGCGACATGAACTTGAAGCATAGTATGAGGGTGGCCGCCCCCAAAAGGGGCCCGAGAATTCGGCCTACGGCCACGGGTTCCATCCCGATATAGTGAAAAAATGCGAAGATAATCACCCATCCGAAGCTTGTGTACCCCTCGACCCTTTCCCCTGTGTTGAACACCGGCCCGTATCCGTCGGCCAGGTTTCGGGCATAGCGGAATGTTATAAAAGAGTCGTCCGCGGTATAGCCGCCGAGGTAGTAGCTGTGGGCCAGGAAGATGAGAACGATGATAGACAGGGCTAAGCACAGCAAGGGCGCTGATGGATGCCTGTTCACGGCAGGACATTCATCCGGTCCGGGTGGACTTTGGCGGCTTGTCATCAGGCAAACTTCCGGTACATCAAGGCGGTCGGGCCGATGGTGAAGTACAGGCCCGAAATATGAAATATTGTACCAGTTGAAATTTATTTTACATAGCTAATAGTCAGGATGTTGCGGGGAATTCCAGGGATTGCCTGTTGGGGCGCGAGGTGCTACCAGGGGAGGAGATGGTCGGGGATTCCCGGAAAAGTCTCCGGCCCCGGAGAGGCTTTCCCACCGGGGCAGGTTACCTCTTTCTTCCTCTTGAATATGTGTAGGGGCTCGTAAAACTGGCCGTATTGTGTCGCGGTGTTGATCCACCGGTACCTGGACCGGATGAGGTCCATAAACCCGGCGGGATTTTTTCCTCCTATCATGTAGATGTCCCTGTTTCGCAGGGCTATGATCCCGGGAACCCCATCTCCTATCGCCTCCCGCAGGATATCAACGTTTACGACGTTGTAGGCCCCGCACCGTTCCCTGGACCACGTCGGAAAGTAGGAGAACTCGCTCATCTCGAGGCCGGGAAGCAGGTCGAAGCCCCCCTGGTAGGCGATCCCCGCGTCCAGGGTCAATATCGTGATGGGACGCCGCGCGTTTTGCTCGATGAACCTGCAGACCTCGAACATCTTCTCGACGGGCGAGAAGGGCCCCCCGGCATCGACGGCGTACTCCTCGAGCGGCATGGCGAGGCATGCCAGGATAATGATGGAGATCACTGCCAGAAGCGTGGCCTTTCTGCCGAGGTTGAGCGACGACAGCCTGCTCCATGTCCACGCTCCGATGACGAGGGCCATGAGAGGGAGGAGCATAACCTCGTATGTCGGCCATGGCATGGTGATGGTGAGATGGGAGAGCGTGACCAGTACGGCCGTGGCCCCGAGGTAAACAGGGAAGTGGTTCCGTTTCAGGTAAGTGATGAACTCTCCCCCGGATCGCCTCCGGAAGCGCAGCACGAGGCTCGTGATCATAACCGCCCCCAGGAAGACGACGGGGAGGTATTCCCTGATACACCCGCCGATGAAGCCGAGCTTGTACCTGATGAAGAGGGCGGGCGATGCAAGGCGCGACGAGGTGTGAAAGCCTAAAGCACCGAAGAAGAACCGGTCACCGCCAAGGTAAACGAACGGGAGGAGCATCGCCCCCAGTGCTATCACGGCGGTAACGATCGCGACTACGACAATAGAAGTCCTCTTCCCCTCGGCGAGGTAGAGGTAGATGACAAGCAGGGGGACGGCGGGCAGCAGGCTGAGCCTGACCATCGCGCCCATCGACATAAAGAGAACGGAGAGTATCGCCCTCATGGGAGGGGAGCAGGAGGACCTGAGGGAGAAGACGCTCGCCGTGATGAAGAAGAGCGCGAGGGCCGGCGTCATGACCGAGCACGCCTGCATGATGACGAAGAGGTTGAGCCCGACGAGGGCCGTTGCCACGATCTCTCCCGCGGGCCCGGAGATATCCCGGCTGACTTTCCACATCATGCCCATGCCCGCCAGGAGGAGGGCGAGGCAGAGGGTCCTCCCGGCGTAGTAGCTTTCACCGATAAGCCTGAGAACCGGCCCGAAGATATAGGGCAGAAGGGGAGCCTGCGTGAAGAAGAAGTCGCTATAGGGCGCCTTCCCATCCATGACGAGCTTCGATGCGTGCAGGTACCAGCCCTCGTCCCCGGAAAGCCGTCCCCGGACGACGTAGGCGATCCCCATGACGGCGGCAAAGACGAAGATAGACCCGACGATCCAGTTTTTCTCCCGATTACTTATCATTTAAATTAGCTCGCTGCACTCGCAAATTTATGTGGCTACCTTTGAACACGTAACAAATTCCTATATCATAAAGTTCCTGCCTCGGAATTTTGCGTCTGAAGCCGCATCTTCGACGATAATTGCCACCAAGACACTAAGAAAAATAATATGCAAATATCTATGCGAGGAAAAGAGTTTATATTCTTCGGGACGCGAAGATAAGGATAATCAGCGCTGCCAGGCACGCTATGACTGAGACGGCTGTTCCCTTTTTCAAGGAAGAGGGGTCGAACCATATTCTGACCCCGTGGTCTCCCTTCGGGATGCGGATCGCCCGCAGGATGTAGTCGGCCCGGTAGATCCTTGTCTCCTCTCCATCTACGGACGCCCTCCAGCCCGGGTATGATATCTCGCTCAGGAGCATGAAGCGGTCCCGGTCCGTCGAGACCGCTACCTTTATCTCGTTGACGTTGATTGCGGTGCGGCTGAAGGAGGGCTCGGGGGAGCCCTCGCTCACCGGTTCCCTGAGATGCGGGGCGAGCGGCTCCTCCAGTATGAGCGTCTTCTCCGGATCGAAGGCGGGGAAGCTCAGCTCGGCGAGCGCCCTCCTGCTGCTCTCGACGACGAGCACCTCCCGCGGGAAGATGACGGGGGGCAGGCAGGCGTCGTTGCGGTACACGACCGAGCCGCCCGAACCAAGGGGTATCGGTTCGCCCAGCCCGGTTGCTTTCACCGTTCGCGGAATGACGAAAGCCGAGGCGCCGAGGAGATCCAGCAGGCGCCTGCGGTCCTTCCTGAGCTGTCCGATTCCAAGTATCTTCGTACAGGTTTTCACGGGAAGGCCCTTGCAGAGGTTGATGTACGCGTTGTACCGATTGAGTATCATGGGGCCGAAGCCGCAGATGTTGGGTAGGCGCCAGAGGGCGCCCTCGTTGAGGCTTGCCAGGCCGGTCGAGTAGATGATGCGCCCGTCGCCCGCCGCCTCCCGCAGGGTGGCCACTTCCCCGGGGTCCCACAGGTAATCCTCGAGCCTGACGCCGAAGCAGTACCTCGAACCGAAGAGCGCGAGGTCGGCGAGCACCACCGCGAGAACAAGGCCGCCCTTCAGCCTTCCGGGGAACGCCCCGGAGAGGAGAACGGCACCGATGGAGAACCAGACGGCCGCCGCGAGTATGCCAAGTCGGGCGCGCGCGAAGGTCAACTGCCGGAAGAGCGTGTCGTGCGGACCGGGCAGGTACGTCATGCGGTCCCCCCGGTAGAGGCTCGCGCGGAGGATGTCGGTCCACGAGGCCGTTAAGAGCGCGATGATAGCGAGGGCCGACAACATGATAGCGCAAACAATTATGAGGTGTCTGAATCCCAGGGGCTTTCTCTCCAAGTCCATGACCAGGCCGAGGCCGCACCCCGCGAGGAGCGCCGTGCAGAAGATGAAGACGAAGAGGGCGCGCGCGGGTGACTCGAAGGCCCTGAAGCCGGGAACGGCGCGGTACAGCACGCCGTAGACGGGCGTGTACTTGCCGAGCGCGATGACGAGGGAGATGAGGGCAAGGATGGCCAGGAACGGGACGTGGCGGTTGGTGCGCCATAGGCGCCCGACGGCGATGAAGGCGAGCATGAGGGGAATAACCCCTATGTAGGGACACATCTCCCAGTATATGCCTCGCCCCCAGTACTGGTCGGAGATGGCCCTCCCGAAGTCTTCTCCCGCGAGGTCCAGGGCGGAGTCGATCATGTCCGTCCCGCCGAAGAAGCCGGGAACGGCCAGCGTCACGAGGTTCTCCGGTGGCATCGAGATGAGGGTGGCCTCCCGATACGGTTGGGGCGAAGACCGTATCGAGTGCCGGAAGAGCTCCGCGGCGGGCAGGATCTGTATCGCGGCCAGGCCGGCGGCGAGGACGACACAGGCACATGCGTAGCCGATCCGGCGTCGCTCGACCTCCCCGCGGATGAGGCAGTAGACCATGTAGAGGAGAATGATGATGAGGGTGAAGGCCACGAACTGGGGGTGCCCCGCCAGGAGCTGAAAGGCCAGGAGGACGGCCGTCAGGACCATCCAGGCAGCGGCCCTTTTGCCCCGCAGGCCCATATCGAAGGCAAGAAAGATGGCGGGAACCCATGCCGCGGCGTTTATGACGGGGAGGTGCCCGCCGAATATCCGTGGGAGGAAGAACCCGGAAAGGGAGAAGGAGGTCGCGCTCAGCGCGGCGGGGACGGGCCCCATCTTCATCCTCCTCGCGAGGAGATACATGGACAGCCATGCGAGGTAGACGTGGAGGATGACGGAGATGTTCAGGGCCTGCCGTGTGTCGAGGAAGAGGAACGTGAGGTTCGGCGGGTAGAAGATCGCCGACTGGGGTTCCGCCATGAAGGGCATGCCCGAGCACATGTACGGGTTCCAGAGGGGGAGAATCCCCTCCCTGATGGATGAGAACGCGAAGGAGCGCGCGAAGTACCACACGGAGAGGACGTCGCTCCCGAAGATGAGCTTCCCGCCGAAGGCCGCCCTGCCGATGTAAAGGAGCACGACGACAGCGAAGAGGAGCGGAAAAAAGGCCTTCGACCTCGGGCGGAACATGGTTTTATTATAGCCTCCGGTCCCGCCGCTTCAACCCATAAATCGGGTGAATTAAGACCGTAAATTTATTAGTGCTCCCGCTTCGCCGGAACTATATACTACAAATACCGGTGTGGTGAGTTTTAGTGTGCCGGGGAATGATTTAATGTAATCGAAATTATGAAGGCACGATTTACAAGAATGCTTGCCGCCGCGCTGCTTCTGTCATCCGGCACGATGGCTTTATCCGGCTGCAGCCATTTTGCCGACCGGGAGGACGACAAGCCGGACGCCGATCACTACGACGGCGTCTATGCACCGAACTACGTCCTCGAGAAGATGGAGGAGCAGAGAAAAGCCAGGAAGTGGCGGTCAGAGTATTAAAGAAGTTTTATGAGTTTGGTTCTCGCAGGCTATGACAATAGGGGTTGGGTATGGGAACGAGGATAAAGATAAAGGCGGGGGAGGTCGCACTCGAGGCGGAGCTCAACGATTCGGGAACGGCGAAAAAGGTGGCGGATGAGATGCCCATCGAGGGCGCCGTCAGCACGTGGGGGGATGAGATATACTTCGCAATTCCTGTTGATGAAAGCCTCGACGAGACTGCGAGAGAGATTGTCGAAGTGGGAGACATCGGCTACTGGCCGGCGGGCAGTGCCTTCTGTATATTCTTCGGCCCTACGCCCATAAGCGTTGCCGGGGAGGTGCGCCCGGCGAGCGCCGTAAACATTATCGGGAAGGTCAACGGCGACCCGATGGTCTTGAAGTCCGTCAGGGACGGCGATACAATAACCTTGCAGAAGGTTTAACCCCTTATACTTTGGTACACTTCCATTTTTACGGGAACGAAGCTTTATTTGAAACCACGGAGCACACGGAGAACACGGAGTGAAATATGAGAAACTAACCCAGGAAGTTATTGGATGCGCCATTGAAGTTCACAGGGTACTGGGGCCGGGGCTGCTGGAGACGACCTATGAACAATGCCTGGCCCGGGAGTTAAGCTTAAATGATATCCCGTTCAAACTGCAGGTTCCCATACCTATCGAGTACAAAGGAGTGAAGCTGGATTGCGGTTACCGTATAGATATATTGGTAAGGAACAAACTGATCGTTGAATTGAAGAGTGCGAAAAAAAATACTTCCTATCCACGAAGCTCAGATTCTCACGTATATGAAATTGTCCGCCATTACGGTAGGATTGATTATTAACTTCAATGTTAAAATCCTGAAGCAGGGCATCAAAAGGTTTGTTCTCTAGTATCTTCTCCGTGGAATCCGTGATCTCCATGGTGACTATTTATAGTAACACGCGCAATAGGGATAGTGATTTAATCTTCAACTTATAACCGCTGCTACCATGTTTACTTGGATCTTAAAGCACACAATCGGGACGAGAAACGACAGGGAGATCAAAAAGCTCCGCCCCCTGGTCGATGAGATAAACTGCATCGAGGAGTCGTACCGGAATCTCTCGGACGAGCAGCTGCGCGCCAAGACGGTCGAGTTCAGGGAGCGCGTGCGCGGGAACATGGAAGAGGCCCGGGAGCGTATGGAAGGCCTCAGGCTCAAGCTCGACGAGGCGGTCTCCGATGACGAGCGGAAGAAGGTAAGGGGCAAAATCAAGGAATTGTGGAACGAGATCCTTGATCCGGTCATGCCGGAGGCGTTCGCGGTCGTCAAGAACGCCTGCCGCCGTCTCATGGGCCGATCCTGGACGATCTGCGACCAGCCGATGACCTGGGAGATGATTCCCTTCGACGTCCAGTTAATCGGCGCCGTCGCACTTCACCAGGGGATGATCGCGGAAATGGCCACGGGAGAGGGAAAGACGCTCGTTGCCACCATGCCTCTTTACCTTAACGCGCTCACGGGAAACAATGTCCACCTGGTCACTGTCAACGACTACCTGTCCCTGAGGGACAGCCAGTGGATGGGGGCTGTCTTCGAGACGCTGGGAATGACGGTCGGGTGTCTCCAGCACGACATGGGCCACGAGGATAAGATCGGGGCTTACCGATGCGACGTAACGTACGGGACAAACAGCGAGTTCGGTTTCGACTACCTGCGGGACAACGGCATGGCGCTCAGGAAAGAGGACCAGGTCCAGCGCGGCCATTTCTACGCGATAATAGACGAGGTTGACTCGATCCTCGTCGACGAGGCGCGGACGCCGCTTATCATATCCGGGCCCGTCTCAGTCTCGACCCAGAAGTACGACGTGCTCCGTCCCGCCGTTGAAGATATCGTAAAGAAGCAGGCATTTCTGTGCAGCCGCCTCCTCAAGGAGGCGGCCACGGCGCTTGATGCCGGCGAGGATGAACTCCGGGCCGGAAAGAAGATATGGGTTGTAAAGGAGGGCACCCCGAAAAACAGGCAGCTTCTCAAGATGATGGAGGAGCCGGGGATCAGGAAGCTGCTGGACCGGGTCGAATCGGAGCTGCACACGGACACGCGAAAGGAAGAGATGCACGCCCTGAGAGAGGAACTCTTCTTTTATATCGGCGAGAAATCGAACGAGGCCGACCTCACCAACAAGGGAATTGACGCACTCCCCGTGCATCTCCAGAAGGATTACAAGATGCCCAACCTGATCGAGGAGATACAGGGGATAGACGAGAACGATTCGCTCTCTCCGTCTCAAAAGGAGAAGAGGAAGTACGAGGTGCAGGAGAGGTTCAACCGGCAGGCCGGAAATGTCCACAACGTCTCACAGCTTCTCAGGGCGTATTCTCTTTTCGAGAAGGACGTGGAATACGTCGTTGACGCGAACAGGGTGATCATCGTGGACGAGTTCACCGGGCGGCTGATGCCGGGCAGGCGTTATTCCGACGGGCTCCACCAGGCTCTGGAGGCGAAGGAGGGCGTGAAAATAGAGCAGGAGACTCAGACATTCGCGACGATCACGCTGCAGAACTACTTCCGCATATACGAGAAGCTGGCGGGGATGACGGGAACGGCGGAGACCGAGGCGAGCGAGTTCAACGAGATTTATTCGCTCGACGTCATCGTCGTGCCGACGAACGAGCCCGTTCTCAGGACCAATTATAACGATGTTATCTACAAGACGCGGCGCGAGAAGACGAATGCCGTGGTGGAGGAGATAGCGGAGCTCTACCGGAAGAAACGCCCGGTTCTCGTAGGCACCATAGACGTGCATTACTCCGAGGTTTTAGGCCGCATGCTGAAGCGAAAGGGAATCGTCCACTCCGTCCTGAACGCGAAGTACCACCAGAAGGAGGCCGAGATTGTGGCGCGAGCCGGCCAGCCCGGCGCTGTAACCATAGCGACGAACATGGCCGGCAGGGGGACCGACATCAAGCTTGGAGAGGGGGTGGCCGAGAACGACGGGCTGCATATTATCGGGACGTCCAGGCACGAGTCCAGGCGGATCGACCGTCAGCTGAGGGGCCGGTGCGCGCGCCAGGGCGACCCGGGGTCCTCTCGTTTCTATATATCGCTCGAGGACGAGCTGATGCGCCTCTTCGGCTCCGACAGGATTGCCGGCATTATGAACCGCCTTGGGATCGAGGAAGGCCAGGAGCTTGTCCACCCGCTCTTGACCAAGTCGATAGGAAACGCGCAGAAGAGGGTGGAGGCGCGGAATTTCTCCATTCGGAAGCGCACCCTGGAGTATGACGACGTCATGAACAAGCAGCGTGAGGTGATCTACGCCATAAGGGACGATATACTCTCCTCGAGCGATTTGAAGGGCCTCATCATGGACCATATCTCCGAGCTCCTTGAGGAGAAGCTCCCGCTATTTCTCCCGCCCGACGTCCATCCGGAGGACTGGGACTATGAGCCTTTTCTCGCCTGGCTCTCCATGACCCTTCCACACAGGTTCAGGGAGTCAGACCTGGGCGTCGTCGCGGAGCTCGACGACGTCAAGGAAAAGATCATGGACCGGGTTGCCTGGCTATACAAGTTCAAGGAGAGCTACGAGGGTCCCGAGAACATGCGCATGCTGGAGCGCTACGTTATGCTGGGGACCATCGACAGGCTGTGGAAGGAGCACCTGTACAATATGGACGGCCTCCGCGAGGGCATAGGGCTGCGGGCTTACGGCCAGCGGGACCCGCTGATAGAGTACAAGAAAGAGAGCTTCGAGATGTTCTCGGAGATGATAAGCCACCTCAACGAGGATATCACCGTTTCGATTTTCCGGAGCACCGCCACGCCGGACAGCATGCGCAAGCTCGAGCCGGAGGAGCCCCGGAAATACGAGCACGAGACCGTTTCGGCGTTCTCCGGCGCTCCCGTCGAGAGGTCCGCGCCTCCGCCGCCGGAGGAGATGGGGCCCCCGTCCGCGATCAGGCGTTCCGGAACGAAAGTCGGAAGAAACGAGCCCTGCCCCTGCGGCAGCGGCAAGAAGTACAAGAAGTGCTGCGGCATCAATGCCTGAACTACCCTTTTTACACCAGCCTTCAATGCCTACCACACTCTCCTGATTAATTAAAAAGCTGTTTTCCCGGTCTCTTAGCTGTAAAATCCTAAATTCGAAACTCGAAATCCGAAACAAACTCCAATGAATAAATTCACAAAGGCCCAAGCAGTTTAAATTGGAATTCCCATGAACGGCAGTAGATTAAGGAAGGGTAATATAGATATCTTGTTGTCGGTCCTGTCGGGTTTGATGCTTGTGGCGGCGTTTCCCCGGCCGGGCTGGAGCTTCCTGCCGTGGGCCTGCCTGCTTCCCCTGCTGTTCGCCATAGAGGGAAAGAGGCCCGGAAGGGCGTTTGGCCTGGGCTACCTGATGGGCGCCGTTTACAATTTCGGCTCCCTTTACTGGCTTTGTCACGTGACCGTCGCGGGCTGGATCGTCTTATCGGCGTACATCTCCATTTACCCCGCAATCTTCGCCGTCATTTTCAACCGGCTGAAAAGGTGCCGCCCCGTCCCCCTGATCGTATCGGCGCCGTGCGCGTGGGTTGGCCTCGAGCTCTTACGCAGCCGCCTCATAACGGGCTTCCCCTGGGGGGTGGCCGGAACGACCCAGTACACGGCGACACATCTCATCCAGATATGCGAGTTCACGGGTGTCTACGGCATATCGTTTCTCATCGTGATGGTGAACGTTGCGCTCTACGGCTTTCTCTGCGGTATTCGCGCACGGCGCGGCTTTCTGGTATCGATCGCTCCTCTCGTAGCGGCCACGGCGGTGGTGCTTGCCGTTCTCCTTTACGGTAAGCGCGTCCTCTCCTCCCCTCCCGGTCCGGAGCCGTCGCTCAAAATCACCGTGGTCCAGGGTAACATCGAGCAGCACTTCAAGTGGGATCCCGCTGAAAAACCCGTCATCATGGGCCAGTACAGGAGGCTCTCCATGGCCGCCCTGAGGGACGGGCCCGACATTCTCATCTGGCCGGAGACGGCGCTGCCCGGCTACCTGCAGTACGACCCGGAGCTGCAGGGCCTTGTGACCGATGTCATCGACGAGGGCCGGTGCCACTTTATTGTAGGCTCGACCCACGCGGAGAGTGTTGAAGGACAAGATATTTATTACAACAGCGCTTTCTTCATCTCACCGGAGAAGAACGTGACGGACAGGTACGACAAGATCCATCTTGTCATCTTCGGCGAGTACGTCCCCTTCAGGAAGCTCCTCTTCTTCATAGCATCCATGGTTCCCTTCGAGCAGGATTTCTCGTTCGGGCAGGATTACAAGGTCGTCACCGTGAAAGGCGCCCCCGTCGGGGTCCTTATATGTTTCGAGGACGCCTTTCCGGACGTGGTGCGCCGCTTCGTTAAGAACGGTGCCAGGCTCCTCATAAACATTACCAACGACGCCTGGTTCTGGCGCTCGTGCGAGCCGTATCAGCATCTCGCCATGGGAACGTTCAGGACCGTCGAAAACAGGGTGCCGATGGTCAGGTGCGCCAATACCGGCGTCTCATGTTTTATCGACCGGTACGGGCGGGAGTACGCCAGGTTAAAGGGCCCCGGTGGTTATGATATCTTCGTGGAGGGGCATCTTACGGCCTCCGTGCGTCCCGGCGGCGGGGGGACTTTCTACGCTGAGCACGGAGATGTCTTTTCAATGGCGTGCCTTATTCTCGCATTCGTTTCCCTTATTTGTGCCTGTTTCCGGAAGAGGCCCGGCATAGGGGGAGCGTAAATTTGTATTCCTGATATGCCTCTTTCCATATATATTGTTATAGCTTTTGAGTTAAGTTCATAAGCTATAGGCTGTAATCCGTAATAAATTTGCGAGTTAAGCGAGCTAATTTATGTATGAAGAAGTAAAAGCGAAATTAGAGGACACCAGGCAACGGGTCCTTCGGATGCGGGTGTATCTTTGACGTCCCGGCCAAGCTCTCACGGATAGCCGAGATTGAGGAGCTCATGGCGGCCCCTTCTTTCTGGGAGGCGCGCGAACGGGCCCGGGTATTGGTGGACGAGCTCTCATCCCTCAAGAATCCGACCGATGCTATCCGGGCTTTCGAGAAGAAGGCCGCCGATATGGAGGAGATGATAGAGCTCGCTTCCTCCGACTCCGACGGCGCTTCGCTGCTCGGGGAGATCGCCCTCGAGATCGAAGAGCTGGCGGTTGAAGTTGGTTCATTCGAGCTGAAGGCACTCCTGAGCGGGGAGCATGACAGGAGCAACGCGATCCTGAGCATCAACGCGGGGGCGGGCGGGACGGAGTCATGCGACTGGGCGGAGATGCTTCTCAGGATGTACGGGCGGTGGTGTGAGAGGAAGGGTTACGGTATCGTTGACTACAACCTTCTTCCGGGTGAAGAGGCGGGGATCAAGAGCGTGACAATCGGAATCAAGGGTGACTACGCCTTCGGTTTTCTCAGGGCGGAGAAAGGGGTCCACAGGCTGGTCAGGATATCCCCCTTTGACTCGGGCAAGAGACGGCACACCTCTTTCGCCTCTGTCGAGGTCATCCCGGAGATCGCGGACGACGGCGAGATGGAGATAAACGAAAAGGATCTCCGTGTAGACACGTTCCGCTCGAGCGGGGCCGGCGGTCAGCATGTGAACGTCACGGACTCGGCGGTGCGGATTACACATATCCCCACGGGCCTGGTCGTAACATGCCAGAACGAGCGGTCCCAGCACAAGAACAAGGCCTCCGCGATGAAGGTTCTGCGGGCGAGGCTGTACGAGATGGAGAGGACGAAGAAGGAGGAGGAGATAAGGAAGCAGTATGGCGAGAAGATGGAGATAGCGTGGGGAAGCCAGATACGGTCGTACGTTTTTCATCCCTACAATATGGTCAAGGACCACCGCACGAAAGTGGAAGTGGGGAACGTCCGTGGTGTAATGGACGGTGATATAGACCGCTTCATAGACGCGTACCTGAGGTCCACAGTCAAAGGGTAGGGGCGGGTTTGAAACCCGCCCCTACCCAAGAGGTATTATTTCTTAAGTCATTAGCGAAGGATAGAGTGAACTGACATGAAGCTCGAGGACCAGATCAGGCAGAAGAAGAAGCGCGTGGAGGAGCTCTTGGAGATGGGTGTTTCGCTCTACGGCGGACGATATCTCCGGAGGGACCGCGCGCGGTCGGCCCATGAAGATTACCGGGAGGGCCGGGCGTTGAGGGTTGCGGGGAGACTGACCGCATACCGGCGGCACGGCCGCACGGCTTTCGCCGACATAAGCGATTGTAGCGGGAAGCTCCAGATATATGTCAGGAGGGACGTGGTGGGGGAGCGGCCCTACGAGCTCTTCAAGAAGTGCGACGTGGGCGACATCCTGGGCGCCGAGGGGGAGCTCTTCAGGACGAACACGGGGGAAATAACGCTTAAGGTCAATGAATTGAAAATTCTGGCCAAGGCGTTGAGGCCCCTCCCCGAGAAGTGGCACGGCCTCAAGGACATCGAAACGAGGTTCAGGAAGCGCTACCTGGACCTGATCTCGAACCCGGGCGTGAAGGAAACGTTCGTCACGAGGTCCCGCGCCATCTCGACCATACGGGCGTTTCTGGACGGCCGGGGTTTCCTCGAGGTCGAGACGCCGATGATGCAGGAGAGGATCGGGGGCGCGGTGGCGGAGCCCTTTCGCACCCATCACAACGCCCTCGATGCCGACCTGTACCTGCGCATTGCTCCCGAGCTGTTCCTGAAACGTCTCCTCGTGGGTGGGTTCGAGAAGATATACGAGCTCAACAGGAGCTTCAGGAACGAGGGGCTGTCCCGCTTTCATAACCCCGAGTTCACAATGCTCGAGGTCTACTGGGCCTACGCCGACTACACGGATATGATGACCCTGACGGAGGAGCTGATCGCCCACGTCGCGATGGAGGTCTGCGGGGGGACCGGTGTTACCGACGGCGAGGGGCGTCGGATCGACCTCTCCCCACCGTGGCGCCGCCTCACCTTCGAGGACGCAGTTCGCGAAGCGGGGGGCGTGAAGCCGGGCGACAAGATGGACGTTCGGGAGGTTGCGGGCTGCCTCGACCTGGACGTCTCCGGCTGCTCGTCGGACGAGGAGGTCATGAATGAGATCCTGGAGAAAGCCGCTTCCCCGAAGTTCATCGATCCGACCTTCGTGACGGATTACCCCGTACCGTTGTCTCCCCTTGCCAGGGCGAGAGATGATAACCCGTCCCTGTGCGAGCGCTTCGAGCTCTTCGCCGGGGGCGAGGAGCTGGCCAACGCGTACTCCGAGCTGAACGACCCGATCGAGCAGAGGAAGCGGTTTGAAAGGCAGCTCAGGAGCGGCGAGAAGGAGGGGCGGGAGCTGGACGATGATTTTGTCACGGCCCTTGAGCACGGAATGCCGCCCGCCGGCGGCCTCGGGATAGGCATCGACAGGCTCGTTATGATCCTCACCGGCAAGGCGTCCATACGCGAGGTCATCCTCTTCCCGCAGCTGAGGCCCGAGAGTTCATGAGATTCGAGCTTTTCATAAGTTGGCGCTATCTCAGCTCCATGCGGAAGCAGTCCCTTCTCCTCAATAGGATATTCTCCGTGGTGGGGGTCGGGGCCGGCGTCATGATTTTAATCGTCGTTCTCAGTGTGATGGGCGGCTTCGAACGCGAGCTCGAGGAGAAGCTGATGGGCACCTTCTCTCACCTCACGATCCACAGTACGAGGGGCAATATGCACGACTATCAGGAGGTGCTCGACCGGGTTCTCTTGGTCGACGGCGTGACCGCCGGCGCGCCGTTCATCACCGGGCAGGCGCTGCTGCGGGCTCACGGGAAGGCCATGGGGTTCGTCGTGCGGGGGATAGACCCGAAAAAAGAGCAGGAGGTCTCCGCCATCAGCAGGTATATCGTCAAGGGCGGCCTTGACTTCCAGGGGGACGGTATCATCCTGGGCGAAGAGCTTTCCAAGAGACTGGGCCTTCTTGAGGGGGATGTTGCGAAGATCATATCCCCCTCCCAGGTCCAGACGCCATCGGGTCCCGTCCAGATAGTGGTCGAGAGCGAGGTCGTCGGCATCTTCGACTCAGGCATGTACGAGTACGACGCCAACATGGCCTATGTCTCCCTCGACACTGCCCAGAAGCTCTTCAGGATCGGCGGCGGCGTGAGCGGACTGAGCCTTTCCACGGACAAACTGGAAAAGGCCCACGATCTCAAGAAGAGCCTCCGAGTGCTCCTCGGCTCCAGCTATAGGGTGCTGGGCTGGATGGACCTCAATCCCACGCTCTTCTCGGCAGTAAAAATGGAGAAGAAGGTCATGTTCATCATCCTCATCTTTATCATCCTGGTGGCAGCGCTGAACATCATCAGCACTCTCATCATGATGGTGATGGTGAAGACTAAGGACATCGGCATACTGAAGGCCCTCGGGTGCAGCTCCCGGAGCGTCATGACCATATTCACGCTCGAGGGGTTCATCATCGGCGTTATGGGAGTGATCTTCGGCGTTCTGGCCGGCGTGTGGTTCGCGGCGAACATCAATCCTATTGCCGATTTCGTGGGGCAGGTCACCGGTTTTCAGCTCTTTCCGAGCGATGTCTACTATTTTGATAGGATACCCGCAGATATCTTCATGAAGGACGTGGTCGTTATTTCGCTGTGCGCGGTGGCGATGAGCATTTGTGCGGCCCTCTATCCCTCATGGAAGGCGTCACGCCTGAAACCGGTGGAAGCTTTACGATACGAATAATAGGGGCGCTATATACTACGAACTGCAATAGAGGTCTAACAACCAAGATATATAATTCAATAATCAAGCGGTTTGGTCATTGGATATTGATTATTGGTTATTGTTTGTACCTTGTTTCTTGGTGATTGGTTATTAGATGCTTTGCATTAGACAAGTTGTAAAGAGACACAGGATGACAGTTCGATGAACGGACCCGGGCAAAAGAGGGGAGACCAGTTACTGGTTGCGCGGAATCTCCACAAATCTTATAGTATGGGGCGAAAGAGTCTCGAGGTCCTCAAGGGCATCGACCTGGAGGTTCGAGGAGGAGAGGTCCTCATAATAATGGGCTCTTCGGGCGTGGGGAAGAGCACCCTTCTCCATCTTCTCGGAGGGCTCGATGTCCCGACGTCAGGGAAGGTGTTTCTTGATGGGGTGGATCTCTTCGCGCTGGGGGAGCGGGAGAGGGCCAGGGTGAGGAACAGGAAGGTCGGTTTCGTCTTCCAGTTTTATCATCTTCTTCCGGAGTTCACGGCCCTCGAGAACGTCCTTCTTCCGGCGATGATATTCAACGACAGCCGTAGGCGACGGACGGAGCTGAGGATGAGGGCGCTGGAACTCCTTTCCGACGTCGGCCTGGAGGAGCGAACGGGCCATAAGCCCCGGGAGCTTTCCGGAGGGGAGCAGCAGCGGGTTGCGATTGCCAGGGCTCTCATGAACAGGCCTAAGATAGTCATGGCCGATGAGCCGAGCGGCAACCTCGACACGGAGACGAGCCGACGGCTCCACGAGTTGCTGGCCGGACTTGCGCGGGAGAAGGGACAGACGTTTCTGGTCGTTACGCACGATCCGGAGCTGAGCGGGATAGGAAACAGGACGGTAAGAATGATTGACGGGCGTGTTGTTGAGGGCAACGGACGAGGGGGACTGTGAAGCGATGAAGATATCTATCAACGGCAAATATTATTCGAAGAGGACGGCGAAGGTTTCGGTCTTCGATCACGGCCTGCTCTACGGCGACGGCATCTTCGAGGGCATCCGGGTTTACAACGGCCGGGTATTCAAGCTCCGCGATCATATCGATAGGCTCTACGAATCGGCCACGTCGATCATGCTGGAGATCCCCGCATCGAAGGATAAGCTTACCGGGGATGTTATCAGGGCTGTCAGGCTCAACAAGCTCAAGAATGCCTATATCCGGCTGATTGTTACACGTGGGGCAGGTTCGCTCGGCCTTAATCCCTTCACGTGCAGGAACCCGCAGATCATAATCATCGTGGATAAAATTATTCTCTATCCGCCGAGGTTTTACAGGGAGGGTCTCACCGTCATCACGGTCGGCACGCAGAGGAACATCGCGGAGGCCGTCAGCCCCAGGATAAAATCTCTCAATTACCTTAATAACATACTGGCCAAGATAGAGGCCCTTAACTCGGGTTTGCCGGAGGCAGTCATGCTGAATTCGTTCGGTTTCGTTTCCGAGTGCACGGGGGACAACATTTTCACCGTGAGAAAGGGGGTCATATTTACTCCCTCCATATATATGGGAGTACTCGAGGGTATAACGAGAGCGTGTGTCATAGATATCGCCAGGGACTCCGGCATGGTGGTCAAGCCCATTGTTATGACACGCCACGACATCTACAATGCCGATGAGTGTTTCCTCACCGGCACGGCTGCCGAGATAGTCCCGGTTGTCAAGGTCGACGGCAGGAAGATCGGCCTGGGCGGGCCCGGGCACGTGACGAAGTCCCTGATGAAGAAGTTCAAGAAGCTGGCCAGGAGCGAGGGGGTGCTGGCCTTTTAGCGCCGGCCGGTGTTTTAATCCGGTTTTAAAGTGAGTGGTTCGTAATTTAATTGTACTCCTAATCGTAACCCTTTGCGGTTCAGGCGCGGCATAGAAGAGTAAGGGAAGGTAACAGGTATGATCTGCCAGGTGTGCAAAAAGAACGAGGCCACGATCCTCTATACCGAAATAGTCGACAACAAGGTGATGAAGATGCACATCTGCGAGGATTGCGCGAAGAAGAAGGGTGTGACCATGCACGCGCCCTTCGCGCTCTCCGATCTCCTCGCGGGGCTCACCGACCTGGCCGCCTTTCCGGTGGAGGAGATGAAACGGAAATGCCCGGGGTGCGGCATGACCTACGCCGACTTCAGGAAAACCGGCAGGCTGGGATGCAGCCAGTGCTACAGCACCTTCGAGCAGGGAATGAACGCGCTGCTGGAGTCGATTCATAAGCAAAACAGTCACGTCGGGAAGTTTCCTAAGCGCTCGGCAACGCTTATAAAGACTATCCAGAAGAGGAAGGAACTCGAACGGAAGCTCAGGGCGGCCATAGAGAGTGAGGCCTTCGAGGAGGCGGCCGTAATACGGGACAAGCTTTACTCGCTGAAGCAGCAGGCAGAGAAGAAATCAGGCGGCGCGAAGTGAACATCAAGGTTCTTTTAAACAGGACAACGGAGTGGCTCAAGGGGCAGGGGCCCGATGCCGATATCGTTATCTCCAGCAGGATACGCCTGGCCAGGAATATTATGGATATTCCTTTTCCTCACCGGGCGAATGATGAATCCCGGAGGAAGGCGCTCGGTATCGTGGGCAAGGCAATCAAGGCCTCGAAGCACATGCACGCCTCCCTCTACGTGCAGTTGAACGAGCTGGATGTTATCGACAAGCAGTTCCTGGTCGAGAGGCACCTGATGAGCAAGCACCTTGCCGAGGAGACCAGGGAGAGCGCCCTCGCCGTGGGCCAGGGAGAGGTGATCAGCGTCATGATCAACGAGGAAGACCACCTCCGGGTACAGGTGCTGCGGTCGGGCTTCCAGCTGAGGGATGCATGGGACCTGATCAACATCCTTGACGACGAGTTCGAGAAGTCGATCCACTACGCTTTCAGCCCCGTGTACGGTTACCTGACCTGCTGCCCGACAAACGTCGGGACGGGGATGAGGGCATCCGTAATGATGCATATACCGGCCCTCGTTCTCTCGAAGCAGGTCAACCAGGTAATACAGGCCGTTCTGAAGCTCGGCCTCGCTGTGAGGGGCTTGTACGGCGAGGGAACGGAGCCGTCGGGCAACCTCTTCCAGATGTCGAACCAGGTCACGCTCGGCACGACGGAAGAGGACATCATTGTCAGCCTTGAAAAGGTTATCAGGCAGATAGTGACGCACGAGAGAAACGCCCGGGTCGCCCTTCTAAGGGACAGTGCGAGCGAGCTTCAGGACAGGGTCTGGCGGGCATACGGGCTCCTGAAGAACGCCCGGGTCATAAGCTCGAAGGAGACGATAGAGTTGCTCTCGGCCCTCCGGCTCGGCGTCTCTCTCGAGATACTTAAGGGGATCGATGTATTGACGATAAACGAGCTGTTCATGCAGACCCAGCCGGCCCACCTCCAGGAGATGGTCGGCAGGGAGCTTGACGCCGATGAGCGGGATTTTTTCAGGGCCGAGCTTATAAGAAGGAAGCTTGCACCGGAAAGGAAAGGAAAATAGCGTTAAATGGACACCTTTGACAGATTTACCAACCGCGCGAGGCAGGTGATCATCCTTGCCCGCAAAGAGGCCGACCGGTTTAACCATAACTATATCGGCACGGAACACATACTTCTGGCGATCATACGGCTCGGCCAGGGAGTGGCCGTCGAGGTGATGAGGGAGATGGGGCTTGATTTCGAGACGCTCAGGATCGAGGTCGAGAAGTCGGTCGGGACGGGCCCCGAGACCAAGACAATAGGCGATGTGCCCTTTACCGTCAGGGCAAAGCGTGTGATCGAGCTCGCTGCAGAGGAGGCGAGGGGGCTTAACCATACGTATATCGGGACGGAGCACATCCTCCTGGGCCTCCTCAGAGAGGCGGAGGGCGTCGCGGCCCGGATACTTAAGAACCTCGACGTTGATATAGAAGAGGCGCGGCAGAGGGTACTGGATAAGCTGGGGGCCCAGTTCGGTCATGCCGATGAGGGAATGGGGAAACCGGGAGAGAAGAAGGTGAAGTCGCCCGCGCTCAGGGCGTTCGGCAGGGACCTGACGGAGCTTGCCTGCAAGAACCAGCTCGATCCCGTCATTGACAGGGTGGACGAGATCCAGAGGGTCATCCAGATCCTGTGCAGGAGGAGGAAGAACAACCCGGTCCTTCTCGGCGAGGCGGGGGTCGGGAAGACCGCCATTGTAGAAGGCCTGGCACAGGAGATTGTCAACGGCAATGTGCCGGAGCTGCTCAGGGACAAGAGGGTGATCACTCTCGACCTGGCGCTCATGGTGGCGGGGACTAAATACAGGGGGCAGTTCGAGGAGAGGATAAAGGCCGTCATGGACGAGATCCGCCGGTCAAAGGACGTCTTGCTGTTCATCGACGAGCTCCACACCATCGTAGGCGCGGGCGCCGCCGAGGGGGCCATAGATGCATCCAACATCCTGAAGCCGTCCCTGTCGCGGGGGGAGATTCAGTGCATCGGCGCGACGACGATGGACGAGTACCGCAAGTACATAGAGAAGGACGCGGCCCTCGAGAGAAGGTTCCAGACGATAATCGTTGATGCGCCCAGCGTGCTGGAAACCGTGGATATCCTTTGCGGGTTGAGGTCCCGGTACGAGGGGCACCATCACGTCGAGTTCACGGAAGACGCCCTGCTGGCGGCCGCCGAGCTATCGGACAGGTACATAACGGGGCGCTACCTGCCGGACAAGGCGATAGATCTCATAGACGAGGCCGGGGCGCGGGCGAGGATATCGGCCATGACCCGTCCCCCCGACGTGAAGAAATTAGAGAAAGAGGTCAAGGAGATAACAAAAAAGAAAGAGGGGGCGATAAAGGGACAGGACTTCGAGAGGGCGGCCGCTCTGAGAGACGAGGAGAGGGCGGCGAAGAAGCGTCTGGAGGAGACTCTCGAGCAATGGAAGAAGTCCGATGTGGATAAAATCGTCAAGGTTAACGAACAGGACATCGCCCAGATCGTTTCGAAATGGACCGGGATTCCTATCTCCAGGCTTGAAGAGGAGGAGATGGAGAAACTCCTCCACATGGAGGAGAATATTCACAAACGGGTCGTGGGCCAGAACGAAGCCATAGCGGCCATCTCAAGGGCCCTGCGGCGATCCAGGGCAAACCTCAAGGATCCGAAGCGGCCCATAGGCTCTTTTATATTTTTAGGTCCGAGCGGCGTAGGAAAGACCCTTCTGGCCAGGGCGCTGGCCGAGTTCGTCTTCGGCGAGGAGGAGGCCCTCATACAGCTCGACATGTCGGAATACATGGAAAAGTTTTCCGTGTCCAGGTTGACCGGATCGCCCCCGGGATACGTCGGTTACGAGGAGGGAGGTCAGCTTACGGAGAAGGTGCGCCGCCGGCCCTACTCGGTCGTTCTCTTCGACGAGATAGAAAAGGCGCACCAGGATATCCATCATATACTCCTCCAGGTGCTCGAGGAAGGCAAGCTTACCGACAGCCTGGGCCGGCCGGTCGATTTCAGGAACACTGTCGTTATCATGACGTCGAATATAGGTGCGGATTTACTCAAGAAGCAAACCACGCTCGGCTTCAAGGCATCGGATGACGAGGCCACATACGAGGGGATGAAGGATAAGCTGCTGGGCCAGCTCAAGAAGAGCTTCCGGCCGGAGTTCCTCAACCGCATCGATGATATAGTTGTCTTCAGGTCGCTGACGAAGAAGGACCTCTACGGCATAGTCGAGCTCGAGCTATCGAAGCTCCGGGATAGGCTCCGGGCACAGGATATCAAGCTCAAGCTGGATAAGAGCGCGAAGGATCTTCTCATAGAGAAAGGCCATAGCCCCGAGTCGGGGGCGCGGCAGCTCAGGAGGCTCATAGGGCGTTTCATAGAGGACCCTCTTGCCGAGGAGATTCTCAAGCAGGCTATCCCGAGGGGAAAGATCATCAACGTCACGGCGGATAAGGACAAGCTTGCATTCAAGGCGGATTAGAAAGAGAGCGCCCGGTCCCTTAGGGTGGAAGTGCGTTGTCGTGTTTTGATGAACACGCGTCTCCATTTCCTATCAGACCCGGCTGTCAGGGCCCAACCCCGATCATGAAGGCGAAGGATGGAACGAGGTACGTCTGCGGCGAGTGCGGGTTTGTATCCCTCAAGTGGTTGGGCAGGTGTCCGGAGTGCGGCATGTGGGATGGGCTCGTGGAGGAGGCGGCCCCACCGTCGGGCGGCGGCCGGCGCCCGAAGTCTCTGCACCCCGAGAAACCTGTCGCTCTCTCCGGGGCCTCTGCCTCCGGGACAGATAGGCTGAAGACGGGAATCGACGAGTTCGATTCTCTCCTGGGAGGAGGCATCGTAGGCGGTTCGTTCATCCTTATCGGGGGCGAGCCCGGGATCGGCAAGTCCACACTCATGCTCCAGGTCTGCAATTCGCTTGCGTCCCGGGGGCACAGGGTCCTGTACATCAGCGGCGAGGAGTCCACTGCCCAGACGATGGTGCGCGCCGGCAGGCTGGGTGTCGGCTCCCCGAACCTGTACATCGTCTGCGAGACCGACATGGATGTCATAGCCGGTCATGTCGAAGAACTCGATCCCTTTATACTCGTAGTCGACTCCATCCAGATAGTTTACAGGCCGGACCTGGAAAGCGCCCCGGGGAGCGTCAGCCAGGTGAGGGAAAGCGCCGCCAGGCTCATGTTCATGGCGAAGGGCCGGGGGTGTATCGTTTTCGTTATCGGCCACGTGACAAAGTCGGGGGCGATTGCCGGCCCCCGCCTCCTTGAGCACATGGTGGACACCGTCCTCTATTTCGAGGGAGACAGGTACCACCTCTACCGAATTTTGAGAGCCGTCAAGAACAGGTTCGGCTCGACCGATGAGATAGCCATTTTCCAGATGACGGAGGGCGGGCTGATGGAAGTGACCAATCCCTCGGAGATGTTCATCGCGGAGAGGCGGAGCGGGGTTTCGGGCTCCATCGTCGTGCCTGTCATCGAGGGGACGCGGCCCCTGCTCGTAGAGGTCCAGTCCCTCGTGAGTCCCACATCCTTCGGCCTTCCGGTCAGGAGGACCTCGGGCGTGGACGCCAACAGGCTCTCCATGATTATAGCCGTCCTGCAGAGAAGGGTGGGTCTTTCGCTGGGGGACAAGGATGTCTACGTCAATATTGTGGGAGGCATGCGCGTCTCGGAGCCCGCCGCCGACCTGGGAGTGGCCGTGGCAACGGCCTCCAGCATGAAGGATAAACCCGCGAGCGCCGACGTGGCCGTCTTCGGCGAGATAGGGCTGGGAGGAGAGATCAGGGCTGCACCCCATCCGGTGAAGAGGGTGAAAGAGTCTGTCAAGCTTGGTTTCAAGAAAGTGGTTTTGCCACGCGCGAACCTGGACGATGTAAAACACCTCAAGGGGGCCGAGCTCGTAGGCGTGGAAACCGTTCAGGAAGCCATGGCGGAGACGATAGGATGAGCGGCAGGATTGTCGGCATCATAGCGGCGGCGGGGCGGGGCGAGAGGCTTGGCGCCGGCCCCTTTAAGGCCCTCGTTTCCCTGTGCGGGAGGCCTATTATCAGTTGGACGGCAGAAGCGCTTTCACGCTCCGGGATGATCAGCGACATTATCGTGGTAGGTGCCCCCGGAGCGCTGGATGGGTTCAGGGAGGCCCTCGATGGTGTTCCGAAGATATCCATGATAGTCGAGGGGGAAGAGAGCAGGGCCGGCTCGGTGGCAAGGGGGTTCGAGGCCGTGGGTGACGATTGCGTCATCGCCGTCGTTCATGACGGCGCCAGGCCGTTCATCGAGGTGGCCCTCATTGATGATGTGATCGGGGCGGCTCTGAAATGGGGGGCCGCTATTCCAGCCGTTCCGTTTGTCTGCACGGCCAAGGAAGTAACGCCGGACATGTTCATAAAGGGAACGATTAACAGGAATAAAATCTGGGAGGCGCAGACTCCACAGGCGTTTCAATACGACCTCCTCAAGAAGGCATATGGGAGCGCGCCGGAGACCGCCGAATTAACGGATGAAAGCCTCCTTGTCGAGACGACCGGCAAAGAAGTCAAGGTCGTGGAGGGGAGCTACGGAAACATAAAAATAACCACTCCCGTGGATTTAAAGCTGGCTGAACTAATATTGAAAGACAGGTTAAGAGCTACCTAGCGTGCCTGATTGGTATAAGCTTCTGTGGCATAGTTAAACTCTAGAAATGGAAGTATGGAAATAAAGTAATATGAAAATATATCTTTTGCCTTATCATTATTTCGGGTTTTCCTATTTCCATATTTTCTCTTTTTGCATATTTGTTTGCGTTTTAGCGCTTCTAGCCGTTAATGCTAAATCAGCTCGTTATTTATTGAGCTTGGGGGATAGCCCTGGATGAGGGTCGGGATAGGATATGATATTCACAGGCTGGCACAGGGGCGGAAGCTGGTCCTGGGAGGCGTCGAGCTGGAGCACGGGCGGGGTCTCCTCGGACACTCGGATGCGGACGTTCTCATCCACGCCATATGCGACGCGATACTCGGCGCGTGCGCCCTCGGTGATATCGGCACCCACTTTCCCGACGACGATCCCCGATTCAAGGATGCGGACAGCACGGAGCTCCTCGGGGAAGTCAGCCGCATGATAAGAGAGGAGGGCTGGGAAATAGGGAATATCGACTGCACGGTGATGGCGGAGGAGCCGAGAATAGCCCCCCACATCAAACGGATGAGGCAGAGGCTTGCCGATACCCTCTCTACCGACATTTCCCGGGTAAGCGTAAAGGCCACCAGGGGAGAGGGCGTCGGCCCCGTGGGGAGGAGGGAGGCGATCGCGGCCCTGGCTATCGCGGCCCTGGAAGAAACTTCGTTAAATGAGTTGGTGAGTTCAATGAGTTAATATCATGAGGATACAACTCATATAGAAAAACAGGAAGTACAGGACAATGCTCAGTGCGATAAAGGCAATCAAGGAGCGGGACCCGGCGGCCACGAGCACGCTGGAGATTATACTGGCCTACCCGGGATTTCATGCGCTGGTCGCTCATAGAATCGCCCAGTACCTCCGCAGGCTGGGCGTGCCGGTTCTTCCCCGGCTCATAGCCCAGATTTCATATTTCTTCACCGGTATCGACATTCATCCCGCGGCGCGGATAGGCGAGGGGTTTTTCATAGACCACGGCGCGGGCGTGGTGATAGGGGAGACCGCGGTGATAGGCGATAACGTGACGCTTTTCCAGGGCGTGACGCTCGGCGGCACGGGCAGGGAGAGGGGAAAACGGCATCCCACTATCGGCAACAACGTCACCATAGGGGCCGGAGCCAAGGTGCTCGGAAATATCACCATCGGCGACAACGCGTACATCGGGGCGAATGCCGTTGTCCTCCGGTCCGTGCCCGCGGAGGCCACAGTTGTAGGCGTTCCCGGAAGAATCTCCAGAAGGGCCGGGGCGAAGGTAACGGGTATCAACCTCGACCACACCAATCTCCCCGATCCCCTTGCCGAGAGGCTCGAGAAGCTCCAGCACGAGATCGACACCATGGAGGAGCATCTCAAGGCCCATCTCGAAGAGATAAAGGCGAAAAAGGACACTGTGGAGAATAATGAATAAATGGTACAATGTACAAATGAAGAAAGACAGGCCGGGTGTTAGATGAAGAATGATTCGATGGAGAAAACGATCAACAAGATCGCAGCAGCAGTTGATAAAAACACGGAGGTGGTCGACAAGATCACTGTAGATCAAGAGCGCGTTTTACTTTTGAAGCAGTAAAAAGGGTAGAGACCGAGGTTGGAAGGTTAGACAGCGAAGTTGATAAGCAACGTCAGGAAATAAACCAAATAAATGAAGTTCTTAAGATTCAGTAGAAGAAAAAGCCAGCAATTAATTAAATCAACTTCTTCTGTGTTACCTGCCTGATAATACCTTGTGCTGCGGGCAAATTCGAAAAGTGTTGTCCCGGATTTAATGTTCCCATGGTAACCTGTGCGGAAACGATTTGACGCTGCTGATTAACTGAACGAGATTAGATAGAGAATAGAGTCAGACCATGGCGTTGAAGATTCACAATACGCTTTCGGGGGAGAAGGATCCGTTCGAGCTGCCCGAAGGAAGCAGGGTAACCATGTACGTCTGCGGCGTCACCGTGTACGACGAATGCCACGTGGGCCACGCGCGGGCCCTGGTCGTTTTCGACATGATACAGAGGTATCTCAAGCACCTCGGCTATAATGTAGTCTGCGTCAGGAACTTCACCGACGTTGACGATAAGATAATCAAACGCGCGAACGAAGAGGGCGTAACCTGCGATGAGATCGCCTCACGGTACATCCATGAGTTCAGGGAGGACGTGGGACGTCTTGGCCTTTTGCAGCCGGCCTACGAGCCCAGGGCCACCGAGCACATAGCCGATATGATCGGGATGATCTCGACCCTTGCGGAGAAGGGCCACGCCTACGAGGTCGCCGGTGATGTATTCTTTGCCGTATCGAGTTTCAGTGACTACGGAAAGCTCTCGGGTCGGAACCTGGAGGATCTGCGGGCCGGCGCGCGTGTCGAGGTCGACGAGAAGAAAAGAAATCCCCTCGACTTCGCCCTCTGGAAGAAGGCGAAGCCGGGAGAGCCCTCGTGGGACAGCCCGTGGGGCAGGGGGCGTCCCGGTTGGCATATAGAGTGCTCTGCCATGAGCCTCAAATTACTCGGGGAGACAATAGATATCCACGGCGGGGGACAGGACCTCATCTTCCCCCATCACGAGAACGAGATAGCCCAATCCGAGTGCTGCACGGGAAAGCCGTTCGCCAGGTTCTGGATTCACAACGGGCACGTGATGATACGGGACGAGAAGATGTCGAAATCACTGGGCAACTTCTTTACCCTCAAGCAGGTTTACGAGGAGTACGAGCCGAGGATCCTCCATTTCTTCCTCATCTCGAAGCACTACCGCTCCCCGCTCGACTTCAGCAAGGAGGGACTCTCGGAGGCCCGTGAGGCGTTGAGCAGGCTAGACAATTGCCTGGGCTCAGTTGAAAATGCTATTCCTCAAGAAACAATAGAAGATGTGAGGAAGAATCGCGGAAAAGTCCGCGTTTCCCTTGACATAGACATAAAAGAACCTCCTCCGCCTTCCAAGCATAAGTGGTGGCAGCTCTTCGAGACAGCTATGCACGACGATTTCAATACGCCGGGTGCTCTTGCTGCTATTTTCATGTACGTTGGTGAGATTAACAACGAACTTAAATTAGGCTATGGCTCAGGTTCTAAGGTCGATCAAATTTCTTTAGTTGATAAATATGATGATTTAAGAAAGTTGTGCGATATCCTCGGTATATGCTACAAGCCTCTGCGGCAGACGACCGTCTCCTTAAAGGGCGAGGGGAGCGTGGATAGGGGGAGGATTGAGAGATTATTGGGCAAGGAGAACCTGGAGGACGAGGAGGTCACATTGCTCGTCGAGGAGAGGCTCCGGCTCAGGAAGATAAGGGAGTATGGAAAGGCGGACGAGATACGGAACTCCCTGAAATCGAAGGGCATCTCCCTGCGCGACGTGCAGGAAGGGACGAACTGGATACGGGAATAACACGAGTGAAATGCTGTCCGTAAGGCATTGCTGCGTCTATCGCTTCACGCTTCACGAAATAGATCGGAGGACTAGATGAGAGGGAAGTTTATTACATTCGAGGGGCCCGAAGGCTGCGGCAAGACGACGCAGTCGAAACTTGTCATGGAATGGCTTAAATCGAAGGGGCAGGACGTGATATGGACCCGCGAGCCCGGGGGGACGAGAATCGGCGACGCGATCAGGGCCCTGGTTCTTGACCCCGAGTACGGCGAGATGGTGGATTTGACCGAAATCCTTCTTCTCTCCGCGAGCAGGGCTCAGCACGTCAAGGAGAAGATAGTGCCCGCGCTCGAGGCGGGCAAGACTGTCTTGTGCGACCGGTTTGTCGACGCGACGCTCGCCTACCAGGGCAGGGGAAGGGGAATGGACTGGCAGCTTCTCGGGACACTCAACGAGATCGCAACCGAGGGCCTTATGCCCGACATTACAATGCTTATCGACATATCCCCGGAGATCGGCCTCAAGAGGGCGATGGAGGTGGATAAAGCCGAGGCGGCGGCGGGCGAAGCCGACAGGTTTGAAGCCGCCGGCGGTGATTTCCACCGCAGCGTGCGGGATGGCTACCTCTATCTCGCGGAGCACTTCCCGGAGCGGATTAAAGTAGTGAAGAGCCGGGCGACTGTCGATGAGACCCAGGAGGAGATCAGGAGAATATTGAGCGATGTCCTTTTCTGACGTACGTGAACAGGAGGTCGCCAAGAAGCTTGTTCGTAACATGGTCGGCAGCGGGAGGCTGGCACACGCCTACGTCTTTGTCGGGCCGCCCGATACGGGCAAGGTGGCCATGGCCGTTAATATGGCAAAGGCGCTTAACTGCGAGGCCGGTGCGGGCGACCCGTGCGATGCCTGTCGCCAGTGCCGCCTCATAGATAAGGGAATCCATCCTGACGTCCATGTGCTTCGCCCCCGGAAAGCGTCCCGCACTATCTCCATCAACAGCGTGAGGGAACTCCAGCGCCGTATATCTCTCAAGCCTCTCATGGGGATATACAAGGTATCCGTGATCGTTGAAGCCGACAGGATGATGCAGGAAGCGGCGAACTCTCTCCTGAAATCACTTGAAGAACCCCCGCCCGGGACTATCTTCATCCTTACCTGCGAGGATACCTCCGGTCTCCTTCCCACGGTATTATCGAGATGCCAGAGGATCAATTTCATGCCGTTATCACAGCGCACGATAGAGAGCATCCTGGTCGATGAGAAAGGTCTCGATCCGGGCCGGGCCAGGGTGATCTCCCGGTTGGCCGAGGGACGGCTGAGCGTTGCGCTCGCATACTGCGACCCGGACGAGATAGAGTGGAGGCGGAAGCTTCTGGACGGGGTGTCAGAAGCTGCTGACGTCCTCGGCGTTTTTAACGAATCGGGCAGGCTGATCGATCACTTCAACCGTTACCGGAAGGATATTGCCGCCTCCATCAAAGCACGGAACGAGGGGATGGATGAGGAGGCGGTGGCAGCCAGGGCGAAAGGACTTCTGCTTCAGGAGATATCGCGCGTGCTGTCGATATACATGAGCTGGTTCAGGGACGTTCTCGTTGCGAAGGTTACGAAAAGCGACGACCTGTTCACGAACATGGACCGCGTCGAGCTGATCAGGAGAACTGCAGTGTCCATGAGTACCGGGGATATTATCAGGAAAATAGAGGCGATAGGGGAGATTGCCGTGAAGATAGACGGCAACATCAACAGGAAGATAGCCCTTGATGTTCTTCTCCTTGACCTCCATTCGATACCGGAAGGTGAGCCATGTTCAAGGTGATTCAGGTCAGGTTGAGGGAATCGGGACGATTTCATTATCTCAAGACGACTGACGAGCGGTTTGAAGCCGGAGATTACTGCATCGTGAAGTTCGACAGGGGGGAGGATTACGGCCGGGTGCTCTCCGGCGAGGAGGTTGTGTTCGAGGATAAGCCGGAAGATCTCCTTGGGGAAGTGGTCAGGAAGGCGACACCGGACGATATGACCGTTGTCGGGGAGAACAGGGAGAGGGAAGCGCAGGCGTATGAGGTGTGCATGGAGAAGATATCCCTGTACCAGCTCGATATGAAGCTCGTTGGCGTGGAGTACACATTCGACAGGGGAAAGATGATCTTCTACTTCACGGCTTCTGGGCGCGTGGATTTCAGGAACCTGGTCAAGGACCTTGCTTCGATATTCAAATCGAGGATCGAACTGAGGCAGATAGGCGTCAGGGACGAGGCGAGGATACTGGGTGGAATAGGGCCCTGCGGCAGGGAGTTATGCTGCTCCACTTTCCTGAAGGACTTCGAGCCGATAAACATAAAGATGGCCAAGGAGCAGGGCCTGCCGCTCAATCCCAGCAAGATATCGGGCCTCTGCGGGAGGCTGATGTGCTGCCTCAGGTACGAGAGCACCTGTTACAAAGAGCTGTCCAGGAACCTCCCGCAGGGGGGGAGCAAGGTGAAGACGAAGCGGGGAGTGGGGATGGTCGTCTCGGTTGATATATTGAGGCAGAAGGTGACGGTTCTCCTGGACAACGATTGCAAGTCGGAATTCAGGGCGAGCGAGGTGAAGCCGATCATGAATAAAAAATCAAATATCAAAAATCAAAAATATTAATTACATACTTGGATTAAAATCGGGCAAAAGGGGAGAATACAGGTGAGAATAGAATACATCACCACGCCCATATATTACGTCAACGATGTCCCCCATATCGGCCATGCCTACACGACCGTAGCCGCAGACGTACTGTCACGTTATCACCGCCTGCGCGGCTGCGACACGTTTTTCCTTACCGGAACCGATGAGCACGGCAGGAAGGTGGAGCAGGCGGCCGTATCGGCCGGCGTGCGGCCGATAGAGCTCGCGGACGGCGTGGTCGAGCGTTTCATGCAGCTCTGGGCCGCCCTCGACATCCGGTACGATGATTTCATAAGGACGACGGAGAAGCGGCACGGCATCGCCGTTGCCGAGCTGGTCGGGAGGGTTTACGAAGCGGGCGATATCTATCTCGGCCAGTACGAGGACTGGTACTGCGTGCCGTGCGAGACGTTTCTTACGGAATCCCAGCTCGTTGACGGGAAGTGCCCCGACTGCGGTCGGCCGACGGAGAAGCTGAAGGAGGCGAGCTACTTTTTCAACCTGCCGAAGTACGAGCAGCCGCTGCTCAAGTACATAGATGAACACCCCGATTTCATCATGCCTAAATCCCGCAGAAACGAGGTCGTAAGTTTCATCGAGGGCGGTCTGAAGCCGTTAAGCATCAGCCGGACTGCCTTCAAGTGGGGCATACCGATGCCCATGGACCCCGCCCATGTCGTCTACGTGTGGATGGACGCCCTCACTAACTACCTGACCGGTATCGGCTGGCCGCAGGACGAGGGGCGGTTCAATCGATACTGGCCGCACGTCACGCATCTCATAGGAAAGGACATCCTGAGGTTCCACGCGGTCTACTGGCCTGCTTTCCTGATGGCCGCGGGAATGGAGCCGCCGTTGAGGATATTCGCACACGGCTGGTGGACGAACAAAGGCGAGAAGATGTCCAAGTCCAGGGGGAATTTCGTCGACCCGTTGCCCCTGATAGAGAGATACGGAAGCGACGCCCTGAGGTTCTTTCTTTTCAGAGAGGTTACGTTCGGGCTTGACGGCGATTTCTCGGAAACGGCTCTCGTCAAAAGGATAAACAACGAGCTTGCCGATAACTTCGGAAACCTCCTCCAGCGCGTTTTAAAGATGATAGGCAGGTATCGTCAGGGGAGGATTCCCGAGCCGACAGGTAACCTGCTCGAGGCCATGGCTATATGCAGAAAGAGCGTTCTGGAGAGGGTTCACAATGCCATGACCGATCTGGCGTTACACAAGGCCCTCTATCATACAGGTGTTTTTATTTCAGAGACCAACGGGCTCGTCGAGAGCAGCGCCCCGTGGAAGCTCGCGAAAGACCCTGCCGCGGACGGCAAGCTTGATGATGTCCTATACGAACTGGCTGAGAGATTGCGGTTTATTACCGTCTTGATGGCGCCGTTCACGCCGGCTGCCTGCTCAAGGGCGTGGGCCCAGCTCGGCATAAAGGAGCCGATGGAGGAACGTGATATCGGTAAACCGATAGAGCACGGCACTGTCATCGGCAAACCGGAAATTCTTTTCAAAAAATTTGATTAGGGATTGGGGGTCAGGTCTCCACATTACACAAATTGGCTCCCTTACTAACAATATTTGGATAACTCTATTAGAGCAATATATTAAATGTGTAATGTGAAGACCTGACCCCCAAGATTTGACCATGATAGATTCGCATGCGCATCTCAACGACGTGTCGTTTTCCGATGATCTGGAAGGTGTTATCCGCCGGGCCCGCGACGCCGGGGTCTCGTGCATTCTGGATATCGGTGAGGGGATTGAGTCGTCCCGGAAATCGGCAGGCATCGCGGAGAAGCACGACATCGTTTTCAGCGCGGCCGGCATTCACCCCCACCATGCGGAAAGCGGCGGAAGCCTCCTTGAAATCGAGAGGCTTCTTTCGCACGAAAAAGTCGTCGCGGTGGGGGAGATAGGGCTGGACTACTACCGCGGGCAGGCGGAATCAGGCGTCCAGAGGCGTCTCTTTGAAGAATCGCTTGAACTCGCCTGCCGGCAGGGACTTCCTGTTATCATTCATTGCCGCCAGGCTTTCGAAGATGTGCGCCGGATTATCGGCCGCTTTGCCGGGATACGGGGCGTCATGCACTGTTTTTCCGGAGGCGCGGCCGAGGCGGAACGCTTTCTCGAGCTCGGTTTGTATATTTCATTTGCGGGCAATTTGACGTTTCCCAAGGCAACAGCCCTTAGGGAAGCCGCGTCTTTTGTTCCGCTCGACCGGATGCTCCTGGAGACGGATTGCCCGTATCTGGCACCCCAAGCTGTACGGGGAAAGAGGAATGAGCCGGCCTATGTCCGCTATATCTACGAGTTTGTAGCCGAACTGAGGTGCACATCCCCGGGCGAACTGGATTCGCGCCTCTCAGCAAATTTCTCGGATCTCTTCGGTGTAGAAACACGAAAAGATAAAAAGGAATAAAAATGTGGTTTAGAAAAAGCAAAAAGGGGAATGGATGTGACGGCATGGTGTATTTTTGCGATGCCCGCGTTCCCAAGTGGTCCTATCAGCACAGCCTTGCGGGCAAGATCGAGCGTCTCATTGATAAAAGCGCTCTCCTCCGGGACGAGCTCGGCGGCAAGACCGTTGCCGTCAAGATGCACTTCGGCTCGGAGGGGGCGAACAGGACAATCCGGCCTTTGCTCGTGAGCAAGGTCGTTGATCGTCTGAAGAAGAAGGGCGCGAAGCCTTTTGTCACCGATACGGTGAGAATAAAAGGGGTGGATTATCTCAGGGTTGCCGCCGATAACGGCTACACACATCTCTCGTGCCACGCCCCCATAGTCCTCGGTGACGGGATTCACGGCCTGGACGGCGTTCCCGTTGATTCCGGCCCCACGGTGGGCGTCATCGATGTGGCCTCCGCGATATACGATTCGGAGTACATGGTAGTCCTCAGCCATTGCAAGGGGCATATCCAGTCAGGCTACGGGGGGGCGGTCAAGAACCTCTCGATGGGCTGTGTAGCGGCCGGCTCGAGGCGGGGCAAGGACGAGGGTTCGCGGGGGAAGATGCACAGCCCGGTCATGGACTCTCCATTCAAGTGGGACAGTGAGAAGTGCACGCGGTGTAACATCTGCGTCGAGGTGTGCCCGCGGGACGCGGTTATCTTCGAGTACGATGAGATTAAATTCACCGAAGAGTGCTGGAAGTGCGGGCGCTGCGCCAGGGTATGCCCGACCGGGGCCCTGACGTCTACGATAACCCAGGATAAGTTCCAGCGGGGGCTTGCCGAGGTCGCCAACGCGGTTATCGGCACCTTCGAAAAGGGGAGGATTATATACATCAACTTTCTCCTTGAGGTCGCCCCCGAGTGCGACTGCATGCCGGCGTCCGACACGCCCATCGTGCAGGATCGCGGGATCATGATATCCGGAGACCCGGTGGCCATAGACATGGCGTCCATAGACATGATTAACGCCTCTTCGGCCCTGCCCGATTCCCTCGCCGGAGAGAAGGCCGGCCGGGAACGGGATACGCTCCTCGACAGGCTCTACAGCATAGACTCGTCACGTCACGTTCGCGAGCTCGCCTCTCTCGGAGCCGGCTCCATGAAGTACCGGATGATCAAGCTCGACTAATCTTTGACGGCAACTTAAAAATAAAGGTTCTCTTCCGTTTAGTGTGGGTAAAGAGAATTCATTATTACGCCAGCGAAACAAATCAGTAGCCACAAAGGCACCAAGACACAAAGTGAAAAAAGCGCTCTATAATGATATCCCTTTCTCCTTGGTGCCTTCGTGCCTTAGTGGCAGTTATATTTCTTATCTGCCGGGGGTAATTGGCTCCATACATACCCGCACAATATGGAAGGGAGCCAAAATAAATAACAAGAAGCAGGCAAAGAATTGAAAAACGGGGACAAGGCAAAAGATCGCTTAATGAGCGAACTGGAGGAAGCGCGCCGGCGTATTGCTGAATTGGAGGGATTCAAGGCCGCGCCCGGCCGGGAAGATGCTTGGCTTGGGCGAGAAGTTGATTTTTTTCAGGGCGTTTTTGACGCAATCCAAGACGGAATCAGCGTACTGGATAGTGAATTCAATGTGATCCGGGTCAATTCCTGGATGGAGAAGATGTACGCGTCGGAGATGCCTCTGGTTGGCAGGAAATGCTACGCGGCCTACCAGAAAAGGACGTCCCTGTGCCCGTGGTGCCCGTCTATTAAAACCATAGAAACGGGCAAGGCTCATAGTGAGATCGTACCATGCCCGTCTGCTGAAAAACCTGCAGGTTGGATTGAAATCTCAACATATCCCCTCAAAGATGCCAACGGCTTCGTTGCCGGCATTATAGAGCTTGTCAAAGATATCACGGAGCGCAAGCGCTTGGATGATGCCCTGCTTGAGAGCGAGAATCGATTTCGTAATCTTATGGAATATATTCCGGGTGTGTCCATACAGGGATATAAAACGGATGGAACGGTTTTTTACTGGAACAAGGCGAGCGAGGAAGTCTATGGATACACTGTGGAGGAGGCAATAGGACGAAACCTTGGAGAGCTTATCGTGCCGCCGGAACTAAGGCCTCTTTTTGAAAAGTGCCTTGAAACAGGAAAAACGGTGAAAGTTTCCGGGGAATTTATACCCTCCGGCGAGATGATGCTCATGCACAAGGAAGGTCATCTTGTCCCTGTATATTCCATCCATACGGCCGTCTATATCGAGGGCAAAGAGCCCCTGCTTTTCTGTATTGACGTTGACCTGTCCAAGCGCAAACGTATGGAAGAGGATCTCAAGGAGTCGGAGGAGAAATACAGGAACCTGTTTGAGACTTCTCCTGAAGCTGTCTTCCTGGAGGATATGGACGGCGGCATTGTATCCGTGAATCAAAAGGGTTGTGAGATATATGGATATTCCCGGGAGGAAATGTTGAAACTGAACGTGGTTGATATCGTCCCCCCGGATATATCGGGCAATTATCCATTGCTGATCGACAACCTCGGGCAGAAGAGATTCCTGTTTTTTGAATCCCGCGCCAGGAGAAAGAACGGAGAGAGCTTTCAGTGCGATCTGGGGGCCAGCCTGGTGAAAGTGGGAAACCGGGATTACGTCCAGGTGGTCATAAAGGATATCTCCGCCCGGAAGCTGGCCGAGAAGGAATTGGCAAAACATCGCTATCACCTTGAGGAACTCGTGAAAGAGCGCACCGCCCAGCTGACGAATGCGAATGAGCGGCTACAGCGGGAAATAGCCGAACGCAAGCGGGCGGAGGAGACCCTGCGATATAGCGAAGAGAGATACAGGCAGGTTGTCTCGACAACCACCGACGCGATCATGGTCTTCGATGCGGAGACGCGGCGGTTTATCGAGGTCAATAAGGCATGCGAGGAGCTGTATGGTTACAGTAGAGAAGAGTTCCTCGGGATCACGCATACGGATATCGCAGCCGAGCCGGAAAAGTCGGATGCCTCCATTAGAAGAGCGATAAAAGGGAAGCTGAGCAGGCTCCCCATTCGCTATCACAGGAAAAAAGACGGGGCGATTTTCCCCGTTGAAATATCTTCCAGCACGTTCATGCACAAAGGGCGCCTGGTAATCTGCGGCGTGATAAGGGACATCACCGAAAACAAGAAGGCAGAGGAGGCATTGATCAGAAGCGAGGCAAAAAGCCGGAGCCTGATCGAAGCGTTGCCCGACATGATGTTCACGTACAGCAAATCCGGTATTGTAACGGGCTTCGAGGCAGCCGAAAACTTGAAGCCCATTGTTTCTCCCGGTAAATTCATGGGAAAGCACTTCGGGGATGTCTTGCCCGCCGACGTGACTCAACTGCTTCAAAAAACGATAGAACGAGCTTTTCAGACGCAAAAAATGCAGATTATACATTACAAACTTCCGATTGAAGGGCAGGTTCGCGAGTACGAGGGTCGAATGGTTGTCATCGGGGAAGATGAAGTTATGATGATTGTCCGTGACATCACGGAGCACAAGCAGGCAGAGGCAAAATTAAGGTTGTTTTCGCAAGCTGTCGAGAGCTCGGTTGACGGTATAGCCATGGGCGCCATCGAGGGAAGGTTTACCTATGTAAATGAATCATTTGTAAAAATGTTCGGCTATTCAAGAGAAGAGTTGATCGGGAAGGAGATCGCCATCCTCTACCCGGAGAAGCAGATACCGAGGCTGGAGGAGGCGCTTAAGATAATGCGGGATGGAAGCTGGGCAGGCGAGATGATCTGCAAGACAAAAAATGGTGAACTTTTACCCGTAATGGTGTCTTCATCAACGGTAATAGACAAGGACGGGAACACCATTGCAATTATGGCGAATCATAGAGACATTACGGCGCAAAAGAGGGCCGAAGAGGAGTTGAAGAAATACTGGGAGCACCTCGAGGAGCTGGTGGGAGAGAGGACCGAAGACCTGCGAAGCGAAATAAGCGAGAGGAAGAAGATCGAGCGGGAGCTGAAGAGATCGCAATCGGCGCTGCAGGTCCGGAAAGAAGCACTGGAGCAAAAGAATATTGCCCTCCGGGAAGTGCTGGAGCAGATCGAGGTCGAAAAAAGAGAGATGAAAAACGCCGTGGCGGCCAATGTCGAGGAATTATTGCTTCCCATTTTGAGGAAGCTCAGGGGGAAAGCGTCACGCATCGAGGAAAAACATCTGGATGTGCTGGAAGACGCCATGGGAAAATTAACCTCTTTGTATGGCCGGAGAATATCCGAACCGCGCTTGAGATTGACGCCGCGGGAAATAGAGATATGCACCATGATAAAAAGCGGGCTTACCAGCAAGGAGATTTCAGAGCTCCTGCACATCTCGCTCCAGACGACGGAGAGGCACCGCAACAATATCAGAAGAAAACTGGATATAACCAGGAAGAAAATTAACCTGGCAACATACCTCCAGAGCCTTTAGGCAAAGCTTTGCCCACCCCGAACATGTATTAATCGTACATGTTCTATGCCTATTCCAATCAGGTTGACAGCCTTTACATATATTGGTAAAAATGTTGTCGAAAATAAGTATAGTTATGCCTGTTAAGCCCTTGTTATGAAATACGAGGGATATGCTTAATGGAAAAGAACTTTTCTGCTTCTTTGTATAATTTTTTACGGGGAATGAAGACATAACAGGAGAAGGCAAGAGATGAGATTGACTCTGATTTTTGCGGCAATCGGTGTGATGGCTTGCCTCGTCATGATGCTGAAGATCGGCAGGAATTTTCTGGACGATCGTGATAAGGCGAGGCGAAGGCACATGGACTCCTGCTGAAACCACGCTCCGGGGTTATTACTGCATAACCCCTGGGTGTGACTTATAAGCTGCAGGGGGTTTACTGACGCAAATCCGGGGAGCATCAGGCGACGATGAAAATAGTCTATATTGTGCACACTTTCCTATTGCTTATAGCTATCGCCATCACTGCGGCTGTTCTGCTGCTTGTTGTGAGGCCGGACGCGGGGAGAGGTAACAGCGTGGATTTAGGAATTATGGCCGCCGGCGAAACTAAATCAGTTATGCATGATATTGACGGGGTTACTCAGAATGAAAACATTTATTCAAGGCATTAGAAGCGGTGTAATAGCCGTCTCATATCTTTTCATTGCTCTGGCCGCCTCTTCTTACGCCATCCTGCTGGAGCTCATTACCCGCAATAAAAAAATCGAGTACCACAGGTTTTATTGAGAGGAAAGTCGGCTTAAACAATTGTAATTAAAACCCTCTTAATCCTCTTTCCACCGTCGTCCTCCCCCTTGCTTTCAATTAACTGTTACAGATATCTTCCCCCATGGCCGGGAGACAGTGCCGGCTATCCATGGAGCCGCGGGCGGTTACCTATCATGACAATTGACCCCGGTACTCATTCGCCCTATTATGTAATGAGTTATGAGAACCGCGCCGGAGTGGCGGAATTGGTAGACGCAAGGGACTTAAAATCCCTCGGGCTCAATAAGCCCATGCCGGTTCGAGTCCGGCCTCCGGCACAAAACAGTGAACAGTGTTAAGTAAAAAAAAGAGCTCTCTATACTCAGGCCGGACGAGAACCGAAGGGGAGCTTGTCCCGAGGAGCGAAGCGACGAGGGGAGTCCGGCCTCCGGCACAAAACAGTGAACAGTGTTAAGTAAAAAAAAGAGCTCTCTATACTCAGGCCGGACGAGAACCGAAGGGGAGCTTGTCCCGAGGAGCAAAGCGACGAGGGGAGTCCGGCCTCCGGCATACAACAGTGAATAGTGAATGGTGAAAAGTGATCAGGTTGACTTTCTTGATTCCGGTGATATAATAAAATTAGTACGAGAATGCGGATGAAGACAGTTTCAGCGATTCTGGTTATTACGGTGCTCGTCTCCCTCGGAGCGACAATGGGGGCTGTCGGGCAAGATAAATTCATTAATGCCAAGTGCTTTAATTGCGGAAAGCTTTACAGGGTACCGGTACAGGATAAGGAAACGGTCGTGGTCACGTGTCCACACTGCGGTACCAAAGCCAAGATCAAGATGCCCGAGCCCACGGTGATTGCATGGGAGAAGGCCAGTAAATATATAGGAAAAGAAAAAGTAATCGAGGGGAAGATTGTAAAGACATACAAGGACCCCAGGAGCAATAATGTTTACCTTAACCTCAATCCGGATTACAAAACCTACGGTTCGGTCGTAATAAAGAGCGAGGACCTGGGAAAATTCGGCGGCACCCCTGAAGCAACGCTTGAAGGCAAAAAGGTCAGAGTAAAGGGGAAAATCGTCGAGCACAAGGGCAAGCCAAGGATATGGCTTACCGATTCAGGCCAGGTAGAAGTCCTGGAATAATTGTGCCAATCTGGATAGGGTCTTGTGGAGGCCGGAGGGCAGGCCTCGCAAAGCTCCTTCCTTGTCTTTACCTGCATCCCCCTCAAAAGCAGTGAGAGAGGTATCTATGCATAAAGAGATAATCGTTAGCGTGGAGAAGAGGGAATGCAGAGTCGCATTTCTTGAAAACCAGGTTCTCCAGAGGATAGATTTCGAGAGGAAGGGAGAGAAGAAGCTCATAGGGAATATATACAAGGGCAGGGTTAATAAGGTCATTCCCGGCATCCAGGCGGCGTTCGTCGATATCGGGCTGGAGAAAAACGGCTTCCTTCACGCTTCGGACATGACGGACGAAGTATCACCCTGGAGCGAGGTGGCGGGGGAGGATGAAGAGAAGCCCCGCAGCGCCGGGAGGGGGGGGAAGAGGCGTTTGATAAGCGATCTCGTAAAAGACGGTCAGGATATCGTCGTTCAGATTATAAAGGAGAAGATAAGCGAAAAAGGCGTCCGGTTATCCACTCACATCGGCTTGCCGGGGAGGTACCTGGTCCTCATTCCGGGAGAGCGGCGTATCGGCATATCGAGACGGATTGCCGACCGGAAGGAGAGAGCGCGGCTTAAGTCCATATTCGCTTCCATGGATTTTCCGGGGGATATCGGATTCATAGTGAGGACGGCGGCACAGGGAGAGAAGAAAAATAATTTTGAGAGGGATATACGGTACCTTCGCGCTCTCTGGGACAGGATAAGAAAAAAGACGGCGTCCTCTTCCGTGCCGAGCCTCCTCCATGAAGAGCTCGATCTTATCCTCAGGGTGGTCAGGGATTCTTTCACCGATGATGTGGACAGGGTGTTGATCGACTCCAGGGAGGAGTGCAGGAGGGTCAGGAAGTTCATTGCCTCGACACTTCCCCAGCTTCAGAGGAAGGTCTCGATTTACAGGGGGAGGCGCCCGATATTCGAGAGGTACGGGATAGAGAGGGAGATCGAAAAGGCATTTCAGAGGAAGGTGTGGCTCAAGAGCGGGGGGTACTTGATTATAGAGCAGACAGAGGCTATGTGGGTCATAGATGTCAACAGCGGACGTTTTGTGAAGAAGAAGAACCTCTCCGAAACCGTCATACAAACCAATCTTGAAGCTGCCGATGAGGTAGCGAGGCAGCTCAGGCTGAGGGATCTCGGGGGGATTATCGTTATCGACTTCATCGATATGCCTTCCAGGAGGAACCAGCGGGCCGTGATGAAACGGCTGGAGGGCGGCCTTAAGAAGGACAAGGCGAAGTTCAACTTGTTGCCCATATCCGATATCGGCCTTCTGGAGATGACTCGACAGCGCGTCAAGGAGAGTATATCGGAAGAGGTGTATGGCAAATGCCCCTCGTGCGGCGGCAAAGGTATGGTCAAGACCATGCCGAGTCTTGCCATCGAGATACAGAGGAGGATTCGAAAAATATTCATGGCGCGCGGCCGAAGCCCGCTGAAGATAACCGTGCACCCCGATTTGCTGGAGTTCATGAAGAAAAATGATTTTTCTGCCGTGTGTGAGGCGGAGCGGGATTACAGGATGGAGATAATCGTGGAAGCCGATCCATTGCTCCATATCGAGAAGTTCGTGGTATTCGATGCCGGGACGGGCAGGGAAATCTGCGATAAGAGATCGTCCGGTAATAATTGACTACCGGTCGTACAATTTTCTATTATAGTAGGCAAAGATGAGGTAATGATGTTCGCAGTGATAAAAACAGGTGGAAAGCAGTACAAGGTCGAGAAAGGTGAAACGGTTGCCGTTGACAGGCTTGGCTTGGAGTCCGGCGATAAGGTCGTCTTTGAAGATGTCCTTCTCGTGGTGGATGAACGCAGGGTCATGGCCGGCACCCCTACCGTGGAGGGTGCGTCTGTGGCTGCGGAGGTGATCGGTGAAGAGAAGGACGACAAAATCGTGGTCTTCAAGATGAAGAGAAGAAAAGGATACCGCCGCACGAGGGGACACCGGCAGAAGTACTCCATGGTGAAAATCACAGACATCAAGGTTAAAGATTAGGAGGGATATTCCTCATGGCTCACAAGAAGGGAATGGGAAGCAGCAGGAACGGCCGTGAGAGCCGCTCCAAGAGGCTGGGCCTTAAGAAATGGGGGGGGCAGTTTGTGACCAGCGGCTCCATACTTGTCAGACAGCGGGGCACCAAGTTCAATCCCGGCTCCAACGTGCGTAGAGGGCGCGACGATACGCTCTTCTCCACGGTGGACGGCCTGGTAGGCTTCTCCGGAAAGAAGGGGGCGAGGAAGGTGTCCGTTGCCCCCGTCGGCCAATAGCACCCCGATGTGACAGGTGTTTGTCGACTGGGCCAAGGTTTATCTCAAGGCGGGTAGCGGGGGCAACGGGTGTGTCAGTTTCCGCCGCGAGAAATACGTTCCCCGCGGCGGCCCCGACGGCGGAGACGGCGGGAAGGGCGGTGATATCCTGATCGTGGCGGACCGCTCCATTGCAACCCTCCTCGATTTCCAGTACAGGCCGCATTTGAAAGCCGGCAACGGCCAGCATGGCCGCGGCAAGGCCTGCACCGGGAAGAACGGCGCGGACCTTCTTGTTCGCGTTCCCGTCGGCACAGTCGTGAGGGACAAGCTCACCGGCAAGGTCATTCACGATTTCGTCGAAGACGGCGATAGAAGAGTCATCGTCAGGGGAGGAGGGGGGGGGAAGGGGAACAAGCGTTTCGCCGGCTCCACGAACAGGGCTCCCCGCAAAGCCGAAAGCGGAATGCCCGGCGAGGAGGCCACGGCTATATTAGAGTTAAAGCTCATCGCCGCCGCGGGCCTTGTCGGGTATCCGAACGCAGGCAAGTCAACCATCCTTTCAAAGATCACAAAAGCGAGATCAAAGATTGCTTCTTACCCGTTTACGACCCTGGCGCCGGTCCTGGGCACGCTCGATACGGACGACTACCGGACAATAGTAATAGCCGATATGCCGGGCCTGATAGATGGAGCACATGAAAACAGGGGGCTTGGCCACGCGTTCCTCAGGCATATCGAGAGGACGAGGGCCCTGATTATCGTGGTGGATATGGCCGCGGTCGACGGCCGGGAACCGGTTGAGGATTATAAGTCACTGATGAGGGAATTGCGTCTTCACGACGAAGGCCTGGCCCGGAAGCCTTTTGTCGTGGCGGCTAATAAGATGGACCTGAGTCCGTCGGAGGAAAATCTCCGTCTCTTCCGGGAGAAAACGGGGGTTCGATCCGATAAGATCTATCCGATTTCTGCCGTGAAAGGCACCGGTTTGGATAACCTCAAAAAAGGAATCAGGGAAATTTTATTGCCGCAAGATAATGGGGAATAATATTTTTTCCATTAAAAGCAATTAAGGTTAACATTGTTCCGAACGTAATAACCGTTCGCTTTCAGCCGGTTGTTTTAAAGATGTAAAAAGGAAAAAAATGAATCGATCGGAGATCCGGAAAGCCGGCAGGGTTGTCGTCAAGGTGGGGACGGCTCTCCTGACGCGATCCGGAGGCGATCTCGACGAGCGGATGATAAACGACCTGGTAGGCCAGATCGTGGATCTCATGGGGCGTGGTGTGCAGGTGATTATCGTGACATCGGGCGCCATAAGCGCCGGTGTCGGGAAGCTCGGGCTCCGGGCGCGTCCCAATCTGCTCCCCGAGCTTCAGGCGGCGGCCTCTGTGGGGCAGAGCGTGCTCATATCCGCCTATGACAGGTGTTTCGAGCGACACGGGTTCAGGGTCGCCCAGATTCTCCTGACGCACGACGGCCTGCGCGACAGGGCGCGGCATCTGAATGTCAGGAACACGATCACGACGCTTCTCTCCTCCGGCGTGGTGCCCATAATAAATGAAAACGATACGGTATCGGTGGATGAAATCAAGTTCGGGGACAATGACATGCTCAGTGCTCTCGTTGTCAATCTGGTAAAGGCGGATCTTTTGATAATACTGTCGGATATAGACGGCCTGATGACCGAAGACCCGAGAAGGTCGCGGAATGCAATGCGGATTAGCGAGGTAACCGGTATAACGGACGAAATAGCTTCATGCGCGGATGGGACTGTGGGTCCATGCGGGATCGGGGGCATGGCAAGCAAACTGGAGGCGGCGAGAATCGTGACGGGCGCCGGTGAAACGATGGTTATCGCCGACGGTCGCGCGGATTGCGTCCTGCGTCGAATTTTCGACGGAGAGGATGTGGGGACGATATTTTTTCCATCGAGGGGAAAGATGCGCGGACGGAAGAGGTGGATAGCCTACTTCACCAGGCCCCGCGGAGAGCTCCACGTCGACGAGGGTGCCGCGGATGCCCTCTGTGTGAAGGGGAAGAGCCTCCTCTCCTCCGGCTTAAAGGCCGTGAAGGGCGAATTCAAAACGGGCGATTCGGTCCGGATCATGTCCGGGGAAGGGCGCGAGGTGGGGCGCGGGCTGGTGAACTACGGCAGCGACGAGCTGAAAAAAATCATGGGCAAAAAGACCGGAGAGATAGAGGGGGTCCTCGGGTACAAGTATTACGACGAGGTGGTCCACCGGGACAACCTGGTCATCTTTACAAGATGACAACGACCAATGTTCAATGAAGAAACTAAAGACCCTAGACTATAGACCAAAGACGGATGACCAAATGCAGGATGAAAAATAAAAAAGATGCAGGATACAGGATGCAGGATGAAAAAAAGACGGAAAGCGTGAAGCGGGGAAGATATAGCCACGAAGACACTAAGGCACGAATGAACACGAATTTAAAAGAAGCAGGAATTACGTTGATCTACAAGATGGATAAGTTATTTCAACAGCAATATCGGAGTAAGATTGAGTTTGAGAAAAGGTGAAGCAGTATGGATATTAAGGACTATGTTCTGGAGTTAGCCCGGGGGGCCCGGGAGGCGTCGCGCGGGCTGGCGGCCCTTTCGACTGAAGAGAAGAACACAGGCCTTGAGGCCATGGCGCGGGCGCTTGAGGAGAAGATCGCCGATATCAGGTCGGCAAACGAGCAGGATGTCGAGAAGGGAAAGAAGGCCGGCTTGTCTTCCGCCCTCGTTGACAGGCTCACACTCACTGAGGCGAGGTTTGAAAAAATGGTCGACGGAGTGCGCGCGATCATCGAACTCCCCGACCCCGTGGGCGAAGTTATGCGTGAATGGAAACGTCCCAACGGTCTCGTGATATCGAAGGTGCGCGTCCCCCTCGGCGTGATATGCATGATATACGAGTCGAGGCCCAACGTCACCGTGGACGCGTCGAGCCTGTGCCTCAAGAGCGGGAACGCGGCGATCCTGAGGGGAGGCAAGGAGGCGCTGGCCACAAACAGGGCCCTCGCGTCCGTCATGTCCGGAGCGCTGGAAGAGAGCGATGTTCCGGGTAGCGCCGTGTGCATGATAGAGACGCCCGACAGGTCCGCCGTGGACGAGCTGCTCAAGCTGGACGAGTACATCGATGTCGTCATTCCCAGGGGCGGCGAGGGGCTGATACGGGCTGTAGTCGATAAGTCCCGCATTCCGGTGATAAAGCATTACAGGGGGAACTGTCACGTCTATATCGACGGGGCCGCCGACCTCGACATGGCGAAGGAGATTATCGTGAACGCTAAATGCCAGAGGCCGGGAGTCTGCAACGCCATGGAGACACTGCTCGTCCACAGGGGGATCGCGGAAAAGCTTCTCCCGGATGTCGCACGCCTCCTTCTTGAGCGAAACGTCGAGTTGAGGGGATGCCCGGCGACCCTGAAGATCGTGGGCGAAGCCGGGCCCGCCCGCGAGTCCGACTGGCGCGAAGAGTACCTTGACCTTATCCTGGCCGTCAGGGTGGTCGAAGGTCTTGATGAGGCAATCGAGCACATAGAGGAGTACGGGTCCCGGCACTCCGACGCCATCGTCACGGAGGATGAGGCTGCCGCACAGGCATTTCTCAAGCGCGTTGATTCGGCGACGGTCTTCTGGAACTGTTCGACGAGATTCAGCGATGGGGGAGAGTTCGGCTTTGGGGCCGAGATCGGCATCAGTACGGACAAGATACACGCCAGGGGGCCCATGGCTCTTGAGGAGCTGACGACGTATAAATATATTGTCAGAGGGTCGGGGCAAGTGCGAAGCTGAAAGCTGCGAAAGAAGTTATATGTAGTGTAATGAATACACCGGTAAAGGCTAGGGTAACGAAGCCCGTATCGGCTACGGTCAACGGTTACGGATAAAAAAGACGAAGGACGTAGCCTAGAGCCGAAACCCCGATAGTCACCGGGGCAGACAGGGCATCGTAACCTTAACCCTCAAACGTTACCGTGATTATAAAACACAGGGGTAGATGAAGAGTAGATGCTCAGGTAATGCGATGGGTAAAAGAGCAAAGCGGATAGGCATTTTCGGTGGGACGTTCAACCCGATACACATCGGCCACCTGATTATCGCAACGGCCGTGCTGGAGGAGAAGCACCTTGACGAGGTGCTCTTCGTTCCCTGCGCCCTTCCTCCCCACAAAGGGAGCGGGGAACTCGCCCCGGGCGGGGACAGGTTGCGGATGGTCGAGCTTGCCGTCTCCTCCAATCCCGGGTTCAGGGCGAGCGACATAGAGCTGAAGAGAGGGGGAAGGTCCTATTCGGTAAAGACCATCGAGGAATTAAAGAGGAGATTCAACCGGGGAGAGGAGTTTTACTTTATCGTAGGGGCGGACAGCCTTCACGAAATTTCGACGTGGAAAGACGTTGAAAGGTTATCCGGGCTCTGCGATTTCATAATCGCCGCAAGGTCAGGTTATCCCCTGAGGGGCCTCTCGGCGGAGAGCCTGTCTGTCGGGAAGGAAGTTTTTCGCAGATTGGCCGCCGGAATAGTCGAGACCCCCGTGATAGACATATCGTCCACGGAAATAAGGAACCGCGTCGGGGAGGGCAAATGCATAGATTACATGGTCCCGGAAGCCGTGGCGGAGTATATAAGCAGGAAAGGGCTCTATCAAAAGTATGAGAAAAAAAGCGATGCCGGGTGACTGGCGTAAGGTCGCCCTGGAATGCGCCGGGGCCGCGGACGATAAGAAGGCTGCTGATATCGTTGTCCTTGATATACGCGGCATATCCACCGTTGCGGATTACTTCGTGATATGCGAGGGGACGTCCGACCGCCATATAAAGGCGATTGCCGGTGAGATAAAGTCACGGTTGAAACGGGCGGACCATCCCTGTATCCATATCGACGGATATGGTGAAGGGCGGTGGGTCATCCTTGATTTTGCCGGGGTGATGGCCCACGTATTCTCCAGGGAGCAGAGAGATTACTACAGGCTGGAGGCCCTCTGGGGAGATGCCGGCCGTGTCGATATTGAAACGGGAGATACGAAAGAGGACCTTGATGGGCGAACTACTGAGCGATAGGCTGAAGTCCCTTCTGGCCGCAGCCGCTGAAGAAGCCAGGAAGTCGGGCGACCTCTCTTATTCCGCTGTTCCGTCCGTACGTATCGAGAGACCTTCGAACAGGTCGCACGGCGACTTCTCGACGAACTTTGCCTTTGTCATCGCAAAAGAGGCGAAGCTGCCGCCGGCGAGAATAGCGGAGGCGCTTGTCAGGCGCCTTGCGGGGCGCGGGGGTGAGGTATACGACAGGGTGGAGGTGGCAGGCCCGGGCTTCGTCAATTTTTTCATCTCGCCGTCCGCCCTTTACCGCGGGCTCTCAACAATTCTCGAGCAGGGGGAGGAATACGCGCGGTTCAAGGTGGGCGAAGGGAAAACGGTTCAGGTGGAGTTCGTCAGCGCCAATCCCACAGGCCCCCTGACGGTGGGGCACGGAAGGCAGGCCGCCATCGGCGATACGATTGCCAACCTGCTGGAGAGGGTGGGCTATGCAGTGACCAGGGAGTATTATTACAACGATGCCGGCAACCAGATGAAGGTTCTGGCCGTGTCCGTGAAGAAGCGCTACCTCCAGCTCCTGGGGGAAGAGATCGATTTCGGAGAAGACCTATACCAGGGGGAGTATATAGTGGATATAGCTGGGGCCCTGCGTGAGAGGTGCGGCGATTCCCTGCGAGCCGAGAAAGATCTCAAGCGATTCCAGGAAATAGCCGAGGAGTCGATCTTTTCGGGCATTAAAAAGACCCTCGCCTCGATGGGCATTCGCTTCGACGTTTATTACAACGAGAACTCGCTTTTCGAATCCGGGAAGGTTGCCCGGGTGGTCGACCTTCTCAGGAAGGCGGGCTGTGTTTACGAGAGAGACGGGGCCGTCTGGTTTCAAGCGACACGTTTCGGACGCAGCAAGGACAGGGTGATAATAAAGAAGACAGGAGAGGCTACGTACAGGCTGCCGGACATAGCCTACCACCGGGACAAGCTGGACCGCGGCTTCGATATCGTTATCGATGTTTTCGGCGCGGATCATCACGGTACTTTCCCGGACGTGCTGGCCGGAGTTGAGGCTCTCGGCTGTGACAAATCGAAGATCGTTGTGTTAATTCACCAGTTCGTCACCCTTGTGAGGGACGGCCGGCAGGTGAAGATGTCGACCAGGAAAGCTCAGTTCGTCACTCTTGAAGAGCTTCTCGGCGAGGTGGGGAGGGACGTTGCCAGGTATTTCTTCCTCATGAGGAAGATGGGAAGCCATCTGGATTTCGACCTCGGGGTGGCCCGGAAGCAGTCGCTGGACAACCCTGTTTACTACCTTCAGTATGCCCATGCCAGGATATGCAGCATCCAGAAGAAATACGGGGAGCGGTACGGACTGCTTGATAGGGGAAGGCTGCTCGAGGTGGACCTCCGGAGGCTGACGAAGGAGGAGGAGCTGGAGATAATAAAAGACCTGATGAGATTTGAAGAGACGGTGAAATCGGCGGCGGCTTTATTCGAGCCGCACAGGCTCTGCGTGTATCTTGAGGAGCTTGCCGCCGGCTTTCACTCCTATTACAACAAGCACAGGGTTATGATTGAGGATAAGGGGCTGAGGGAGGCGAGGCTGGCTATGGCGAGGGCCGTCCAGATTGTTCTCAAGATCGGTCTCGGCCTTCTCGGCGTCAGCGTCCCCGAGTCAATGTAAAGCCCATGATATATATGAAACAAGGTTCGAGGAAACGGGGGGCGAGGCTGGCCGCCGGTTTCGCCCTTGTTGCCGTCATTCCCGCCCTTGTCCTTTGCTACACGGCCATCGGGCCGGGGTATGAGGTCCCGGCGCGGTGGGAGTATACCTCGATATTTCTCCTGACCGTTCTGGTAGCCTCCCTCGGCGTTGTCATGGTCTGGTCCGGATCCAGGGCGATGGTCCGGCTTCAGAGGGATATGAGATCGGTAGCCCTCGGCAGGTGGGACGGAACCAGGCCCTTGAAGGGGGAGATCGATTTCCTTTACGAGGAGCTCAGCCGCATCATGGCCCGGATAGAGGCGCAGGCCGGGATGATAGAGGAGGCAAACAGGGGGCTCGAGAAGAAGGTCGAGGAGAGGACCAGGCAGCTGATCAGCGCCGAGAGGCTTTCCGCCGTGGGGGAGATGGCCGCGGGCATAGCCCACGAGATGAACAATATCATGATGCCCATTATCGGGTATGCCGCGCTTCTGAAGTCGGCCGTCGCCGACGAGGAGTCGGTGCGGAAGGCGGAGATCATCGAGGAGTGCGCCACGAGAGGCAGTGATATCATAAGGAGGCTCCTGACATTCGCCCGCCAGGACAGGTCGACGTTCTCCCGGGTGGATGTAGGGGAGGTCGTTCGGACAATAGAGAAACTGATGCGGCCCGGTCTCGATGATAAAGGTGTTGAATTTATCGTCCGGATTGAACCGGCGCCGGCCGTTCTCGGCAACGACAGCCAGCTCCAGCAGGTCCTCGCTAACCTTATAATTAACGCCCAGCAGGCGATCAAGGGCCCGGCAGGGGTGATAGAGGTTTGCTCCCGCGCCGGCGATGGATATGTTGCAATCTCCGTGAAGGATAACGGCGAGGGCATGGATGAGGCGAGACGCCGCGAGATATTTCAGCCGTTCTTTACAACCAAGGGACCGGCTAGCGGGACCGGGCTCGGACTCTCCATCTCGTATGGCATAATCACGGATCACGGCGGGAGGGTCGAAGTGATGTCCGGGCCCGGGCAGGGGTCCGAGATTACGATATACCTGCCGGCAATGAAGGAGGAACGTGAAGATCCTGGTAATAGATGATGACAGGCGCGTGAGACAGTACCTTTTCGATTCCCTCTCCGTCCTCGGACACGAAGTGTGTGATGCCGGGGCGGGGGAGGAGGGGGTGGAGCTCTTCAGGAAAGAGTCCCCGGATCTGGTCGTCGTCGACCTGAAGATGGAGGGGCTCGACGGTATGGGCGTTATCGAAAAGATAAAGGCCCTGGATCCTGCCGCCGATATAGTGATGATGACGGCGTATGCCTCGGTCGAGACCGCGGTGGAGGCGATCAGGAGAGGGGCCGTTGATTACATTACCAAGCCGTTCGATGCCGCCCAGATAGACATGATTGCGAAGAACGTCCGCGAGAAAAAGCTCCTGGAGGCTGCCCCTCCCTCCGGGACCCGGGTGGATGGGATCATCGGCGACAGCGGGGCCATTCGCAGGGTCCATGAGCTTATTCACAAGGTGGCGAAAAGCGAGGTTACCGTCCTTATCCAGGGGGAGAGCGGGACGGGCAAGGAGCTGGTGGCACGGGCAATCCATGGAGGGAGCGCGCGAGCCGGGGGGCCGTTCGTGGCGATTGACTGCGGCGCCCTGAGCGAGAGCCTCCTGGAGAGCGAGCTTTTCGGCCATAAGAAGGGAGCGTTCACGGGGGCCGACGAGGAGCGTGTGGGACTTATCCGGTCGGCCGACGGGGGGACGGTATTTCTCGATGAGGTGGCAAATCTCGGCCTGGGGCTCCAGGCCAAGTTTCTCCGGCTCCTGGAGGATATGAGAGTCCGTCCGGTGGGAGGAGATGATTTTTATCCCGTGGATGTAAGGGTCATCGCAGCCACAAATCGTAACCTCAGGTGGGACGTTGAGGAGGGAAGGTTCCGCAAGGACCTTTATTACAGGCTCGATGTCGTCTCCATCCATGTCCCTCCTCTCAGGGAAAGGCCCGGGGACATAGCGCTCCTGATCGATCATTTTCTGATAAGTACCCGGAGAGAGAAAAAATTCAACGGCGAGGCTCTGAAGCTGCTGCTGGTGTACGGGTGGCCGGGCAATGTCAGGGAACTGGAGAACGTCATCGAACATGCGTGCACGGTGAGCACGGGCGGCGTCATGGGACTGGAGGACATCCCGGACAGGATTAAGGGGACCTGTTCCGCGGAGATCCTTGATTACCGCAGTGCCAGAAAAGGGGCCCTTGCGGATTTCGACAGGAAGTTCATCGAGGATGTCCTGAAGAAAGAGGGGGGGGACGTCACCCGCGCGGCTATCGAGATGGGGATAAGCTCGAGGGCCCTCTATGAAAAGCTGAAGAACCTCGGCATGAGCTCAAAAGACTTTAAATAGGAAATATAAAATAATAAGATAATAAGGAAATAAGAGAATAAAGTAATAAGGGAATACGGAAATACAAGGAAATGGGGACGAAGCCGGGGAACTTATTTTTTACTTATTATCTTATTTTCATAACTATTTCCTTTTCCACAGCGTGGCGCCGACGCTCACGACCATGGGGGTCCCCGGGGGCCAGTTCAGCGGGTCGTCGAAGAACTTGTCGTAGCCCCAGTCCCTGTTGGGCGCTGTGTAGTAGCTGCCGTACGACCACTTGCTGACCAGAGTCTTGTTGCCGTACCAGTCCCTGATCTTCTCGTTCGAGTACCAGAGATCCACCATGGAGCCCCTGATCTTGGCCGTCTTACCGGACCAATACTCGAGGAAACGGGGCAGGTTCTCCAGTCCCCCGTTGTAGTCGTTCTGGGAGCTCTCGTAGTTGCCCATCATCATGGCAGTGTAAAGCGTCGTGTTTGACGCCCTGCGGTTGCTCAGGCTATCCGTGCTCTTCTCGTCCGTCCACGAGTTCGAGAGTATGCTGATGGCGTCTCCGGCTATGGCGGCCGGCCGCTGGCTCGACGTTCCCGCGGCCGTCGTATTGTAATTGCCCAGGACGTAAAGGCGGTTGTCCGTGGCCACTGTCAGGCCCCTCACGTTCCCGTTCGCCTGTGTCCCGTCGGGCATCGTCTGCGCGTTGACAAGCCTCACGCCGTCATAGCGACCGTAGGGGGACCCCTCGCGGTGTACGTAAAGGATGCCGTTCTTCAGACAGAAATCGCTGTCCGAGTCCATCGTGTCTATGAGGTTGCCGACATCGACGTCCACCGTGACCATGTTGTGCTTCTCGTAGGTGTCCTCGCACTCGTCCCGCTCAAGCGACTTCATCGTCGCCCACTCGCGCCCGTCGTTGAACGTCCTCCTCCGCCAGATATCGTCCTCCTCGCCCTCCTCCTGGTCATCCCGGTCCGACCATATCCTTTCGTAGTCATTCGCCGGGTCCAGGCGGTAGCCCTCATCGTCGTAGTACTTCGTCTCGCTTATGACGGCGGTGCCGTCTCCGTCGTAGCCTTTGACCTCTGTCTCGGTGACGTACTTCTCTGTCCCATCGTCGAAGAAGCGGTCATCCTCCACGAGCAACCTGAGGTCCGCCTGCCAGTAGAACCGCGCCTCCTCCAGCTCCGGGTAGTCCGCGAGCTCCTGCGAGTTGTCCGGGTCGACCGCGTCGCCCTTCTCTATCAGGATGATCTCCTTGTTGACGCCGTACTCCTCCTCGAGCTCCTCGGACAGCTCGGGCAGCGGCAGGTTGAGGTTGAACATCCCGTGCGCCACGTCCTGGACGTTGCCGTCCCAGAGCTCCTGGGAGGTCGCCTGCCAGTCGGCGTTCGTGTGCTGCAGCCACGCGTCGTCCTCGTCCACCACGCTGTCCCCGTCGTTGTCCACGCCGTCGCGGGGGTCCTCGTCGGAGGATTCGTCACCGTCGTCGTCCACGCCGGGCTGCTTCATGTTCTGATACTGGTCGTTCCAGTCCCCGCCCTCTCCCTGCCTGTCCCGTATCTTGACCGAACCTCCGCCGTTCTTCCTGCCGCTCTTGTCTCCCTGGTAGATGCATCCCGCCGCCGTCACCCGCGGGTAGACCTTGCCCAGGGAGTGGTTGTTCTCATCGATCCAGTATGAGTCGAAGTAGAGCGTTCCACCGCCCTTGTCAAGCCACAGGTCCTTGTTGGAGTGGACCCAGCCGACCATCGTGACGGTCGGCCCGGGCACGAACTCCAGGTCCTCGTCGTAGAACGCCGCGAACTGGAAGAGGCCTATGAACCTTGCCCGCACGGTCTGCTGCACCGCCGCCCGCGCCCCGTTCGAGTCGGATATGACCTCCGCCTGTACATCGTACTCCGTGTACAGCTCGTACAACCCCTTGAGCTTGCCCTCCTGGATGACCTCGCTCCCCGAAGCCCCGACGGAGACGCCCGTCCCCCCGGCCTGGAACGTCAGGCCCTCGTAGGAAGGCCAGTTGGACTGGCCGCTCAGCCCCGACAGCCTCGCGGAGTCCGGTATCTGCATCGATGAGTAATCGTTCAGTATCTGGGATACGACCTTCTCCACGTACGCCTCGGCGGCGTAGAACGCCCTCTTGCTCTCGCTGGAGCGCCTTGTCTGGGAGTAGTCCCCGCTGACGAGCCCCAGGTAGCTTGCGAGGAGGCCGGAGAGGACCAGCACCGTTATCATGGATGTTACCAGGGTGCTGCCGGCGTTCTTTTTCGTTTTCCATCGGTATCCGATCATGGTCAATTCCTCGGCTGTACGTCGGTTATTATACGCACTCTCTGGTCCCCGTCCTTCGTACTGACGTCCCTGTGCTTGAATTTTATGGAGTAGCCCCCGGTGTTCTTGAAGAATACGTAAGATCCGGAAACGGGCTCGATCTCCTCCGAGACCATAATATGATTGGGCTGCTGATCGTTCAGGTCGTCTATGAACACAAGCTGGTTACTGGAGAGGTAGTACCCGACGTCGTCCCTGCCGAGGCCCGTGGGGAAGCAGAGCTCGAGATAATTACCCTCCTGCACCTCGCTCCCCGGATGATCCGGGTCGTAGTGGTCGTAAAGCCTGACCGTGCGGGCATGGCGCGTGTCTTCCACGATCTTCTCGACTGTTCTGTGCGAATCCATCTTGGCGGCTATCTGATGGAAGCCCCCGAAAAGCACCGAATAGCCCGTGAGGAAGAATGTAAGTATCGCTCCCATCACGATCCCGGAGAGGACGACGCTGATCATCAACTCCGCCATCGTGAACCCGTCGTTCCTCCCCGGCTTTACCATCGTTTTAACCCTCGCCACCGGTAGCTACCATTGTCTCCAGCAGCTGGACGTACTCCTTTCCGCTCTCCGTCCACCCGATGTTAACCTTGATATATTTCCTCACGACGTCCTTGCCCGCGTTTGACGTCCCGTCGCCGTCGCTGTCGGTATTGTCGTTTAAGTCCCTTCCCTCGACATAAACGTTTATATCCGCGTAGATGGCTGTGTCGAGCTGGACATACTCCTCTGAATACGCGGAGACTTCGTAGTCATCTCCGGAGCTGCCGAGCTCTATGTTGGCGAATGACTTTCCCCGTAAACACTCGATCTGCTGCTGTGCGAGGTTGCATGCAGTCATGCTGTGGGTTGATAACCTGGCGGTTGAGTTGCAGAACCAGAGGGATGAGATAAAACAGGCTGTAAATACAGAGAACAGGAGGACGCTTATCAATACCTCCATTAATGTCACACCGGATTCGTCTGAAATGGTTTTCATGCCGCCTGATTACATGCAATAATTGTTCCAGAAGACCGGTATCCACCATTTTAGCTGTATTATCTTGCAGCAGAGCAAAATGCAATAAGCATGGTTTTTCATCCCTGGAGCGATCCTGTTATAATAATGAAGACGTTCTTCACAAGAATTGAAGATATACTTCATTTGTACGCGTTATGAACGCGGTACTTTCTCAATTGACTATTGAACGGTTGTATTCTTGATGACAGAATATCGGGTTTTATATAGAGTTGACTGTTTTTTTTCCAGGAAAGCGGATACAATACGTATTCATTCAGGGAGGGAATTAATCTCATGATACGAGAAGCGAACAGGATGCTAAGGCTACCCCCGTACCTTTTTACGATTGTGGACGATCTGAAGCAAAAGGTGGCCGCGAGGGGGGTCGATGTAATAGATCTGAGCATGGGCAATCCGGACCTCGGAGCTCCGCCCCGGGCGTTGAGCGCTCTCTGCGAGGCTGCCGCCGATTCGGATAACCACGGTTATTCAAAGAGCTATGGGCCGATTGAGCAGGATCTCAAGAGGGCTATCGCAGACTGGTACGGCAGAAAGTTCGGCGTCGACCTCGATCCGGCTACTGAGGTCCTTCCCCTGATAGGCGCGAAGGAGGGGATAGCCCATCTCTCCCTTGCATTTTTAAATAACGACGATATCGCGCTTGTCCCGAGCCCGGCGTACCCCGTCCACTTTAACGGGGCGATCATGGCCGGCGGGATTCTTTACAACCTTCCTCTCGGCCCGGGGAACGATTACAAGCCCGAGCTTGATAAGCTCGATAAACATATAGTAAGGATGGCAAAGCTCCTCCTTATCAGCTATCCGCATAACCCGACGGCGGCAGTCGTTGATCTGGAGTTCTTTGAGCGCGTTGTGGCCTGGGCTAAGAAAAACGATATCATAGTGGCCCATGACCTTGCCTATTCGGATATTGTTTTCGACGGCTACCGGTCCCCGAGCATGATGCAGGTCGGGGACGCCAGGACAATCGGGGTCGAGTTTCACACGATGTCAAAGTCGTACAGCATGGCCGGGTGGAGGATCGGCTACGCCGTGGGCAACAGGAGGATACTGAAATCCATAGCCAAAACAAAGAGCTACGTCGACTTCGGCATTTTCCGGCCTATCCAGTGCGCCGCTATAGCCTGTCTCGACGGCTCCGACGAATACGTGCTGGAGACGGTCGAGATTTACAGGCGCAGGAGAGACGTGTTCGTAAACGGTTTGAAGGAGATCGGCTGGAACGTTCCCCTGCCAAAGGGAACGTTTTATGTCTGGGCGAGAATACCCTTGAAGTACAGTGCCCTGACTTCCCTTGAATTCGCGACGCTTCTCCTGGAAGAAACCGGCGTCGCTGTCGCTCCGGGCACAGGCTTCGGCGAGTACGGGGAGGGTTACGTCAGGTTCGCCCTGGTCCAGAAAGAGGAGCGCCTGAAGGAGGCTGTGTCAAGGCTGAAGAAGCACCTCGATGTGGATTCCTGAGATGGGGAGCAAGCACGTATTTATATTCTACACTATCAGGGACTCCGGCCATCATTCTGCGGCCAGGGCCCTGGAAAAAGCCTTCGGGCGTGTGGACGGGGAAGTCGACGTCTCCATCCTGAACCTCGTCGCCTACACCAACCCGATTATAGAAAGGGTATTAAGCAATCTCTTCGTTCAGGTCATGAAGAAGCGGCCCGGGATATGGGGCCGCCTGTACAACAGCGACAGGAACGAGAAGTTCTTCGAGCAGTTCACGGATATAGCCTACCGTCTTGGTACGGATAAAGTACGCACACTTGTCGATGAGTCCGCCCCCGCCGCTATCGTCTGTACCCAGTGTCTTCCCTGTAATATGGTCGACGAGTACAAGCGCAAGACCGGTTCTACCGTCCCGCTCGTGGCGGTGGTGACGGACTTCTTCATCCCCTATTACTGGATATGTCAGGGCGTTGATTTGTATATTGTCCCCGATGAGGAAATAATGAAGGATATTGTGAGTTTCGGCGTCCCGGTTCATAAGGTCAGGCCTCTCGGCATTCCGATAGATCCCGGCTTCAGCAAGGCCGTGGCCGGGGAGGCGGTCCGGGAGCGCATGGGGCTGGACCCGGAGAGACCGCTTGTTCTTCTCATGGGGGGAGGAAGCGGCATCGGACCGTTGCAGGAGATTGCGCGGGGCTTCATGGAGGACCCCGATGATATCCAGGTCATCGTGATCACCGGGAAGAATAATGCTCTCAAGCAGCGGCTCAGGAGGGAAAAAGAAAAATTAGGCGCTCGCCATGTCATGGTGCTGAGCTATGTGAAAAGACTGAACGAACTCATGGAAGTGGCGGATCTCGTCATAAGCAAACCGGGGGGATTGACGCTCGCGGAATCCATGGCCAAGGGACTGCCGGTCATTGCGCTCCCGCCGTTGCCGGGCCAGGAGGAAAAGAACATGAGTTACTTGATAGAAAAGGGTCTGGCGTACAGGGCGGACCGGCCTGAAGAGGCTGTCCGGCTGGCCAGAGAGCTTGTGGGTGACAGGGAGAAACTGGCTGTTGTGAGGCGTAAGGCCATGAGTATGGGCAAACTGAACTCTGCCGTCGATGCCGCCAAGGCAGTTATGGAGTTGATCGATGCTCCAGTACATTCTGTTTAAATTAATCCAGTTCCTTCTATCCATCTCCCCGAGGTGGCTCAGTTACAAGGTCGGGAGATTGACAGCACGCCTTTATTATCTTTTTGCAGTGGAGCCCAGGGATGCGGTAAGAAGCAATATCGCACATGTACTGGATTATACGAGGGGGAAGGATGAGAGCCCGGCCCGGCGTGTGATGGTGAACAGGCTGGCGCGCGAGACCTTCGAGAACTTCGCCGTTCACCTCGCGGATTTTTTCGATATAGCGAGCTTTGGCCGTGGAGCCGGGTCAGGCAGGATAGAGACAGTGGGCGTTGAGAAGCTGGACCGCGTCCTCGGAGCCGGCCGCGGCGTTATCGCCATAACGGCCCACATCGGGAACTGGGAGCTGGGCCCCAGGGTTCTGACGGATATGGGGTACAGGTTCGGCGCCGTGGAGATCAAACACGAGAACAGGTGGCTGGACAAATTTTTCACGGACCTGCGCGTGAACAGCGGCGCCCTTATGGCACACGAGGGGTTCGAGATTCGTCATATCCTGAAAATTCTTAAGGAAAACGGCCTCGCCACCTTCGTCATCGACAGGGATGAAAGCTTCAAGGGCAGAAAGGTCATGCTTTTCGGGGAGGAGGCGACGCTCGTAAGGGGCGCGCCGGAGTTTTCCTGCAGGACCGGCGTCCCCATTATCCCCGGGTTCATGATCCAGGTGAGGGCCGGCGAATTCAGGCTTGTATTCGACGACCCGATAACCCCGGTCGCTGGCATGGACAAAGAGGCCCGGCTGGAAGAGATTTACAGCGAGCTGGCCGGCGTGCTTGAAAAATACATAGCGCGGTATCTCTCCCAGTGGTTTATCTTCTACAAGGTATGGCCGCAACTTCAGGGAAAATCAAGGAATTCAGGGAAAATCAGGGAATAGCAGGGAATGCAGTCCCCAACCTTGTCCCACCCCGGAGGTGGGACAAGGTTGGCTGTGACTTCAGGGAAGATCAGGGAATACGAGTTAATCAATAGATTCTTTCATGAATATTTTTTCTTGATATTCCCTGATATTCCGTTCTTTACCTTTTTTCCCTGTAATGTGCGATGAATGTCTGCGTTCTTATACCGGCGTATAACGAGGAGACGACCATTTATAATGTGGTCAAGGCTGCCCTGAGAAAGGTGGATTCCGTCATTGTTGTCGATGACGGCTCTTCCGACAAGACGGGGGAGGAGGCCCGCCGGGCGGGGGCTGTGGTGATTACCCATCCCGGGAACAGGGGCAAGGGCTCGGCCCTGAAAACCGGTTTTAGTTACGTGCTAAACGGGGGTTACGACGGTGTGCTGGTGATGGACGGCGACGGCCAGCACGACCCGGATGACATCGACGCTTTCCTGGAAACGGCCGAACGGACGGACGCCGGCATTATTGTCGGAAACAGGATGGAAGACACGGGCAAAATGCCGATTGTGCGCTACCTGACCAACAGGTTCACTTCAATGGTGGTTTCCGGGATAGCGCGCCAGAAAATTCCCGACAGCCAGTGCGGATTCAGGTTCATTCGCTCCGCCGTCTTGAGGACTATGGATCTGGTGACGGGGAGGTTCGAGACCGAGTCGGAGATGTTGATGACGGCCGGCAGAAAGGGTTGGAAAATCGATTCGGTCAGGGTGTCGACCATCTACGGCGGAGAGAAGAGCAAGATCAATCCCCTCATTGACACGATTAGGTTTTTCAAGCTTGTCCTGGCGAGCAGGAGGAAATTCCGTGACCGGGGATAGGTGGCGCCGTGAGCGGGAGGATATGGTCGCCCGTCAGCTTATGGCCCGCGACATCCGTAACGAGCGGGTGCTCGAGGCGTTCAGAGCGGTACCGCGTCACGAATTCGTCCCCCCGGACATGAGATCAGGGGCATACGCCGATCACCCCCTGCCGATAGGCTCGGGGCAGACAATATCGCAGCCGTACATGGTGGCTCTCATGACCCAGTGCCTTGAGCTCACGGGCGGCGAGCGCGTGCTGGAGATAGGGACCGGTTCGGGGTACCAGGCGGCGATTCTGGCCGTGCTGGCGCGGGAGGTGTACACGGTCGAGAGGCACGAGAGCCTCGCAATGCGGGCATCCCCGCTGCTCGATGTGTACCCCAACGTCCACGTAAAGGTCGGCGACGGTACGGAGGGATGGCCCGAGCACGCGCCCTACGACGGCATAATTGTTACCGCCGGCGCTCCCGAAGCTCCGCCGCCCCTTATGGATCAGCTCGCCGATGGGGGAAGACTGGTCATACCTGTCGGGGGCTCGTTCTCCCAGACGCTCATGGTCTTCACGAGACGGGGGAAGCGTTGCGACAAGAGGACGGTCTGCGGATGCGTCTTCGTCCCCCTGGTGGGGAAGCACGGCTGGAAAGGACAGGGTCGCTAGTTCCCGGCAAAGCGGCGGATTCTATGAGTCGGCTGGGCGGGAAGTACAGAAAAGGGTGGGCTGGGAGTCCACCCGGAGATAGCGAGGAAATATAAATGACAGAGTACCTTATTCCGTTTTTCGAGACCCTCTCCTCCTTTATGGTCACTTGGTGGGGCCCATTCCTGGTGTTCTTCTTCATGGCCGTGGAATCCTCGCTGATCCCTTTTCCGAGTGAGGTGATAATGATTCCCGCCGGTTTCTGGGCCGCCCGTTCTGAATTCTTCCCCGGCTCGGAGATCCCGGCCCTTGTCGTGGCCTTCGCCTGCGGGCTCGCGGGCTCCATGGCCGGGGCTTATTTTAACTACTTTCTCGCGTTGAAGCTTGGCAGGCCTTTTCTTCACAAGTACGGAAGGTATTTCTTCCTCTCTGAGGACAAGCTGGAGCGTGCGGAAGAGATTTTCCGGGAGTACGGAGAAGTTGCAACTTTCGTTTCCAGGCTGATCCCCGCCATCCGTCAGTTGATTTCCCTGCCCGCGGGCATTTCCAGAATGAAGCTCGACCGGTTCAGCATTTTTACGGCCCTTGGGGCGGGAATATGGATCCTGGTGCTTATCGCTCTGGGATACTACATGGGCGGAAAAACAACGGAGATGAGCTACGCGGATATAGTGCACCAGGGAAAGGCAATGCTCGGGCAGAACATGGTCTGGATCCTCCTGGCTTGTACCGTTATCGTAGTCTGTTATGTCTGGATTCACAAAAAGGTAATGGCCGGGGGAAAACGGAAAAAATAGAGGGGGCATTGGATTATCTGGTATAATTAATAGATCGGAGCGTGGCGCAGTCCGTCTTAGAAATTCAGATATTTAGGGAGCGCAGCGACTCTAAATATCATGAAATTCTTAGATCCCGATGAGCGAGAGCGAAGAGGGGGCAGTTAGGGTATTTGAGGCAACTAGGAGTTCAGTAACATAAATCGATAATTAATAGATCGGAGCGTGGCGCAGTCCGTCTTAGAAATTCAGATATTTAGGGAGCGCAGCGACTCTAAATATCATGAAATTCTTAGATCCCGATGAGCGAGAGCGAAGAGGGGGCAGTTAGGGTATTTGAGGCAACTAGGAGTTCAGTAACATAAATCGATAATTAATAGATCGGAGCGTGGCGCAGTCCGGTTTAGCGCGCAGCGTTCGGGACGCTGAGGCCGTGGGTTCAAATCCCACCGCTCCGACCATTATTACGCCCGCCTCCCCGCCGGTATCACGCCGGGGAGGCGGGGAAATGCGGGCTTCGAATTCTAGCTTGGCCGCCGCCGCCCTGTTATTTTTCATGCTATGAAATACGCGATAATCAGCGATCTGCACAGTAACATCGAGGCCCTTGAAGCCGTTAAAATATCCATTGCGAAGGAGCGTGTCGATGCTGTCGTCTGCCTGGGGGATATCGTCGGCTACGGGGCCAATCCGTCCGAATGCGTCTCGATGTTGAAAAGCATGGAGCCCGAGGTGGTTCTTCTTGGCAATCACGACGATGCAACAGTAGGGCGGACCGATATAAATTATTTCAACATCAATGCGCGGCGGGCCATTATATGGACGGGTGGGCACATAGGAGATGAAGAGGTGAAATATCTGGAGGGGCTGCCGCTGGTCGGGCGTATTGACGGCGCTGTCCTGGTCCACTCAAGCCTTGTGGACCCCTCCGGGTGGGACTACGTGCTAACGGCCAGGGCCGCTTCCCGGTGCTTCGATTTCATGGAGGAGTCTATCTGTTTCATAGGTCACTCGCACTCGCCTGTCGTCTTCGGTCGGGAGTCTTACACCGTTCCTGACGGGGAGCATGTGATGGTGCTCGAAGACGGGAAGCATATCGTTAATGTTGGAAGCGTAGGCCAGCCCCGTGACGGGGATCCCCGCTCACGGTATTTAATTTACGACTCGACGGGCCGGACGGTCTCCTATCGCTTCGTTGAATACGATGTCGAGACCGCCAGGGAAAAGATCATCCAGGCGGGCCTGCCGCATGCCCTCGGCGACAGGCTCCTGTTCGGACACTGATGGCGATGGACTGGAAGACAAGGGCGTGGCTGGCGGTCGGCGCATGGGCGGCTGTGATCTTTGCCCTCTCCTCCCAACCGGGGCCGGTCGTCCCGTTCGAGCTTTTTCCCCACCAGGACAAGCTCGGTCATTTTATCCAGTACTTTGTCCTGGGTGCGCTTCTCCACAGGGCGATGGGTGGAGCCCGTTGCGCAGCTATCCTGGCCGTTCTCATAGCGGCCGCTTACGGGGTGACGGATGAGTTCCACCAGAGCTTCGTCCCGGACAGGGTGGCGTCGGTGGCGGACCTGTGCGCCGATACGCTCGGGGCCGCTTTCGCCCAGATCGTGATAATCGCGGGAAGAGTGGTTGCCCGATGAAAAGGGCGAAAGCCGTCAGGCGGATACAGGCTCTTAAAAGCGAAATTGCGCGCCACAACTACCTGTACTACGTCGAGAACAGGCCTGAAATATCCGACCGTGAGTTCGACGAGCTCATGAAGGAGCTGCTCGAGCTTGAGGGGGAGTTTCCCGGCCTGGTTACCCGGGACTCGCCCACCCGGAGGGTGGGGGGCGAGCCCGTGGCGGGCTTCCGGGTGGTGACGCATGAGATCCCCATGCTATCGCTGGATAACACCTACTCCAGGGATGAGATCGAGGAGTTCGACGGGCGGGTCGAAAAAAATCTCAAGGGACGGGATTACGAGTATGTGGTGGACCTCAAGATCGACGGAGTCGCCGTCTCTCTGAGATACGAGGAAGGCAAGCTGACCGTCGCCGCTACCCGGGGAGACGGCAGGAGGGGAGACGATATCACGCATAACGTCAGGACCATCAGGGCCGTTCCATTGACGCTCAGGGGCAAAAGCATCCCGCCAGTCATGGATATCCGCGGAGAGATCTACATGGACAGGGAATCATTCAAGAAGGTGAACAGGGAGAGGGAGAAGAGCGGTGAAGAGCCCTTTGCCAACCCGCGGAACGCAACGGCCGGCTCTCTGAAGCTTCTGGACCCTTCCATAGCGGCGAAGAGGCGGCTCAATATATTCATTCACAGCATCGGCCAGATAGGAGAGCTGGGTGTGAAGACCCATTACGAAGCCCTTCATAAATTGAAGGGCTTCGGCCTGAGGATCAGCAACCCGCTCATCCTGTGCCCGTCGATCGACGATGTATCGAAAGTATGCGGCAATTGGGAGAAGAAGAGGGATGGCCTCGCTTTCGAGGTTGATGGGATAGTTGCCAAGGTCAACTCGCTCGATCAGCAGAAGCTCCTGGGGGCCACCTCGAAGGCGCCGCGCTGGGCAATCGCCTATAAGTTCGCCGCCCGGCAGGCCACGACGAGGATCAGGGATATAATAGTCCAGGTGGGGAGACAGGGAAGCCTCACTCCCGTGGCTGTGCTCGATCCCGTCTTCGTGGACGGCTCGACGGTCGGCAGGGCCACGCTCCACAACGAGGATGAGGTGAGCCGGAAGGATATCAGGATCGGAGACACCGTCGTTATAGAGAAGGGCGGCGACGTCATCCCCAAGGTTGTCGGTCCGGTCACGAGCAAGCGCACGGGGAGGGAGAGGTGCTTTGTCATGCCGGATCGCTGCCCCGTATGCGGGAGTCCGGCCGCCAGGCATGAGAGCGAGGTGGCGGTTCGCTGCGAGAACGTCGCCTGCCCGGCACAGGTTAAGGCGCGGGTAAAACATTTTGCTTCGAGGGGGGCGATGGACATCGAGGGACTGGGGTCGGAGCTCGTCGACCAGCTTGTCCGCACGGGCCTCGTCAAGGACTACGGTGATCTCTACAGCCTGAAGGAAGGAGGCGTGGCGGCACTGGATAGGATGGGCGAAAAGTCCGCACGTAATTTAATAAGGGCCATAGAAGAGAGCAGGAAAAGACCCCTCCGGCGGTTGGTCTTCGCGCTGGGCATCAGGAACGTGGGATCTTACGCCGCAAGGGTCCTCGCCGACAGGCATTGCAGCGTTGACGACTTGATGAATGCGCGCCCGGCGGATATGGAGAAGACACACGAGATAGGGCCCGTCATGGCCGGTAGCGTGGCCTCCTTCTTCGGCAACAAAGAAAATATCAAGGTCGTAAAGAAGCTGAAAGCCGCCGGCGTCAATATGAAGGCCGGCAGGCTTGCCGGTGACCTTGCGGGACAAACTTTCGTTCTGACGGGGGGACTGGAGGATTTCACGAGAACGGAGGCGGCCGAACTCATTGAATCGAGGGGAGGCAGTGTCTCCGGCAGCGTCGGCAGGAAGACGGACGTCGTCGTCGTCGGGAAGGACCCGGGCTCGAAATACGAAAGGGCCGAAAAGCTGGGCGTTAAGACAATAAACGAACAGGAATTCAAAAAACTCCTAAACCCATAACTTTTACCCCCCCTGCCTTTTAACCAACCCCACCTCGTAGGTGGAACCGGTTAAAATGGGACAGGGTTGTAAAGAGATTTTAAAAACTGGAAAATAGGGCTATGGTGTATAAAAGAAAAACTCCGTTGGTGAATGGCCAGGTTTATCACGTTTTCAATAAAAGTATTTCAAGGTTCAAGATATTTAAACATGAGACTGATTTTTCCAGAATAGTAGCAACTATTCGCTATTATCAGCGGGAGAAACCCCCTGTTAAGTTTTCCGGATTTGCGCGATTAAAAAGATCCGATAAAAACTTTTCCGGTACGACGGTTTCATGTAATAGAAGCAAACTCGTTGAAATAATAGCTTATTGCATTATGCCTACTCATTTGCATCTGATCCTTACTCAGTTAAAGGATACGGGGATTACTATTTTGATGAGGAATATTCTTAATAGCTATGCTCGTTATTTCAATATAAAGCATAAGAGGAAGGGGCCTTTATGGGAGGGAAGGTTTAAAAATGTGCTTGTTAAAACCGATGAGCAATTGCTTCACTTAACAAGGTACATTCATCTGAATCCCGTAACTGCGTCCCTGGTCAGTAAACCGGAAGATTGGTTAGCATCCTCCTATCGAGAGTATATAGGTGAAGTTGAAGATAGTGATAGAATTTGTAAATACGCAGATATCTTAAAGATCGAGCCAAATTCCTACAGGGATTTTGTGCTCGATGGGATTTCTTATCAGAGAGAATTGGCAAAAATAAAGGCTTTGCTTATTGACTAACCTTTGCTTTTCCACCTATTGTCCCACCTCCGGGGTGGGACAAGGTTTTGTACGTAAGCGATCTTTTAAAATGAAATTCGTGGAAATTCGTGTAATTCGTGGATAAAGAAGACTTTATTAAGAGAATTGTTGTCGGGCCGCTCGCGGTAAACTGCTACCTGATAGGCTGCGGGAAGACGGGGGAGGCCGCCGTCATCGATCCGGGGGACGACGCGGATGAGATAGCCGCCGCCGTGAGGGATGCCGGTGTGAGGCCATTATACATAATCAATACGCACGGCCATCCCGATCACGTTAGCGCCAACGCCGACCTGAAGAATGAATTCGGCCTGGAGATCGTCGCCCACGGGCTGGATTCCACCCTTATGCAGTCCGGCAGTGACTTACTGTCGCTTATGGGTGTAAGGGTTATCCCGTCTCCTCCTCCGGATGTCACGTTGGAGCACGGTGATACCTTCTGGGTCGGCGATATCAGGCTCGAGGTGATCCACACGCCCGGCCACACGGAGGGGGGGGTATGCCTCTACTGGAGGGAGGGGCGGATACTTTTCACGGGCGATACCCTCTTCGCGGGCGGCATCGGGCGGACGGACTTTCCGGGCGGCTCCATGCGGGAACTGGAGAGAAGCATCCGGGAAAAGCTCTACTCTCTCCCCGACGACACCGTTGTCCTCCCCGGCCACGGCGAGAATTCGACAATCGGCAGCGAGAAGTCGGGGAACGCCTTCGTGAGAATGTGATGGATATCCTCGTCGAGGAGTTTCTCAATTTTCTCTCCGTGGAGAAGGGGTCCTCCCCGAACACCATCGATGCTTACAGGCGGGACATAGGCAAGTTCATGGAGTTCATGAAAGAGAAGGGTAGGGGTTCCCTGGAGCGCGCGGGAAGGGACGATATAATGTCTTTCATGGTGAGCGAGAAGCGCCGGGGCCTCTCCGCCAGGTCGATAGCCAGGAACCTTGCCGCCCTGAAGATGCTCTTCAGGTTCCTCGCGGCGAACAGGTATGTGAGGAAGGACATCGCTGAGGTTCTGGAGTCCCCCAAGCTGTGGAAGTATCTCCCGGACATTCTCTCTCCGGCGGAGGTTGAGGAGCTGCTGAAGGCGCCCGACACGTCATCCCCGATAGGCCTCAGGGACAGGGCCATACTCGAGCTGATGTACGCCTCGGGCCTCAGGGTCTCCGAGGTCTCCGGCCTCTCCACCGTCGACATCAATTTCGAGGTCGGGTTCGTGAAATGCAGGGGGAAGGGCATGAAGGAGCGGGTAGTCCCCCTCGGCCACTACGCGCGCCGGTTCCTCGTCTCATATCTGGAGACGGCCAGGCCGGCGCTGTTGAAGGGAAGCGCCTCCGATTCTCTCTTCGTCACGCGCCGGGGGGGGGCTTTTACCAGGCAGGGGCTCTGGAAGCGGGTAAAGCTCCACGCCAGGAGGAGCGGTATTGAAAAAGACATTACACCCCACAGCCTGAGGCACTCCTTCGCAAGCCATTTACTGAGCGGCGGGGCCGACCTCAGGGTCGTCCAGGAGCTTCTCGGCCACGCGGACATCTCCACCACGCAGATCTACACCCACGTCGACAAAGACAGGCTGAAATCAATCCATAAGAAGTACCATCCCCGGGGCTGAGATGTTCTCCTCCCGGGGGCATTCCCCGAGGTGGTTTTAATCCACAAGTCTTTAGGGACCAGGGGCAAGCGGTGGGCCGGCAGTTCTTTTGTACACACTGATGAGATCATCAGCAAACGGTACTGAAGGATCGAGCATATAGAAGTTCGGCGGTTGAAATACGGCTATTCTCCTGTATCTATCGTCGGCATTATTCAGCAAAGTGGAATAAAATTCATGAAGAACCGGGTAGTCATTTTTCTTATTCTTCGCGGCGAACCTCCATCCATAAATGTGATTGACAACGAGGTAATCCGGGGCGCGCTCGTATAACCCCTGCAGGGAGTAGTCGAATTCCTTATCCGGCCGAACGGATATATTCGGGACCTCTTTCTTGAGATGATAGGCTATTCTCTTGTCGATGATCTTATCCGCCGGCATCTTTCCTTTCCTTATAAAGTGCTTCATTATTATTCCCTGGCGCAACACCACCCTGTATAGCTTGTTTGTTTCCAGAACGGAGTAAAGCCAATCCATAGATAAGCCATTTCAAACTTTCTGTTTTTAAGCAGATGATACAGAGAGTAAACAAGGCAGGCTAACGTTGTAAGAAAGAGGGGCGCGCCCATTAGTTTTATCAGGTTCTTAAAGTGGGAAATATAACCAATGGGCGCATTAATGCCGGAGAGCACGGGCCCGGTTATGTTCATTTGCAGGAACTGTCCGGTAAATTTAAAAAAGGAAAAAAGCGAATATGGCGTCCCGGCGACAAAACCGATTAATACGAAGGCGAAAGAGAGCGGCATTCTACCCCAGGCGATGCGCTTATTCCTCAGCGCAATAATATGAACGAAAAGGAAAGGGAAAAGCATCGTTATTCCGTAATATTTTGTGCTTGTTGCAAGCCCTATTGTTAAGCCGGCCAGCGCATAGCTCTCCGCTGTTGCATTTCTGTGCGCCCTGAAACACGTCAGGGCGGCCAGGACCATCATTACGGTAACGGGGATGTCTGTGGTCGCAAAATGGGAATTTGTCACATAGCCCATACAGGATGCTAATAGCAGAGCTGCTATCAGCCCTGTTCTCACCGTGAAACACATTTTACCGAGGCAGTAGGTTAAATAGACCCCCAGCGTCCCTATAAGCGAGGTCAATATTCTCGGCCCGATGTATTCCAGGGGAGTCGGCTGCCAGGGGTTAGGGATTTTCAACATCCACAGGGCGCTCCGCGGGTCGCATCCGGAGAATATGAGATTGATAATTTCAAAGGCTTTTTCCGGGATGATTGAAGATATCAGGGCAACGTATATGAAGAAGGTCGGGTAGTAATAGTGGGGCGGCTCAAATGTTCCATTCTTGAGCATGCAAAGGACCAGGGAGGTTATATCGTCGGGGTGAAATTGCCCCCACCAGATACCAAGCAAATTAAGACCCAGGCTCAGGATGATGATCGATGTCAGGAGAAGCAGACGGCAACCGCGGCGGCAGTTGATGTCGGTATTGGCAGTGTCCATTTTAAAAATAGCGTCACGCTGAGGAGAGCGGGGCTTTGCTAAGGCGCATTGCTTTATATCACAAATTTACCCCTGGTTTCGATATGCTTTCATACCGTCCCGAACGGGATATTTCCGTGAAGTGCTTTAATTGTGAAGCAGGCTGAATGGCGGCTTGACAGGGGCTCCAGCTTTCTGATAGGTTGACGTGCCGAAAGTGATAGCAATGCCAGAAGGCAATGAAATAGAGTTTCCCTGTGTTAACGACGAGTGCGATCAGATACTCTCTTTCTCGGCGGTGGACCCCGTCTGCGACAAGAGGATTGTCTGTCCTTCATGCGGGAAGAAGTACGAGTTCGATGGGGCCCTCATGACAAAGCTCGCGAAGTTCGATAACCTTGTAAGGGCCATAAGAGAGGCCGAAGATATCCTGGGCGAGATTAATGTCGGGATAGATGTGGAGGGGCACTCGGTCCAGATGCCGTACAGGCTCCTCCTGACGAGGATGAACACTCTTCTTACCCTGGATATCGGGGGCCGTGAGGTTAAATTCAGGTTCAGGGTGGAGCCGTTGAAGTCCGGTTCGTAACCTCTTTTTTCTCCTCGGGCAGCTATCGGGTTTGAAAATATTCAATAAGAAAAAATTGGCGATGCTGGTCATCGGTGCGCTTACAGGCGCAGCCGTGGGTTTCTGCGCCACGCTGATCATCAAGCCGGGCTACAGGACTCAGTGTCTCCTGGAGCCGAAGGCGGGCGCGGACGCCGATGCCATCACGCTAAAGCTTCTTCGCCCATCCCTCGTGAAATCCGTCTCCAATGAGCTTTCCGGGGATAAGACGTTTTACGGCTCCACCCTGGATGTCAGGGGCAGCCTCACCGCCACAAAAGTCGCGGGCGGGCTCGTCCGTCTCCGGTGCGCAGGCCCCGAGCCACTTGTGTGCGAGCGCGTGCTCGGGCTTATTCTCGATGAGTACACGAACAGCCTCATCGAGCGCCATGCCAAAGAAGACGAGGGGGAGGTCCGCCTTATCAGGAACCGCATTTCGGAATACAGGAAGGCCGCCGCCACGAGCGAGGAAGAGCTCAACGGTTTTATAAAGAAGTACACCTGGCTTGCCGGCCCCGGTGATCGAAAAGAAGGAGTAGTTATCGCCCACGAGAAGCTGGAGAGGGCCCACGCGGATAACTTGCGGGAGATCAGGAAAACCGAGAGGGAGCTGGCAAAGGCCGAAAAAGAGATAGATAAGATTAAGTCACAGCACGAGAAAGAGGACGAGCACGTTGTGACCGAGATGGTGAAGGAGATCAACCCGGCCGTTCTAGATTTAAACGTGGATCTGCTGGCCATGCAGAAAGCACTCAGGCAGTATCTCGTGGATTCATCTGAGGAGCACCCCATCGTAAAGCGCCTCAGGAAGCAGATCGAGAGCACGGAGAGGATGATCGCCGAAAAGCCTCAGGAGATAATAAAGCATCAAAAGGTCGTTTTGAATCCAAAACACAGCAAGCTCTCGGCCGACCTTCTTACGGCTGAGGGCGAGATCGAAAAGATCCGTGTCCGACGGTCGAAGCTGCAGGAGGATATCGATCAATATGAACGGGGCGAGAGGGATATCCCGCCGGGCGACTGGAAGCGGATCGTCAAGCTCGAAAAGGAGCGAAGGAAGGACATCGAGCGCCTGGAGGCCCTGAAGGGCAGGCTGGCGGCCATCCTCGGCAGGGAGAAGGACCGGGATGCCGTGGTGGTTGATTTCAGCATTCTCGACCCCCCCACGTCTGAAGAGGTGCTCCCGGAAAAGCGGTTGATTGTCGCAGTCGCCGCGCTGGTCGGTCTGTTTCTCGGTGCGGTTATTCCGTTCCCGGGAAAGAGAACGGGCAAGTGAGGCAATATCTTCTCCTTTTTCTTGCCCTCTGCATCATTCTCCCCCGCGGTGCCTTTTCTCTGGAAAAGATGCTCGATCCGGAAATCGGTGAGGTCGGCCTCAATCTCATCGAGCTGAAACTGGCGGCCGAGGGTGAAAAGCCGTCCGCGGTGGCCCACAACAACCTGGGTATCGCGTACGCGGCGGCGGGAAAGCCCTACGAAGCGATAGCGGAGTTCGAGAAGGCGCACCGGATAACGCCGGGCGATGCGGCGGTCGCGTTCAATCTGGGCGTCGCCCACGCCGGTTTAAAAAATTACAAGGCGGCGTTAAGCTGCCTGGAGGAAGCGGTCAGCCTTTGTCCCGATAACGCGGCGGCCATTTTCAATATCGGCGTAATCCACCTGGATATGGGGCTGACCGGAGACGCCATAGGCGACCTGGAGCGCGCCCTCCTTTTGAGCCCGGCTCATCCCTTGATCCATTACAACCTTGCCGTGGCATACGAGAACGACAAGGACGGCCTGCGGTACGGCCCGGGGTTTCCAGCGGATAAGGCCCTGGAACATTACCGCATGGCTATAGATGGGGGGCTGGACAACGTGGCTATCAGGTATAATATCGGGATCATCCATTCGAAGCGCGGGGATTACGGCATGGCCGTCGCCGAGTTCTCGAAAGCGTGTGAGTTCGATCCGGATTTTCTCCTGGCCCGCCGGGGACTTGCCCTAGCCCTGATTCACCAGGGCAAGTATCATCGTGCCATCCGGGAGCTTGAGAGATCTGCAGCTGCGTCCGGCGATACGGCCGCGAGCCCGGCGCTGGCTCTTGCGTACCGGAAGCTCGGCAGCTTCTACCTGGAAAATGGAGATTACTGGAGAGCGCTGGCTCAGTTCGAAAAAGCTCTCCAGCACGATAGGGACGACGCCGTCTCGCATCTGAACACAGGCAGGATACACACCGTGCTGGGTAATTACGCCGAGGCATTGAGGGAGATCAAGATTGCCGGTGAGCTGGACCCAGGACTGGGCGCGGCCCAATACCTGGCCAGAGTGTATTTCCTGAAGGGGGTTGATTTCGAGAATGATGGCGATTACCGCCTTGCACTCGCGGAGTACAAGAAGGCCGTTGACGCCAGGCAGGACTTCGCCCTCGCCAACCTGGTCATGGGCGAGCTGTGCGCGGATAAGCTGGGCAAAAAGGAGGAAGCGGTGAAATATTTCAGGCGATGTCTTGAGCTGGAGCCGGAGGGAAGCTACTCGCGGCAGGCGGCGGAGAAGATATCCGCGTTGACGGGCTCCCCGGGGGCCGGCAAATGACCGCCCGGGACAAAGTATCCCCGGCGAGTCTTTACGGTTGCTTCCCGTGCCTTTACTGTATTACATTCACGAGGGCGGTTATTGAGTCATGGGGACAGCAGGGCGCCTGATTGGAGAAGGTTGAGAATGGCAGGAAAAAGGACATCAAGATTCGTTGCCTGTGTGGTTGCAGCGGCCCTGTGCGGATGCACGACGGGGGGCGGGTCGGGTGCACCCCCCCTAGAACGGTTTGCCATGCTTCCCGTGCAGATGATCGCCTTCCCTTTCATGATTATAAGGCCTTTTGCTCCCCTGATCCAGTCGGCCATGCAGGTGGGTATGCAAATGGCGCCGTACGCGATGTTATTCTGCCAGGGCGATACAGGCCCTTCCGGGATGATGTTTGCCGTCCCGCCCGGCCGGGAAAGCGATGAATTGCCCCTCTCCCTGCCCATGATCGAAGAAATCCTTGCCGTCAGCGGTAAGTCCGGGGTCGAGCAGATAGTGGCCATCGACCTCCGGGAGGCCGGCGGGGGAGATAACCTGCGCGACCTCGTCTCGGCGATGGAGAAAAAAGGCAGGAGACCCCGTTGCGTTATAGTCAATGCCGAAGACATTCTTTTCGACGATGCGTCCCTGGCGCGTCTCAAGGTCTTGCTGATGGAAAAAGGCGTAAGCCTTCGTGCTACGGGTGGACTGAGCGACGCCATCGCCGGTTGCATAGATGACGGCTGAAGAGGGTCCGGGACAGCCGGCGGGATAGCCGGGGTGTTGCATGAAATCTTCGCAGCCGGGCAGTGAGGCGTATCTGTCAGGAACTTATTAATCGGCACGGTTTTTCGTCTACAAAGATCCTCCCGATATGAAAATAAAAATGGAAGCAATCAGATCGATCTTTGTTTATTGCTGTTGTCTGACATGTATCCTGATTCTTTCGGGCTGCGGCGGCGCTGGTCCCTCGGTTAAGGGAGACCGGCGCAATGATGCTGAGCTGCGCAGGAAGCTGGCATCCCTCGAGAAGCAGCTCGCCGAACTGGAGAGAAAGACGAGTGAGATCCGGAAGGAGAAGCGAACCGTGCCCATTTTCATCGGCCGAACCGTTGCCGGGACCGATGATAATGTGGTTATCCTGAAGGAGAGGGGAGCTCCGGCAGGCGGCAAAAAGAGGGGTGCCGGGATCGAGGCACGTAAGGAAACAAAGGGAAAGGCGAACGTAGAGAGGGAGAAAAGGGCGGAGAAGCATGAGGAGGCCAGCGCCCGGTCCGCTCCGCCGGAAAAGGAATCCCTGGAGGCGGCGGATGATGCGTCCGGCCCGAAAGGAGCAACGGGCGCGGATGAAGGACCCGTCCCGCGTGCTGGTCCGGTTCCGGATGCCGGCGAGAAACCTCCGCAGGGCCTCCCCGGGAGCGTGGAGCTGATTGAGCGGGGAGTTGAGAAGGTCGAGAAGCCCGCCGGTGCGGAACAGGGAACTGGAGATAATGCCGCCACAGCAGGTGAAGGAGATGAGCCTCCCGGGAAAGAAGACAACCTGGAGAAATGGAGTCAGGCGGTCCACTTTCAGGCCGGCGTGGTTCACCAATCCCAGTTGAAACAAAACGAGGCCCTTGCCGAATACAAAAAAGCCCTGAAGCTGGACCCGGAAAATGCATTGGCCCATTTCAATGCAGGCACAATTTACGAGGGGAAGGGGAAGGACAGCCTGGCCATCAGGTCCTACGTCGCCGCGACCAAGTTCCACCCGGGTTACGCGGAAGCTTTCTTGAATCTGGGCGTTCTGCATCACAAGCGCGGCGAGTATAAGAAAGCTGTTAAAAACTACGGGCGGTCCGTGTCCCTCGATAAGAGTCTCAGCCGTGCCTATGTCGGCTTGGGCGGCATTTATGAAAAGCACATAGTCAAACCCGATCAGGCCCTGATCTACTACCGAAAGTACATGGACCTTTGCGGGGATACGAAGGCGGAGGAACTTGTGGCGGAGAGGATCGCCGCGCTCGAGAAAAAGATCAGCAAAAAGGGGCCGCCAAAGAAAAAGGAGAAGAAGGAAAAAGAAAAGGAAAAGCAGAAATTGCCTACCAGCTGCTGATTTTAATCAAAAATCGAGTATCGAGGATCAAGAATCCAGTTCTACAGTGTCATTACCCCGTCCCATTTCTCCGGTACACCTGTCTTTTTCAGCTGCTCGATCCTCCCGATGTAGGCCAGGGACGGGCCGTCCTTCTCGTTCATTTTTAAAAATTCCCGGAAACTATCCATCGCCTCATCCCAGCGCTGCTCTCTGTAGAGAGCCAGAGCTTTGTCCCAGGCGCCCGGCAGCAAACCCGTTTCTCCTGCCCAAGCGGTTGAGTCCATAAGCTCGTATATCCTGATGGCTTTCTTCTTTCCTTTAACCCTGACGGTGTCGAGCTCTCTGAACACGAACTCACCGCCTGCCAGGTCCCGCGTCGACTCACTGACTACAATACCGGTTCCGTAGAGCTTGTTTATATCCTCGAGCCGGGACCCCAGGTTGACGTTATCTCCGATGACGGTATAGTCGAACCGTGTCTTCGATCCCATGTTTCCAACGATCATCTCCCCCGAGTTAATGCCGATCCTGGCCTTGATCATCGGCCTTCCTTCTTTATTCCATTTTTCCCTGAGCGCTTTAAGAGCGGCCTGCATGTCAAGAGCTGCGCGGCAGGCCATTGCGGCGTGGTCGTCCTGGTCGACAGGCGCCCCCCAGATGGCCATGACCATGTCCCCCACGAACTTGTCCAGCGTACCGTTGTGACGGAAGATGATCTCCGTCATCCCGGTGAGGTACTCGTTGAGAATGGAAATGAGGAGGTGGGGCTCGACCTGTTCCGACAAGGACGTAAAGCCCTTGATGTCGGAGAAAAGGACGGTCAATTCTTTCTTCTCCCCCCCAAGGCGGAGCGTGGAGGCATCCTTGACGACTTCTTCAACAACCTGTGGCGAGAGGTAGAACTTGAACGCATTCTTTATCATGTTCTTATGCTTATACTCCGTCATGAAGCGGTACGTGGTTATGAAAAGGTAGCTCATGATAATCAGGAGAGAGGGGCATGTGCTGTTCAACCACATTCCGAATTTCGTGAAGGCTAACTGGACCACCGAAAGGTAGCCGGCGAGGAGAACCGCGGTGAACGCGAAGCCCTGGACGGCCTTAACTCTGGGAAGAACCATGGCCAGTGTTAGGCCGATGAAGAGCATGGAGACCAGGTCTATGAGGTAGAACCAGTCCGGCCTCGATATTGCGTCCCCCGCCAGAATAGTGTCGATGGCGTTCGCGTGGACCTCAACGCCCGGGAAACAGATCCACGATTTCCCCGAGAAGGGAGTGAGCCTGACGTCCGTCAGCCCTGTTGCCGTAGCGCCGACAAGGACGATCCTTCCGCCGAGCTCCTCTTTTCCCACATCACCGGAGAGAATGTCGCTTATGGAATAGTACGGGAAAGTGCGGGCGGGCCCGCGGTAGTTAATGAGGATTTTTCCCCCTTCATCGGTCGGGATTGTCCCGGGCCCCATGGCGATGCCGGCAACGCCGTAATCAGCCAGGTAGACGGCGGTCTGGGTCGCGGGAATTCCAAGGTACTCGCCGATCACCTCGACATCCAGTGACAGGTGGTAGGATGGCCCGTAGCGGATGATGAGCGGCGCCCACCTGATGACACCATCGATGTCGAGCGCGAAATTAACGAATCCGCTGGAGTTCGCCCTGGAGGAAAGCTTCATAATGTTCGGCTTTACGCCGAAGGCGACGGGGATGCCGCTCTCGTCGACGTTCTTCGAGAGCCTCTTGATGAACGGCCCGGTGGTGATCGAGAGGGCCTCCCTGTCCCGCTCCTTCTCCTCCGGGGTGACGTGTTCTATTTCATCGGGCGAGAGGAAGAAAAAGTAGCCGAGGACAACATTGCCCACTTTCGATATCGATTCCGCGAAGGCCGCGTCTGTGTCCGATTCGGCCAGCGCTTTCTCGAGTGTATCCCTGAACTCCGGTCCTTTCCCGGCTGTTTCTCCCAGGCCGGTGCGGTCGAATTCATCAATGAGCGTCCGCGCCTGGGTTAGCGCCGGGTTATTATCCGGTGATGCGAAGACGACATCCATGCCGATTGCAAGCGCGCCTCTTTCCTTGAGTGTCTCCAGGAGTGTTCCAATGGTAGATCGCGGCCAGGGCCACCTTCCCAGCCTGTCTATTGATTTCTGGTCGATGGCCGCGATAGCAATTGGATTGCCGGGACTGATCGGGCCCCGTATCCTGAACCTGAGGTCCAGCGTTTTCAGCTCCAGTACGTCCAGAAGTTCAGCGCCGAGAAAGTAGAATGAGAGAGAGATAAAGAGGGCGAGCATCCCGATAAGGAAGCCGATGAGTTTCGGTTTACGACCCGGGCGCGTTGAAAACATCGATGCCATCTTATACCTGGTAAGTTGCCATGTCAATATCTGCGGCAAGCTGAGGCAAATATTTTTCCGGATTTTTCAGTGAAAAAGAAGAAGGGCTTATGCTTTGACAAATTAATTGATGTCCGTTCTGCACTTTATAAGTCGCCGCCATGTAAATCTCCTCATCAGGGATGGTCAAAATGCACGAAATGGTGAAATGTATATAAAATCGATTATCAATTCACTTTATATATGTCAGGAAAAAAATATCGGGTTTGTGCGCCATTCCGCATTACTTACCCGGCGAGGGAAAATTTGACTTGCAATAAGTGCCTATAATTGTATCATGGCACTAATTATTTTAATGCTTCGGAATCTCAATAAATTCGTATTTTTTATTCAAACACGCATAGCGCCCCGGCAGGGCGGAAAAGAGAGGTCTTATAGTGAAAGCGGTAGCCCGTAGTGTTGTTATAATCGTATTGGCTTTGGTGATTTCGTCATTTTCCGTTGCGGCCCAGGAGGTTGGCTACGTCGCCAATATGCGTGGCGCCGTGGAGGTCATGCGTCAGGACGCGAAGGCGTGGAAGCCCCTGGCAATTAAAGGCCTTGTTTACCTGAACGACTCCGTGAGGACCAAGCCTCAGTCGAAGGTAAACCTTGTTTTCAAGGACGGGTCGGAGCTCAACCTCGGACATAACAGCGAGGTCAAGATCACCGAGTTCCATTATAACCCCGCCGAAAAGCTGCAGCAGTCGTCTTTCCAGGCAGCGCGCGGTATCATGAGGGCCAAGGTCGGGAAGCTGAAGAGCCCCAAGTCCAGGTTCGAGATAAAAACGGCCACGGCAATATGCGGCGTCATGGGAACGGAATACGTTGTCGAGATACCCGGGGCCGGCCTCACCAGGAGCACCTGTTTAAAGGGAGATGTCGTCGCGAAGAGCAGCAATCCTAAGATTGCCGGCGAGACGAAGATAGGTTCGAGCCAGGCTTGTGAGATCCCCGCGGGCAAAGCTCCCGGACCGGCTAAGGATGTCGGCAAGATTACTACGCTTGCGCTTGTCGAGAGTACGACAATAGTGCGGGCGGGCGCCGGTGCCCTGGGAGGAACTTCCATGGCGACCAAGGCCGCAATCGTGGGCGGCGGCGCCGCGGTGGTGGGCACGGGTATCTCCGTCCCGATAGGAGTAAACGAAGCCCAGAGAAGCAGTAAAAGGGACCATGACCGGAGGAAGAGGCACAGGGAGTACTACCTGGAGGAACAGCGAAAGCAGCAGGCCAGTCCTAGTTAGAATTTCTCCTTATAATTAACGGAGAACTTCCTGAACATTGCGGAGAAAGGGCGTTCGATTGAACGCCCTTTCGTTTGTAGGGTCCCCCTTTATTCCTGTATAATGGGCGGAATCTCGGAGTTGATGTTAGTGAGTGTGACACCATGAGAAGCTATCGCTTCTTCCCCTGTCTGTTTTCCTGCCTTGCGCTGGTTGCGGGTTGCGCCGGAGGCTCGATCGACCGTATAAACGAGGCCCGGTTTCATGACGGGGGAGGGGGCCAATCCTGCGAGGTGGTTGCGAGGGACGGAGAACTGATTCCGGCGAGCGCCCCTCCCTATCTGGGAGTCGCTGCGAGGGAGGAGCCCCGTTTACTCTGGGGTAAGGGTTATGTCATCGGGCCGGAGGACCTGCTGGAGATAACGGTGTTCGAGGTCCCCGAGCTCAGCAAGTCGGTGCGGGTGGAAGGGGACGGGACGATAAACCTGCCCCTCCTGAGGGATATAAAGGCCAAGGGCAAGACTGCCGGGGTCCTCCAGGATGAGATTACCGAACTTCTCGAGGAAAAGTATCTCCATGACCCGCAGGTCAGCGTCTTCGTCAAGGAGTACAAGAGCAAGAAGGTGTTTGTAGTTGGCGCCGTTAACAAGCCCGGGTCTTATCCCATCACGAAGAAAGTTAATACTCTCATAGACTTCATGTCCCAGGCCGAAGGTCTGACGGAGGAGGCCGGGTTTACCCTTTTTCTAATCCGCGCGGGGGCGAGCAGCGACTCGACCGTTTACCAGATCAGCTACCAGCTGAAGAGAGGCAGGGGAAGCGCCGGCATGCTGGCTCCTCCCATAGTCGTGGATCTCCATCAGCTTCTGGAAAGGGGCGACCAGTCGCTCAATCATTACCTCCAGCCCGGCGATATCATCAATATCCCGCCCGCCCTCCCGTTTTTCGTTACCGGTGAGGTGCAGAAACCGGGGCAGTACAGCCTGACGAGGGATTTTACAGTTCTTCAGGTGGTCCATCACGCGGGGGGACTGACGAACATGGCGTGGCCCCGGAGCGTCCGTATCGTACGGCGCGACGAGACGGGTAAGAAGCACCGCATCCACTTCAACCTGAGCAAGCTGGAAACAGGTAAGGCCGAAGACACATTTATCCAGGGCGGAGATCTGGTTGTCGTCCCGAAGAACCATTTCAAGGCTTTCATGGTGGGCTTTATCCAGTTTGTGGGGATGGTGGCAGGCGCAAGCTTCGCGATATAGTTATGGATGACGAGAGGATAAAGGGAGTTCTGCCGCAAGGAGGACAGGTCGTGAGGTCTTCCCGCGATATCACCTACGGGCCCGTCTACCCGGATTTTGCCCCGGAGCCCGAAGGTCCGCACCTGAGAGATTACTGGAGGGTAATCCTCAAGCGGAAGGGGGTGATCGCCGCCTTCTTCATCATCCTCGTCTCGATAGTGACTATAGCTTCCTTCGTGATGCGGCCCGTTTTCAGGGCCACGACGACCGTCAAGATAGAGAAGGAGAATCCCAACGTCCTCTCCTTCGAAGAAGTTATGGCCATCAATGCCGACATGAGCGATTTCTACGGGACCCAGTACAAGATTATCCAGAGCCGTGCTGTCGCCCGTAAGGTGATCGACAAGCTGGATCTTGCCCGCAACCCCGAGTACTCGAAGCTGCTGGAGGGAATCCTCGCGAGTGAGAAGCCGGACAAGCAAAGAAGGGCTGAAGAAGCTCTCTTGAAAGCTTTTCAGAATAGCGTGGAGGTGAGTCCTTTTAAGGACAGCAGGCTTGTGAACGTGAGCTTCACTGCACATGATAAACAACTCACTGCGGATGCCGCCAACGCCGTCGCACGCGCCTACATCGATCTCAACTTCGAGGACAAGTACTCCGCCACGGAGCAGGCAAGGGAGTTCCTCTCATCGAAGCTCGATGAGCTGAAGCTGCGCGTGAAGGAGTCGGAGAGGTTTCTGCAAGAGTACAGCAAGGGGAAAGATATTTTGGGCCTCGACGAGAAGCAGAACATTATCGTCGAGAAGCTGAACGAGCTGAACAAGGAGCTTGCCGCGGCTGAATTCGACAGGATGAAGGCGGAGGCGAGTTACAGGGAGACAATCGGCAAGAAGCCCGATGAGATCCCCGCCGTTTTGAACAACAACCTGGTCCAGGAGTTGAAGGGCGACTACCAGGAGCTTGAAAGGGAGTACAACGAGAAGTCAAAAAAGTTCAAGCCTGCATATCCCGCGATGGTCCGTCTTCAGCACAAGATGGACCAGGAAAAGGAGATGATCCGGAAGGAGATTGCCAACGTTATCGAGGGCGTAAGACACGAGTACAAGGCCGGCCTCGCACGGGAGAAGTCCGTGAGGGATGGTCTCGAAAAGCAGAAGGCCGAGGTGCGGAAGCTGAACGAGAGCGCCATTGAGTACGGCATCCTGAAGAACGAGGTGGATACCAACCGGGGGATCTACAACGCGATGCTCCAGAGGACGAAAGAAGCGTCAATCGCCGCGGGCCTCAAAGCCGGGAACATCACCGTCCTCGATAAAGCCGATGTGCCAGTGAGGAAGTACAGGCCCAGGAGAAAATTGAACGTCCTGCTCGGCATGATACTCGGCCTTATAGGCGGCGTCGGCCTCGCTTTCTTCCTCGAGTATCTGGACAACACGATTAACACGCCTGATGAAGTGGAGAGGGTTTTTCATCTCCCCTCGATAGGCGTCATACCCGCCCTTGCCAGCGTCCTGCCGGCAAAGGGCGTCAGGCTCCTTACGGGTGGTGGCGGGAAGCAGGAAGGCCCCATCGAGACCGTGAGCCATGCCGACGCTCGTTCGATTATCTCCGAGTCCTATCGCTCCGTCAGGACTTCCCTTCTCCTCTCCGACGGGAAATCGTCGCCGAAGACCCTCCTGGTCACAAGCAGCCAGCCCGGCGAGGGAAAGACCACTGCCTCGGTCAATATCGCAATTACTTTCTGCCAGACGGGCTTGAAGGTTCTTCTGATCGACGCCGACCTGAGGCGGCCGGCTTGTCACAGGGCCCTTGAACTGGACAATTCCAGGGGGCTCTCCGATTACCTGAAGGGAAACCCGGCATGGAAGGAGCTTGTCAGGCCAACGCACATCGAGAATCTCTCCGTCCTGACCGCCGGCCCCGTGACTCACAAGTCCGGCGACCTCCTTATGGGCGGGGGAATGCGCGCCCTGCTCGCTGATGCGGTGTCCGAGTTCGATCACATCATACTGGATTCAGCGCCCGTAATCGGCTTTTCGGACAGCATTATTTTATCCACCGTGGTTGACGGTGTGGTCCTCGTGGTTGAAGGAGGTGTAACTGCCAGGGACATCGTTCGCAGGGCCAAGGCGCTTTTAAAGGAGGTCAACGCGACCATCTTCGGCGTGATTATTAATAACGTGGATGTGGACAGGGACCCTTACTACTATTACCAGCATTATTACTACTACAACTATGGTGAGGAAGGCAGGGGGAAGCGAAGGAAGCGGAAATTCACCCGGGATAAGACAGTCAAGGAGAAGGTATAGAAGGACTTTCCACGTTTTTTTTCAAGGATTTTTCTTCCTCGTTGGACAATAGTTATTATGGAGCCGGCGTCTCGATTAAAAGAATCCTCTCTCCCCCTTGAGGGGGAGAGAGTTAGAGTGAGGGGGTGTATCCTCACAACCCCTCACCCTGCCCTCTCCCCTTGGCAAAGGGAGAGGGTAATAGAGGGAATAGAACATATAGTAATTGAGAATTGAACATTGAAAATTGAGCATTGAAAATTGAAAATTGAGCATTCTTTAATCGATCTTCACTGCCACATCCTTCCCGGCATAGACGATGGGCCGCGGACGATGGCAGAATCTTTGGAAATGTGCCGCGTCGCCCTTTCCGACGGGATAAAAACGATTGTCGCATCGCCTCACGTCATGAGCCCTCTCCATGTCTCCCCGGACCCCGATCGTATAACCGATGCTTTGACAGGGTTGATGGAGTGCGTGGATTCCGGCCTGGAGATAGTGCCCGGCGCGGACGTTCATGCTGTTCCGGAGATACTCGACAGGCTAAAGATGTCGAGAGAGGGTCTCACTGTAAACGGCGGAAGATACATTCTCCTTGAGTTCTCGGTTTTCTTGACACCCGCCGTGATGAGCGGTTTCATCGATAGGCTGCTCGCCGAGGCTGTTATTCCCATAGTTACTCACCCGGAGAGGAATCCCGCCATTCAGGACAATCCCGGTCTTTTATTCGATCTCATTCAGTGTGGCGCCATGGCCCAGATCACGGCGATGAGCGTTACGGGAGGCTTCGGAGAGAAAGCTGAATCCACGGCGTTCGCCCTCATGAAGAACAATCTCGCGCATATTATCGCCTCGGACGCCCATGACTCAAGGAAGAGGCCCCCGGTTTTAAGCGAGGCTGTTGCATTGGCAGAAGAGGTCGTAGGCGGGGAGAGGGCGCGCTCTATGGTCGTGGATTATCCGCGGGCCGTGATAGAGGATATGAAGATAGAGGACCTTCCTTCTCCCACCAGGCCGAGGAGGAAGCGCCGCAGGATATTCAAAACACATAAACAGGTTTTGGCCGGAATCAGAAAAGAGGCTGGATAAAGTGGTTCTGGATGCAAGGAGCGTAGAAGATCCATCGCATGTCGTTGCGAGCCCTGTCAAAGATCCTGATCACTTCGGCTATGCTCAGTATAAACTCCGCAGAAGGGCGAAGCAGGGTGCGTAGTCCTGAGCGCAGTCGAAGGGCGGCAATCTATAAAGGGAGTTTATAATGCCTGAAAGAAGCAGAGATTGGCTGAGACAAGCGAGGAGGGATCTGGAGCATGCGAAACTCTCGGCTTGGGGGGAAGATTTCGAGTGGGCCTGCTTCAGTGCTCAACAAGCAGCCGAGAAAGCAGTGAAGGGACTATATATAAGCTTGAAAGGAGAGGCCTGGGGCCATTCGGTTACCCAGCTCCTCAGCAACCTGCCCGGCGCCATCGAGATTCCAGAGGGCTTGATTGAAAAGGCGAAGGAGATAGATAAGCACTATATTTTTAGCCGGTATCCAAACGGTTTTGATGTGGGGATACCTGCGGACTATTACACAAGAGCGGAAGCAGAGAGGGCTATTGAATATGCGGAAACAATCCTCGCATTCTGTGAAAATAAGGTTCGTTGATAAGGAAGCAGTTTTCCGGGGTCTGTCGCGGTACCTGGATGAGCTGAAGGAAAATCACCCCGAGGTCGAGGCGGTCGGCCTGTTCGGGTCTTATTCCACGGGCGATTATTCAGTAGGCAGCGATGTTGACCTCTTAGTAATTCTGAAGGATTCTCCCATCCCTCTGCCGGATAGGATTGTCGCATTTCTTCCAACGCGTTTTCCCGTAGGCGTGGATGTTTTTCCTTATACTGTTGAGGAATTGAGGCGGATGAATAGCGAAGGCAATTTCTGGATTAAACATGTTCTCGGGGAAGTTAAGTGGCTCCATGGAGAAAAATTCATACATAAAAATTCTTTATCCTGTTAATCCAGTCTAATGCTTTTTAAAATAGGCTGTTGAAGTGTTTTTCTGATATTTATGAATAGTAGGGGCTAGGAGTGTGTCCGAGTAATTGTCATTTTGGTTATCATCATTGTCATTGCGAGGAGCTTAGCGACGAAGCAATCTCATCACGTTGTATGAGAGAGGGTTCTGTTGAGGTCTAGAGATTGCTTCGCCCCTCCGGGGCTCGCAATGACAGGATTATGTAAGGTTATTTTTAAGACGGCACACTAACACGTTACACGCTAATAATGAACCTGCCACATAACACATTACACATTACACGTCTTAGCTGCATTGACAGAGTAATCTGGTTCTGCCTCATTTTTCTCCTTGTCTTCGTGCCCCTATCTTTCGGCGGCAACGTGTACTGGGCCCGGACGGTGATGGAGGTCCTTGCATTTTTTTCCCTGGGCCTTTTTCTTATAAAGAACGCCTTTATCCAGCCTTCCCGTTTCCGGTTCCCCCTCCTATGCCCTGTTTTTTTATTAGTCGTCCTTGTGGTCCTGCAGCTTGTCCCTCTTCCTGTGTCAGTGCTGAAGGTTCTTTCACCCGGAGCTTATGATATTTACTCGGAGTACCTGCCGCATGTGCCCGGGGTGGCGGGGTTGCGGACGTTGAGTTTATGCCCGGCGGCTTCCGCTCACCGGGCCGTCGAGCTTGCGGCGTACCTATCAATATTCTTTCTCGTCGTAAATATGGCGAAGACCAGAAAGGATATCAATCGCCTGGTATTGGTCATAATCCTCGTTGGATGCTTCGAGGCGTTTTATGGCCTCATCGAATATTTTAGCGGGTCCCAGCATATCCTCTTCTACAAAAAGAAGTGGTACCTTGAATCCGCCACGGGAACCTTTATTAACAGGAACCATTTCGCGGGCTATCTGGAGATGGTGGTTCCCCTTGTCCTCGGCCTGGCTCTCAGCGCGGTTCCCCATTTAAGGAACTGGAGGGCAAGTTTGAAATGGATGGCGGGGGAGAGGGTTAACCTTGTCGCCCTGGGCTTTTTCGCTGTTATCGTCATGTCTCTCGCCATTATCTTCTCCCGTTCAAGGGCGGGCATCCTGAGTTTCGCGGCCTCGATGGTGTTTCTTGGTTGTCTCTTTGCCGGTGAGTGGGGCTCAAGGTCGAAGCTGTGGATCATCGTCTCAATCCTCGTTATTGTCTTGCTGGCAGGTGTCTGGATGGGCCTGGATGTCGTGACCGAGCGGTTTGCCGGTCTCGCCGACACAGCTCATCTCGGGGACTCCGCCGGCGGCAGGTGGATTATCTGGAAGGCTTCTCTCGGTCTTGTTAAGGAGTATCCCATCTTTGGATGCGGTCTCGGGGCATTTGTCTCCGTCTTTCCAGTCGTCCAGCCGGCTATCATAAGCAACGCCATTTACGACCACGCACACAACGACTACCTGGAGTTCCTGGTTGAGTTCGGCATTGTGGGCCTGGTCTGTCTGATCTGGATTCTTGTCCTGATCGTGAGGAAGGCGGTTGCACTTCTGAGGGCCGAATCCACGCCGTATGCCAGGGGTCTCACAGCGGGCATAGCCGCTTCGATGCTGGCCATTCTTCTTCACAGCTTCACCGACTTCGGCCTCCACATGCCGGCCAACGCCCTTGTCTTCGCCGTACTTATAGGAATCTTGTTCTCCATGGAACCCGGAGGAACCAATGGCTCCTCCCAGCTTTAATAATAAATTTGCGAACGAAGTGAGCTAATTTATATGAGGAAATTCGTAGCCATATTGATTTGCGCCATTCTGGCCTTCCTCGTCTATTTTTCTATCAGGCAAGCTATTGCGCAGAGGGCGTTTCTTTCCGCGAAGAGGATCATGAAAGAAGAGCCCGCCGTCTCGAGAGAGACGATCAGGGAGTACGGTGAAGCCCTGGCTCTTATGGAAAAGGCTGTCCGTCTGAACCGAAGCGATTCATCATATCACAGAGGGCTGGGTGATCTTTATCTCAGGTATCTTCCCTACGCAATCAAACTGAATATGGCGGGCGGGGAAGGCTCCGTCGATGTCGGTGACCGGAAACTTAACACGCCGCAGATCCTCATGCTGGCGAAGGACGAGTTCCTCAGGGCGGAAGAGTTCGAGCCGACTGATTCTGTTTCCCATCTCAGGGTTGCTTCCATCAACCAGTTCCTTTCATCATCTTTCCAGGGTGAGAAGCTGGCATCGGAGGCCCGGAGCGAGTTTCTCAAGGCACAAAGCCTCTATCCCGATTCTCCGTATTACAGCTATATAACAGGATTATTCCTACTCGAGAACGGGGAGAGGCAGGAGGCGATACCCTATTTTCAAAAGGCGATCGATGGGGATAGCCGGATGGCTTACAGCATTATTGTCGCCCTCGGCGATAGCGGCATGAAAGCGGATAACATCAAAAAAATTCTCCCGCGAGATGCACGGGCATACCTGGACTTTGCCGTTTATCTTCTGGAAGAGAATAATCCTGTGGGCGCCGATGGGGCATATAGGGAGGCTATGTCAATCCGCTTATTAACGCCGGAGGAGATAGAATATTATGCGTCCAATCTCACTAGACTAGGCTATTATCAGCGGTCGATCGATATGTGGAAGAATGTTCTTAAAGTGAGACCCGATTATTATTGGGTCTATGCGAGGATAGGAGATGCATATTTCAGTCTCCAAGATTGGAAGCAAGCGTATGAGTATCACAGCACGGTTCTTGAGAAATGCCCCTGGACGACCAAGACTTTGAATGCCAGGTCTAATTACCTTATCAGCAGGGCTCATGATAGCATGAACAGCAGAAATTTCATTAAAGCGCAGAAGGATATCGAAACCGCACTCAGAAATGATCCTCAAAATCCGGGTGCCTATCTGGCTGCAGCCATTTTAGAGGTAAAGCAAGAGAGAAATTTGAATATCGCCGAGAATAATTTAAAAAAAGCTATCGCTATTAATCCTGCTGAACCCATGGTCTATTACTATATGGCTATGGTTAAAGGAAAACAGGGAGAGTATTTAAACGCCTCCCTTTTCTGGAAAGAATGTCTTAAAAGAACTCCGGAAAATCCTCGATTTCACCTCGGATTGGCAGAATCTTATGTAAAGCTGGGCAGGTGGGGAGAGGCAAGAAAAGCTTCTGCCCTGGCTTTACAGCTTGCCGGCGATGACCGTGATGTAAGTAGGCGGGCGACTGCCATCCTTTCAAGGGAATAAAAAAGTCCCTTCTCTACAGAAACACCAAGCTATCCTGTTATGTCAACAGCGCAACGAGTTATTAAAAACACTTTTTTACTTGTTATTGCCAGGTTGACAGGTCAACTTTCCTCACTGGTATATTTTGCAGTCATAGCCCATTTTCTCGGCGTAAGGGATTTTGGTACATACGCCTTGATAATGGCTCTCTATGCGATATTCCAAATGCTTAGTTTTTTCGGAATGCATAATTATCTTGTAAGGGAGGTCTCTCGGGATAAGGAGAAGGCAGGGGCGTATTTAGCCAATTCTATCCTGGCGAAGCTTTTTCTGGTTATACCCGTATTCGTTATCATGGTTGCGAGTGTCCATTTTCTTAATTATCCCCCAATTGTCATAAGGTGTACTCTCGCGCTTGGAATTGCCCTCTTGATGGATACCTTATCCCATGTTTTCGATTCTTTCTTCCAAGCATATGAGAGAATGGGTTTTTTGACTCTGATATCGTTCTTGACGAGTTGCGTAATCCTTGCAGCGGGGTGCTCGGTCCTTTATTTCGGTGGAGGAGTCATGGCTCTGGTCTGGGTCTTTATCTTTTCCAGGGGATTCTACTTCGTGATTTCTTTCCTCTTTTTGTACCGATATATTGTCAGACCTAGGGTAACGTTTGAATTAAGCGCCGTCCGCGCAATCTTAAGGGCGACAACCGTTTTTGCGGGTGCTTCTATTCTCGCAGCTCTTTTCCAGAGGGTGGATACCATAATGATTTCAAAGTTCTGGGGGGAGGGGGAGGTTGGTTTATACAACGCCGCCTACAAGCTGATGCAGTCGGGCTGGATATTTATTTTGGCATTTATGGTGTCGGTTTACCCCATTTTCTCCCGGCACTATTCGGAGGGAAAGGCCGGAATATCCAATATTTTCAGCCTGTCCGTGAAATGCCTTGTCTCACTTTTCTTGCCGGTTGCGGTAATTGCCTCGATTCTTTCTGTTCCCATTATAACAACTGTGTTCGGAGAGGAGTTCACTGCCTCGGCGGCTATCCTTGCCATCATAGTATGGGCATTGATTCCTTTCTCCGTTGAGCAAGCTTCGGGCAGGGTCCTGTTTGCAGCTGGTGAACAGAGAATTGTCCTTCGAACCCTGGTTATTGGAACCCTCTCCAATGTCGTTCTGAACCTCCTTCTCATCCCTCGGTATATGGCTATCGGCGCCGCTGTTGCCACGGTTGCCTCGATCAGCGTTGTGATGGTTTTAAACCTCTCGTATCTCTTAAACCGTCTTGTAAAGGTAAACATGGTTGGTGTGTTGCTGAAGCCTTCCTTTGCTGTATTTCTGTCATGGTTTTTAGCGCGCTATATGATTGGGCTGGAAAGACCTTTTCTTCTAGCGACGGCGGTTCTGTTCCTGTATCTGCCTTTCCTGATATTTTTTCGAGTGTTTAGCAGAGAGGAAATATCTTTCATTCCTGCTATGATATTTATGCGGTTAAAGGAAGGTGACGTAGGGGATGATCCGCAGGTCTGAGCGGAATGCTATGAGATTAGCGGGCTCACGGCTTGATTTTATTATAATGGGATACAAGATATGATGTCTGGAAAAGATAAAAATTTTTTCTGGGGCCTCCTTAGCAAGGAGGAGATGGAGAGGATGCTGGGCCTTGCCGCGGCACATGGTTACAGGGATGCGATGGTAAGGGTATTGGAGGAAAAGGAATATCTCGTTCGTTATGCCCTTGACGAGGGGCGGGCGGATTTCAAGTACCTCTTGCCCATTACTCTGAAAAGCAGGGTTCTGGATATTGGTTGCGGTCTGGGTTCTGTAAGTATCTCCATTGCTAGAAATGCCGGTTTTGTGTGCTCGATAGATCCTTGCCACGCCAGTCTGGAGTTTGTTGCTCTTCGAGCGCACCAGGAGAACATACGCAATATAGGAATAATGCAGTGCGAAGTTCTGGATCACGGAAGGCTGCCTTTTCGTTCCTCATCTTTCGATGTAGTTATTCTTAATGGTGTTCTGGAGTGGATCGGCTCCAGTCTCACGGAGCCTCCAGCGGAAATCTGCCAGTTCAAGGCGCTCAAGGAAATATTTCGCGTCCTTAAGCCCGGGGGATCTCTTTATATCGGAATTGAGAACAGGTATGGGTATCCGCTATTTCTGGGACAGAGGGATGGACATACCAAGCTCAGGTTTGTGACTCTCTTGCCGCGGAAGATAGCTAATTTGTACTCAATTTTAGTAAGAAGGATTCCTTTCAGAAACTACACATATTCTTATTGCGGATACAGCAGGCTTCTTGAGAATGTTGGTTATTCCTCTATAAGGTTTTTCTGTCCGCTTGCTTCATATCAAACGCTCGAATATATGCTCCCCTTGGATAGGCGTGATATTTTCAGATATTTTCTGAAAAGGATCGCCGTATATCATAAAGGCGGTTCCCTAAAGGCAAGATGCCGATCTTGTCTCGCCATGTTTCTTTCTTTCTGTGGCCTGTACAAGTACTTAGTTCCTTCATTCGGAATCGTAGCGAGAGTAGAAAAATGATCGAGCTGGTACGAGATATTGTTAAAGAGCAATTGGGAACTGAAGGGGAGAAGAGTGATTTCGACCTTTTGAAGCTCAAGAGCAGGAGGGGTCGTCATTACTTAACAAACTACCTTATTTTTGGTCCGGGTAATCATCCAATCTATTTTCTTAAAGTTGGGTGGGAAGCACGATATTTCGAAAAGGTCAGAAAGGATTACAATGGCCCGGTTGAAGTGAGGCGCAGGGTTCAGGATTCTGAATTTTTAGCGGGCGTACCGGATCCGCTTTATATAGGTGAGCATGAAGGTAAACTCCTTTCATTCTTCCGTGCTTTTGAAGGTGTCAGGCTTATTAACAAATTAAAGCAAGATGATGGCCCACTTGCTCGCCGTAACTGGGATTTGCTTCTGAAATGCATGGATTTTTTATGCGCTTTCCAGAGGCTCTTGAAATGTGAAACCATTTTTATTAATGATCTTGAATTTGATGAGCGCGTGCTTGCTTATTTGAATAAGTGTGCCGCGCTTTTAGCAAATAGCCGCGCGGGAAACAAGGTCCTCGAGGATGTGCAGATGATAAGGGGAATCGGCCTTCCCCTGGTAATGTCTCATGGTGACTTTAATATTTACAATTTCATAAAGTCCCCCGGAACACTTTTTCTTCATGATTGGGAGGAGGTTACGTGTAAAGACCTTCCGTTTTACGATCTGTTTAGTCTCTTTTTTGTGTATATATTCTTTTTTTCCTCATCTATAGAGCGAACAGTACCGGAGACATACTTATCTTCTCCCATCTTGAGAAATGGTTTAAGTTATTATTGTGACTCCATGGGCATCGATATTGATATAGCAAGAGTGTATTTGCCCGTTTTCTTGGCGAGAGCGCAGCTTCAACTTCGCGATGAAGATAACTCCCTTAGAAGTGATCTTCCCTGGGCGAAGATATTGCTTGCGTATTCTGGAGGCGTTGGAGAATGGTGAGGGGCGCCGCAGGATTGTGGGATAAGTTTTGGAAGAAGGAACGTGAACATGAAGAACTTTATTTGCCTCACCATTTCCTCTTAAATGCTATACATAATTCGGTGCGGGTTAAGGGGAAAAAAGTCCTGGAAGTTGGGGGTGGAAGGGGGGCGGACAGCTTCAAATTGGTCTCGGAAGGGGCCTGGAGTACAGCAATAGATCGCTCGTGGAACAGTATTCGACTGATCAGTTCGAGAACTGCCAGTCAGGGAGTCAAAATCCGGCTGGTCATGGCTGACGCTCGATACCTTCCCTTCAAGTCCGGTACCTTTGACCTGATATCTCATCAGGGTTTCCTTGAGCATTTCCGTGATCCCGTCCCCTATTTAAAACAACAGATCAGGCTGTTGAAGCCTTCAGGATATGTGGTCATCAGTGTGCCTCAGAGATACAACATTTATACTTTAAAGAAGAGGTTATTTATTGCCCTTAATAAATGGCCTTTTGGATGGGAGGCTTCGTTTAGCCTTAGCGGCCTGAGAAAACTCTTGAAGAGATGCGGTCTGGAAGTGGTAAATCAGCTGGGTTCAGGTTTTGACGGGGGCTTTTTGGACATGATCGTCCGCTACTTTCACTGGAGGGGGATGAAAAGGTTTGGCAAACCCGTTATTCCTGAACGAATAGGTAATGCTATCGAGAATTTCTGGAAATGGATCGAGAAGAGCCGGTTAGGGGGCGCCTTCTTCCTCCATTTAGGTTTGCAATTATGCATCGTTGCTCAAAAGAAGACAACTCTCCGGATCGACAATGGTGGTACCTTCCTTCATCATGAATAAGGCCATCCAGGCGGTGGTTATTGTCTTTATGGCTGTTTTCATTGCAGGAGTTATACATTATTTGGAGGGGAAGTGGTTTATAACATTCCTCTTCTTTTTCTTTTTTGGGACTGTCTGGTTGTCAACGAGGAATCGCACACAATCACTCCTGCTGGCAATCGTTTTTTTTATCCCCATTAATCCGGATATAGCAATTACCTCTCTTGAATCACACATGGGGGGTGCCTCGCTTGGTTTGATTATCTCCCTTACGGATGTTTTACTCCTTGTTCTTCTCTCTATTGTGATCATGCGAACACTTCTTGGCCAATCGTTCAGATTCAGGGAACTGAAACTCAATTACCTGCTCCTCGCCTATATCGCATGGGGAGGGCTATCGATTGTATGGGCGGGAAATACAGTTGCCTCCGGGTTCGAGTTTCTTCGCTTGATAAAGCTTTATTTATTTTATCTGTGCGCCTGCAACGTGTTTGATATCAAGAGGTATTCATCGTTGCTCGGGGTTATTTTCGTTTGTGTGATACTTATTCAATTTGGCCTGTCTTTCTACCAGGCTTGCACGGGGAGCGTTCTTGCTCCCGTTGCCTACCTGAGCGAGGAGATGGCTTTCCGGAGTTCCGGATGGTGGAGTGGAGTGGGAGGAACGCTTGGCCACCCGGCTGGACTGGCCCTTTATTTAATATTGATATTGCCCTTTCTTCTGGGCCTATATTCTGTTGAGAGAAGGCAATCACTGAAGAGAGTCTTTCTTTTTGGAATGCTGCTTGGTCTTACTCTTGTTGTAATGACCCTCAGCAGAGGGGGCGCGATGGCTTTGCTGGCGGCGTTGGCATTTTCTCTTTTATATCTTTATCGGAGCGGAAAAATTGGGAAGAGATTGGCTCGACGTATCGGGATAGTTCTTATTCTCTGCTTGGTTGTGATCGGATATTTTTTTCGCGTTGAGCTCTACGACCGCCTGACGGGTGACACAAGCCTGATGTATCAATCAAGGATGTCATTGAATATAGAGGCTATAAAAGCCATATCGAGGAATCCTATTTGCGGTGTTGGGCTGAATAATTGTTACGATGTTTTCTATCCGGTAAAAACGGTTGTTCATAATATTTATCTTTTAACGGGTGTGGAACTTGGCATTGTAGGCTTGGTTCTTTTCGTTTGGGTGTTTATCAGGGTTCTTCTCTCTCTGTATCGGGCAAGAAAGGCACTTTCCCCGGGGGCATTCGCGTTGGCTATTGGCGTCTTCGGTGTGATAGGCGGAGTTCTCGTGGACGGATTGGCGAGTTGGGCTCTCTTGCAGGACGCCCAAATGTGGCAGCTTTGGTTCGTCTTCGCCGTTTATGAATGCGTTTTGCTATCCCCGAAGCGCGCGAATCTTGCGGATGTGCGAAGATGAAAATTTTAGTTGTAACGGCTTTTCTTCCTTATGCCTCGGTTGATCATGCAGGGGGCAAGGTCTCCTATGCCCTGCTTTCTTCTCTTTGCCTGGACCATGATATTACCCTTATTTCTTTTCTGCGTAGCCAGGAAGAGAGCAAACACGTTGTGGATTTGGAGAATTTAGGCGTCAAAGTCAGGACGTTGTATTCTCGGCGGAGCTTTGCCCGCAAGGTCTTGGACAGGCTTTCCATTTTTACGTTTATCCCTCTTAGATGTGTTTTACATCGATCGAGCGATATGGCTGCGGAAATACAACGTTCTGTTAACGAGATGGATTTCGACCTTGTTCAGATTGAATATACACAGATGGCAATTTATAGCCGGCTTCTTTCCTCCTTACCAAAAGTATTGCTCAAGTTCGATATCCAGTTCGATGTAATGCGGCAGAGGCTCCGGCTTTGTCGTAACTGGTTCTCTCGTTTGCTCCTCTCATGGGAGTTCTGGAAGCTTAAACGATGGGAAATGGCTGTCTGCATGAACTTTGATCATATTTTATGCGCTTCGAAGCATGACGCGGATCTTTTACAATCCTGCCTGCCCGGTGCCGACATATCGTTTATGAAGCCGTATGTTCAACCCGCGGTGGATTTTATTACCGAGGAAAATGCTGAGGCGCGTTCTGTGGCCTATTTAGGGGGTTTTATGAATCCCCGTAATGTCTACGCCATGAACTATTTCTTCGATGAAATTTGGCCCTTGATACTCAAGGAAATCCCGGACGCCGTCATGTATGTGATCGGGTCTTCGCCACCCCCGCGGGCATGGTCGTATATGAAGGGGCGTGTTCACGTGACAGGCTTTGTTGATGACCCGCGAAAGCATCTTGCAAAAGCTCTGGTTTTCGTGGCTCCCATGCGAATAGCGGGAGGAATAATGGTGAAGATTCTGGAAGCGATGTCGGTAGGTAAGCCTGTTGTGACAACGACGCTGGGTGCGAAAGGGATTGGAGCGTTGCCGGGGAAGGAGTTGTTGATCGCGGATGAACCGGTTCGGTTTGCGGAAGCCGTTGTTCGCTTACTCGTTGATAAAAAATACAGGAGAGAAATAGCATGTGCAGGTCTGGAATTCATAAAAAGAGAGTACAACTGGAAGAGAAGTTTCCGGCATGTCGATGAGCTTTATAAGGAGATAGCTTCAAACCGTGGCTCGTTTTCTCACAGTGCGGCGCGGGAGAAGAAGAAAGAAAGGTCGTGAGGGCAATAAAAACAGACATTTCCATTATTATAGTGAATTGGAATACAAAAGGATTTTTGAGAAATTGTATAAAATCTATCTATGATCACGAAGGAGGCTATAGTCTGGAAGTCATTGTTGTCGATAATGCTTCTTCCGATGGGTCCACTCAAATGGTAAAGGCAGAATTCCCAAGTGTACGCCTGATTCAGAACCGGTCAAATGAAGGGTTCGCGAGGGCGAATAACAGGGCTGCTGCGGTTGCGAAAGGAGAGCACCTATTTTTTCTTAATCCCGACACTGAACTCGTCAATAGCGCACCGGGCATTATGATGGAGTTTCTTCATGCGCATCCGGATGTCGGCGCCGTGGGATGCTGTCTGATATCTCCCGATGGTTCTGTCCAGGACAGCTGCGGTTTTTTCCCGGGGATAAATTCTTATCTTCTGGAGGAGTGCCGCCTTGACAGGTTTTCTCGTTTTATTCCGGCCTTTGGCAGGTCTAAACTCAGGTGCCGTGATTGTTGTGCCGCAACGGAGGTCGATTGGGTTATAGGTGCGGCAATTATGGTCCCGTCGCATATCCTGCGTCGAGTTGGAGGATTCCCGGAGGATTATTTCCTTTATCTTGAGGATACCGACCTCTGCCGGAGAATAAAAGGAGCCGGCTACAGAGTGGTGTATTTCCCGGAAGCAAGGGTTATCCACCACTGGGAGAAGAGCGCGACCCAGGATAAGGTGGCCAGCTATTATGAGCACTACAGGAGCGCGTACCGTTACTTCCACATACACGAGGGCCCCTTTTATGCGATGCTTTACGCCGCTTCCATGCTCGGGGCATGCGGTATCCGAATTTTCCCTCTCCTTTTGGCAGGCGTCGTTTCGGAGAGGGCGGCCTCGAGGGCGGTACTAGACTGGAAAGTGATTAAGGGAGTTTTACTGGGAGATATATCAAGAGTTAGGAAGCCAGGCCAGTAGTGACGGGTTGTTGATATGAATGTAGTTTTTTTGGCTCGCAGACCTTTCTCCTCTCCACGGGGGGGAGGTGAAAGATACGATTTCGAGGTTTGCAGGAGGCTCCGAGAGCTCGGTCATCACGTTCGTATATTGACTCTCGACGACATGCCGTTGCTGATGCGAAATCCCCTTTGCGGTGCTGCTGTGCTGGCGTTCAAGATATTTACTGGAAGATATTCAGTTATTATCGAAGACATGATCATGCATCCCTATTGTTTCCTCCTGAATCGCGTTTTAACAACGCTCCTTTGCAAAAAGGTGATTGTTATGGCTTATCATCCATATCATCAACAGCTTTCGCACGGATTGCTTCGTTTTCTCGACAGGTCTGTTGAAACGTTCAATATCAGGGGAGCTAGCTTGGTAGTCGCCATAAGCAATACCACAAGGGAGTGGGCGATAGGATCCGGTGTTAAGAGAGACACTGTTAAAGTCGTCTATCCGGGATTCGACCGAATCCTCCCGGGAAGGCTGGAAAGTCCAAATATTGACGGCTCGGGAGCCGTCCGACTTTTATTCGTCGGTGAGGTTAGGCCAAGGAAGGGATTGGAATATCTTATAGAGGCGGTAGCTATGCTCAAAGACATGGATATTTTTTTAAGTATTGTTGGGGATCTTACATTCGAGTCCGATTATTATGAGGCCTTGAGGGGCAAAGCCAGGGAACTGGAGATTGAAGAGCGCGTTCTATTTCTTGGTAGGGTACCATCCGAGGAATTAACGGCTCAATATCGCTCGGCGGATATTTTTATCCTCTCGTCTCTGTTGGAAGGGTTCGGAATAGTCCTTTTAGAGGCTATGTCTTTTGGCTTGCCCATTATTGCAACGAAGGCTGGCTCAATTCCCGAGTTGGTCGAGGATGGGATTAACGGTTTTCTTGTTGACCGGGCATCCTCTGTCGGGCTTGCGCGAGCGATAAAGAAACTCATATCTGACCCAGCCCTGAAGAAGAAAATGAGCGTAGCGAATCTGGAGAAGGTAGAGCGTTTCGATTCCTGGGATGAGGCTGCCCTGAAAGTGTGCCGGGCAATAGAGGCCGTAGTCTGCGCTGCCGAAGGTTCACGGTGATAGATAAGGTCCGGTGAAATGCGAAGGTGCCCCCTGTGTGAAAGTGAAGGACGCATGATTTATAAGTTAAATACTCTTATTGTTCTTCAATGTCCATCCGATGGGATGAGATATGTCTCCTGGCGAGGGATAAGGAAGTGCGATCTTTGGGAAAAGCTTGTAGGTGATGTTAATTTCTCCAGTGTGGAGAAGGTGTACGATAAAAACCGTAAAGCTTATTTTGCCGAAGCCAATGCCAAGGTCAAAAAAATACAAGGAATGCTCGCAGTTCCTTCACCACGGTCTCTGGATGTGGGAGCTGGTTGCGGTTTTTTCGTATTCAGCGCCCGCAAAAATGGTTGGCAAGCGGAAGGTATTGAGCCGGATGAAATTCTTGCCGGCTATGCCATGAGAAAGTTGGGAGTGGAACTCCTACGTATGAGGTTTGAGGAAGTGAAGGAGCTAGGCACCTTTGATGTCATCACCTTGTGGGGAGTGATAGAACATATCGAGCGTCCTTTAGCCGCTTTAAGGCAGGTATCCGTAATGCTTAGGGAGGGAGGGATAGTAGCATTGCAAATGCCAACTGCCGACAGCCTCTATGATGCTGTTGCGGCGGCGCTTTACCGCTTATCATTAGGCCTCTGCAGAACTCCGGTTGGCCTACTTTATAGCGCGAACCATATCAATCGTTTTTCCCCCGGTACTATTGCAGAGGCTCTCCTTAAAGCCGGCCTGGAAGTTTGCGGTATTGAAAGGGCGGGTAGCGATCCTGAAATACTTGCGGATACCTATGGTAAATGGGGAAGAAAACTAATTTCCCGTTCAATAATTTCATTCCTGGATCGCATCTCCCGGCTAATTGGCCGTTCGAATCAAATCAGGGTTTATGCACGTAAAAAAAATAGATAAACGGATAATTTAATCCCTTCCTAGACAATAATCGATCGGCTTACGCTATGAATAAAATATTTGGTAGCGCGATTAGGACAGGGCTTGTTCTGGGCCTATTGGTGGGGGCATGGGAAGGCTTTTACCTGTTACTGTTGTACCCGGCTTATTCCGCTCGCTTCTTGGATTCCGCCTTTATGCTTTTTATTGCGGCGGCTCTTTATACTGTTATTTTTTTGTGCTTGAACCTGGTTATTTTCCTGTGTCGCGTTTTACTTGTCCGTAAAATGAGGAAGACGAAGGGTACTGATTACTATGTTGCCAGCGATTTGGCCTGCTTCTGCCTGATATGGTTAATATGGGAATTCAGGACAGTCATTGACCGTTGGACCGATTCTCTCCGGTCGTTATTGGGGGGCACCGTATTTCTTTATATAGTATCTTTATTGCTGGTCTTCGCTCTGTGGTTCGTTCTTGTTGTTCTCTTGCGCGTGGTGCGCGGAATCTCCGGGAAGATTATCCCTTGCCCCCGCATTTGGTTGAAGATCGGATTGCTCTTACTCTGCCTTACGCCTTTCTTTATTTTGGCCTTGGTTTCTTTCACAGGGAGGTATAATGTACCGGGCTCTTCCGATGAGGGCGGTGTAAATCTCATCTTAATTGTTGTAGATACGCTTAGAGCCGACCATTTAACCTCGGCCGGCTATATTAGGAACACTTCCCCGAATATGGATCGCCTGGCCGAAAAGGGCCTAGCCTTCACGGATGCAATTGCCACAGCACCTTATACAACACTCTCAACGGCTTCCATCTTGACCTCGCTCTATCCCAGCAGCCACGGGTATGGACGATGTGATCGGTTGCCGGAACAGGTTGATACCGTCGCTGAGGTGCTTCGTCGTTGTGGTTATAGAACGGGTGGATTTGTGGGTAACCCTTTTTTGAAACCTATCTTTGGCTTTCACCAGGGGTTCGAGACATATGATGCGCGTGTGGGTGGTTTAGATAAAGTGCATCCGCTTTTTTCCTGCCTGAAGCCGGTTTCTCTCTGGGCACGTTACCGTCTTAAGAAACTGGGTGCGCTGACAAGCCTTAAGAGGGATGCGTGTGATATCAACAGGGCGGTGCTGGACTGGTTAAGAGAGATAGAGGGTGAACCGTTTTTTCTCTATATCCAGTATATGGAGCCGCACGGGCCATACTCTCCCCCCCGGCCTTATGATGTGAGTTTTGATGGAGGATACAGCGGAGTCCTGAAGGGGAAAGTATTCAGTCCATATCACAATACCCCTCCTTGCAGATGGGGTTCCATCTCGGAGGAAGACCTCCGATACATTATTTCACAGTATGATGGGGAAATCGCCTATGCGGATTGCCGTATAGGTGATCTTATAGATGCGATGGGAAAGGAGGGAATGCTGGACAACTCCCTCGTCTGTGTCACGTCCGACCATGGCGAGGAACTCATGGATCGCTCCAGGGTTATTGCTCACGGCCATACTCTATATGAAGAGCTTGTTAAGATACCCTTGATTTTTTACGGGCCCATGGTTCCACGGGGAAAATCCATAAATTGTCAGGTTAGCGCCGTGGACATAGTTCCCACCATGCTTGACGCCGCGGGCATAGAGATTCCTAGTGAATGTCAGGGGCAATCTCTTATGCCCCTGATAACCGGATCATCTGCGGGAAAGGAGACCCCGGCTTATAGCGAAATTATTAAGAGAAACAAACTGATACGTTCGATCAGAGTTAATGGAATGAAATATGTTTATGATTTCCTTGGCCATGATGAGAAGCTTTTTAACCTTCGAAAGGACCCGGGCGAGGAAAAGGACATCTCGGCGCAGAACCCGAAGCTGTGTGACGAGTTGAGAACGAAGCTGGAAGAATGGGTAACGGCTCAGGAGCCTTTTTCTGGCGGAGAATCGACTGTAGGGAGAATGGATGAAGAAACAGTAAGGCAGCTCAAAGCCCTGGGTTATTTGGATTGATGCATCGTTCCTTCATCATCAATTTGCTTCTTTCCGCATCATTGATTTTCAGCAATCATGCTCTTGGGACAAAAGAGCATGAGGATATCTCCTTCGACTTGGATGGAAGTTGGGATTATCAATTGGTGAGTGAGCCTTTTCCCGGATATCCGCCGGCGGGCCCGTTTCTCTCTATACAGATCCCGAATGCCGGGTTTCGATGGCCCGAAGGCTATCATGGTGCCTGGTTCAGAAAGGATGTTCAGCTCCCTGACACGTTGGGCGATGACAATCTGTATTTGACTGTTGACCAGAACGGAATATTCCTGAACATACACGTTTATGTAAACGGGAGGTTCGCCGGGCATGGATATGGAGGATTTTTGCCTGTCGAATTTCCCATCGGGCAATTCATCAGGGTAGGCGAAAACAATCGCATTGAAATATTTTTTGCTGATGCTCAATCTGTTACCGAGGGTAAGGGTGATAAGTCGCATTTAATATACCCGGTAGGTGCGAATCATTATATACGGGGAATGATCCCGAGCATGAACCTTACTCTCAAACCGCAGGTCAGAATCGATGAAATACGAGTGGAAGCGTCAGCTTTGAGGGGGGTATTGGATATCGACGCGACTATAGCCAATGATAGTAATAAGCTGCAAGAAGTATCTTTTGAAGTTGGAGTTGAAGGAATCGGTGATTTTAGGCTATCCGCAAAGGCCGATATTGAATCCCATTCAAAAGAAAATATAGCGGTTTCGGGGAAAGTTTCCTCTTTCGATCGATGGGATTTGGACCACCCAAAATTATACGACCTGGAAATTCGCTTAAATGTCGAAGGAACGGAAGCGGATAGAAAGAGAGTGACGTTTGGCTTCAGGGACTTCGAAATCAAAGACGGCCACTTTTACCTTAACGGGAGGAGGATACAACTACTAGGGACCTCTGATGTCAGCCATCTCCCCCTTGAGAGAGATGAAATAGAGAGACGTTTAAAAATGTATAAATCTTTCGGGGGATGCAATACGGTAAGGCTGCATAACCATATATATCCCGAAGCATGGTTGAACGTTGCCGACAGATTGGGAATCATGATTATTAGTGAATCGTCTTTTCATGGCTCCATGGATCGTTACGCGGTGAATAAGGATGTCTTCTGGGATAATCTTGCGGATCAGTTGAGGCGAATGATTGCTCAGTACCGCAACCATCCGAGCGTTATTATCTGGAGTGCGGGAAACGAGGTTGGCTATCAATATCAGCGCTCCGAGATCTATCCCATCATGGGAAAAACGCTTGATATGATGAGGCAGATTGACCCCACGAGGCCGGTGATGTTTGATGGCGATGGCGATGTAGGGGGAAAGGCAGATATTGTGAACATCCACTATCCCCAGGAGAATGACTATTTCCATATGCCTGATTTCTCTTTACCAGGTAATGTTCTTTTCCGGAGGCTGGGTACTCGCTACGATGGACTAAAGCCCCTTTTCATCGGAGAGTTTTTCGCTATGTATCCGGGCCTGGACCAATGCCGGAAGAACCTCGATCGGGCTGCTCCTCTTGGTGGAAGCGATGTTTATATTTCTAAGCAGAAATTTCTTGAAGCCATCGCCCTGAAGTGGTCAATGGTCATACGGAGATACAGGCTCCTAGGAGTGGATGGCATGTCCCCCTGGACGCTGTGCTGGAGTGGCAACCCCCCCAACCCCGTGTGGGATGCCGGTGCACGTGCTTTTTCCGATGTGATAGCGATCCCGGCTTCCTGTTATCATAACTACTATGGGGGGCAAAAAATCGCTGAGGCATTTGCGGTTTTAAACAATTCCTCAAAGCCTCTTAATGGGATTCTCGATATCTGGCTGGAGTGTGAAGGCGCTGAACTCGCGAGTAAGGCGCATAAGATCAATGTGCCTGCCGGAGGTCGCGATAACGTGGAGTTGAGCCTTAATCTACCATCTACGCTTGCTCGGAAAGAGGCGGTGCTTAAATGGAGGGTCGTCCAGGACAAGAAGGTGATGTTTGATGATAAGACGCCTATATCTATATTCCCTCCTATGGAAAAGAATCTTGAAATTACTAAGAGGATTTATATCTTAGGTGATGCGAGAGAATATTTTGACCACCTTTCGAATATGTTATGGGATGACACCTGGGTCGAGATGATCAAGGAAATACCCCAGGATACCGAGCCTGCAGGGGCTATCATAATCGCCGTTGGTAAGATTCCCCAATTGGATTGGACCGGGTGGCTTGACAAAGGGGGGAATGTCCTTTTTCTTGAGAATTGGGGGGAGTGCCCCTCGAAAGATTTTGGGTTAATCCGGGATGACAATCATTCTTCAACGATGGTTTTCCAGCTAGCCAGGACCCATCCTGCTTTTAAGGGATTGAAAGACAAAGACCTTCGCTTCTGGAGGAATGATTACTACGTCTCTAAGCTGGATTATCTAAAGCCGGATGAAGGAGAATTTGATGTTCTGGCGGAGTGCGGGGGTAGGGCTGGTCTCGAGTGGACTCCTCTTCTTGAGAAAAAGGTGGGAAAGGGGACCGCGCTGTTCTGCCAGTTAAACCTTTTCAGGAAAGCCTATTGTGAGCCAGCCGCCAATGTACTTTTAAGGAATCTTTTGTTCTATCTTGACGCGGTTTCAAATTAGGTAATGCACGATTTGGATCTTTGATATAGTGCTGGGGATTCGGGGCATGAAGAAAAGGACGATAAGAGCTTTAGATGATCATATAGCTGCCTGGCTGATTAAAGGGCTCACCCTCCATGAAAGGATATTGGGCCCTCGTTTAGCAAAGGGGCTGTTAAAGAAAGAGGAGCTTAACATTCTAATAATCAAGCTCCTCGGGATAGGAGATATGATTATTTTTCTGCCGGCTTTGAGGGCCCTCCGTGAGACTTTCCCCTTTGCCACCCTCACGGTCATGACCACGAAAGCTTGTTCTGAGATGATCGAGGGGAATCCACTCTTGGATAAGGTAATTGTGTACGATGTTCAGGGTAAGCAGAGCGGGGTCAAGGGCTTTCTCGGGCTGATACGATTTCTGAGGTCGTTGCGGTTCGATGTGGTAATAGATTTAGAGCAATATTACCGCATTACGCCGATTCTGTCGTATCTAACTGGTGCGGGTATACGCGTGGGATTCGATACGGAAGGCAGGAATAGAGCGGCTCTCTTTACTCATAAGGTTGATTACGAGACAACGAACCTGCCGGAGATGGAGAATTTTCTCAATGCTGCCCGTGCTCTTGGGGCAGCCACGGACAACTTATCGACTAGGATGTTTATCCCGCAGGATGCTTTCTTGAGCGCAGCTCGCATACTGAGAGAATCGGAAGTCGGGCCTGATAAGAAATACATCGTGTTTGCACCTGCTGGGAATCCTAGATGGAAGGTCAAGTACTGGTCAGCGGAGAGGTTTGCCGAATTGGGCGCCCGTTTTGAGCGGGAGTTTGGAGTGCGTGTTATCCTTATAGGATCTGGGGTCGAATTGGATCTCCTTGAGGAAATCAATGGCCTTATGGGAGGAACGGGTATTGTGCTTGCCGGCAAGCTCAATCTTAAGGAGATGGGTGCGTTGATAAACGGAGCTTTCTTCTATGTTGGTAACGAAACTGGCCCTATGCATGTCGCGGCTGGGTTGGGTGTGCCGACTGTGGGCATCTTTAGTTTTACTTTGTACAAGAAATGGTCTCCTATTGGTCCCAGGGTAGCCGTGGTGCGCAAGGATCTTTCCTGCAATCCATGCTATATAGACAGCTCCACGGTTCCTGAATGTCCACATTACGATTGCATTAGAGGAATTACGGTAGATAAGGTATACGATACTGCTCTGCGTCTCCTTCTGAAATCCGGGACAACCTAGAAATTAGATAATCCTCATCTATTATGTTAGGGACTAACTGCCGAGAGGGATGGACTTTTTGAGGGATTAATGTGAAGATCGTTTTAGGCTACAACAACAATCTAGACATCCATATTCCCAGTGATGCAGAACAACCTTAAATGAGGGAGAGTAAAATGAGGTTTTCACATAATAAAAGGGGCATTGTAAAGCAATTAATTGCTGGCTGTGGCTTAAGTCCTTCATTCAGGATTGAAATATTAAACGGCCTCCTTAAATTAGGAAAATGGCTAAAGAATAATGAATGCGAGGTAGTAGTTGAATCAAGAGAAAATTTGTTCCAATATATCAACAATGAAATTGCAAAAAATGCTCCAATAGATTATTTGGAGTTTGGTGTTTATAGGGGCCAATCAATCAGATATTGGATCCAATTAAATCGTGACCAGAATTCAAGATTTATTGGTTTTGATTCTTTTAAGGGACTGCCAGAAGATTGGAATCTTTTCACGGGAGTCCACCCTAAAGGTTATCTTGATTTGGGAGGAAAGATACCGGAAATTAATGATCAAAGGGTGAAATTCATTAAGGGGTATTTTCAGGTTGCTTTACCAGGATTTTTGAAAAGGTTTAATGCAAATAACCGATTAATTATTAACATCGATGCAGACCTTTACAGCTCAACATTATATGTCCTGGCCAGTTTAAACCATTTAATGTCGCCTGGTAGTATAATTATATTTGGGACATTCTCTTCGGTTACTCATCAGTTTAAAGCCTTCACGGATTTCACTAAGTCCTTTATGCGGAATTACAAATTGTTGGTAGCATCCGATCCCTTCTATTCGCAATTAGCAATAGTAATCGTCTGACAAACATGAGAATGCGACCAAATGTGATCGATTTATGAGTTTTATTGCATCAATTCTGAGTAGCTTTTGGAAGAAGAGGGTCGCTCTTCTTACTCTTGATATATCTGTTATCTTACTCGCGTTTTTTATCTCCTTTTTTGCAGTTAACAGTTTTGTTCCCCTGATGCCGCAGCTCAGTCAACACGCTGTTTCAGCACTTGTTCTAATGGTTTTTTTGATAATTTCGCTATATATAAACGGGGGTTACAAGAAGGGAGAGGATCGGAGGTCGGAGACAGAGGTAGCCATCGTTGTTAAATCAGTTTGCTTCAGCTTTCTCCTCATGCTCTTCATAAATTTCGTCGTCTTTAAGGCGGTTGTCTATTCCCGTTATGTCGTTCTTACATGGTGGGTCCTGCTTCTGCCTCTTCTCCTCTTTTCTAGGCTGCTTTTCAGGGAAGTGATCAAGCGGTGCTGGTCTAAAGGGTATTTGAGGCAGAGGGTTCTCCTGGTGGGTTTTAACCCACATGCCAGAAGTATCGTGGACCGGTTCAGGATCCAGCGCCACAGGAGATTTGATTTTATTGGAGTTCTTGTGGAAAGAGACGATGAAAATTTGGGTGAGTTCAAGGATCTTAAAATATTGGGTAAGCTCGATGATTTTTCCACGGTTATAGATTCTTCTGCTATCGACCGTGTTTTTATAGGCCTTCAGGATTTTTCGCGCGGGACACATGAAAAGATCGGTGAAATCATCACTCTTTGCAAAGCGCGGGAAATTCCGGTGAATATCGTCTCGGAGACATTCCATATTCAGGCCATGCAGATGTCAGTGGACGAATTCTCCGGGCTGATTACCCTGGAGAGCAGGGTCCATCCCTTCTCGCGTCTTCCAAGCAGGCTTCTCAAGCGGTCTGCGGACATAGCCGTTTCCATTCTTCTCCTGCCACTTCTGGGTCTAATGGTTCTCATTGTTGGTTTTGTCTATCTATTCATAAATAAGGGACCAATTTTCTACAGAAGGAGAGTCATGCGGAAAGGTGGTGGAGAGTTTGACGCTTACAAGTTCCGGACAATGAGGATCGATGCGGACAAGATAATAGCTGAAAATAAATGGCTCCAGGATGAATTTAATGAGGGCTTTAAACTGAAAAACGATCCTCGCGTCACTCCCTTCGGTCGTTTCTTAAGGAGGTCTAGCTTAAATGAGTTTCCCCAGATTGTAAATGTTCTCAAGGGCGAGATGAGCCTGGTGGGCCCCCGTATGATCATAAAAGACGAGCTTTCAAGGTTCGGTGAATACGGAGAGAAGCTTCTTTTTGTCCGCCCGGGCATGACGGGATTCTGGCAGACACAGGGCCGGAGCAACACATCTTATGATGAGAGGGTTAAGATGGAGATGTTCTATATCGATCACTGGACGGTCTGGCTCGACATCGCCCTGTGCCTAAAAACTGTCCTAAAAGTCCTCACCGCCGAGGGCGCCTACTAACCTTCAGTAGGGTCCGCATCTTAAAAGTTAACTATTGCTTTATTGCCTTGCCCGGCGTATTCTGAATGCAATGGTTTATGATTGGTTAGCTAATTATGTCCAGACCTCTAAGAATTGAGTACGCCGGGGCTTTCTATCACATCCTGAATAGAGGGAACGCGGGTATTCCCATCTTTACGGAGAACAAGGATCGAAAAAAGTTCCTCTACTATATAGACAAAATGGCATGGCGTTTCGCTGTAAAGATTCATACATACTGTCTCATGGACACGCACTACCATTTTATTTATCTAAGAATTATGGGGATTACCCGATTAAAAAGCTTGCCTGGCACTTTGGGAGGGTATCAAGCGCAAGTATAAGTGCCACCGCATCAAAAATTGAGAAAATGCTGGAAAGAGATGAGCAATTAAGAAACCGCATGCACCGCATCTTGAATAAGTGCAAAGTTAACTTTTAAGATGCGGACCCGGGGGGTAATAGGTTTTTGCGGGTTTTTGCTTATTGCGGTGCTTCTTACAGTAAGCATTATCTGTAATTCAATTTCAGGGCAGTTAAGCGGGTGGGAGCTGGTCAGGGCACTTCTCCTTGTCGGTTATTACATGCTTGCCTCAATTGCTTACATCATACGGTACCCCAAGGTATACCAGGGCAGGGGTTTTAAGGAGGGTGTCTTCCCATTCATCGTAGCCTTCGCGTTGCCGCTATTGATCGCCCTGAGCAGCGATAAGGAAATTGCCGGGACCGTGGTGCCTGGAGGACCCGGGTTGCTGACGAAGGATCTCACCCTTTACCCATTGAAGGTTCTGGGCGCCGTTATGGGGATATCCGGTATTGTCCTGACCATCTGGGCCCTCTGGCACCTCAGGCGCTCTTTTGCCATTGCCGTGTCATTCAGCAAGCTCGTCAAGAGCGGCCCATACCGATGGATCAATCACCCGATGTATTGCGGAGAATTCATAAATCTGTTAGGCTATTGGCTTGGGAGGACAACTCCGCTGGGCGGGATTTTCCTTTTAGTATTTGGCTTTGGTTTGATCTCCCGGGCTTCACTTGAAAACAGGTGCTTGTCCAGGATCGGTTTTGATTGATGTTTTAACTTTTAAGATGCGGACCCTACTGTAAGATGATCAGGTTTTTTTTGAAGAGGGGGGACAGGCAGGGAGAATTTATCGATCTCGACTGTCTCCCGGCAGTCATAGGGCGCGCCGAGTCGTGCGACATGCGGCTTGCCGACCCCTCCGTCTCCCGCCGCCACGCCAGGATCACCGGGGAGGAAGGGCGATACTTTATCCACGACATGGGGAGCAAGAACGGCACCGTTGTCAACGGCCGCACCGTCGAGAAGGCGGCGCTCAAGAGCGGTGATTTCATAGCCATCGGCAAGTACGGGCTGATGTTTGCCACGGAGGAGGACGCGGGCTTCGTCTCAGATGCCGTCAACTCCCGCATACAGAAGGTGCTTTCCCCGGACAGCGGGAAGCTGCTGGAGCAGGAAGATGCGCCCGGCGCGGCAGCGGGCACGGGTAAAGCCCGCGACTACTTGCGGACCCTTTACGAGATCAGCCGCACCATAGCCGCCGTCAGCAATCTGGACGAGGTGCTCGACAACATCGCCGATCTTGTTTTTCAGGTCATAGACCCGGACGAATGCCAGATCCTGCTCAAAGACGAGCAGGCGGACAAGCTCCGGTCCGTCGCCGTCCGCTCGAAGAAGCTGGGGGAGGGGGTCCCGAGCCTGGTGGTCAGCAGGACCATCCTCAATAAAGTCCTCTCGGAGCAGGTGGGCATTCTCACCTCGGATGCCCGAACGGACCCGCGATTCAAACAGGCGGAAAGCGTTGTGTTTCTGAACATCCGTTCCGCGATGTGCGCGCCGCTCAAGTACAAGGACGGAATCCTCGGCATCCTCCACGTCGCCAACCATGTTTCATCAGGCGAGTTTCAGGAGGATGACCTGAGGCTTCTTCTCGGGATAGCCAACCAGGCGGCCGTCGCCATCGAGAACGCCCGCCTGTACGAGAAGGTCCAGAGCGAGGAGCGTATCCGGGGGGGGCTCCAGCGCTTCCTCTCGCCCGACCTCGTCGACCAGGTGATCCGTGGAGAGAAGGACATCAACTTGGGGGGCGAGATAAAGGAGATCACGGTCATGTTCGCGGACATAAGGGGTTTCACGAGCCTCACGGAACGCGTCTCGCCGACCGAGCTGATAGAGATGCTGAACGATTATTTCACCGAGATGAGCGACATCGTTTTCGAGCAGAAAGGCTCGATAGACAAGTTCATAGGCGATGCGTTCATAGCCGTCTTCGGAACCCCGTTCCCGCTGAGCGACCATGCGGCGAGGTCCATCCGGACCGCCTTATTGATGCAGGAGGCCATGAAGGAGCTGAACGCCTCGTGGAGAGGGCAGGATAGGGCGACTTTCGAGATAGGCATCGGCATAAGCACCGGCCCCGTTATCTACGGCAACGTCGGGTCCGAGCAGCGGATGGAGCTGACCGTTATCGGCGACGCCGTCAATCTCGCCTGCAGGCTCTCCCAGATATCCGGCCCCGGCCAGATCCTTATCAGCGGGGAGACCAGATCCGAGGCAGGGCCGGAGTTCAGGTACGCACCCGTGCCGAACAAAGGGATCAAGGGGAAATCAAAGAACGTTACCATCTTCGAGGCTACTTGATCCGCACGCAGCGGAAGCCTATCTTCTTTATGTCCTTCGCCGATGGCTTGACGCCCATGCGGGAGGTTACGCGCCCCGCCATGTTGGTTTTTCCCAGCGCGGTATCTCTCACGCTGCGGGTTGTCGCCCACGAGGGGCCCTGAGGGTTCTTTTCCAGTTCGTCACAGCTGGAATAATAATATTGATCGTACGCGTCGGAGCACCATTCCCAGGCGCCGCCTGGCATGTTATAAACGCCGTAGGCGTTTGGTGAACCGATCGAAGCGGTCGGACGGCTCGCCCCTCCCCTGGCCGCTTTTTCCCACTCCGCCTCTGTCGGCAGGCGGAGTGTGCCCTCCGGCAGGCCTTCTCTTTTAGTCCTCCAGATGCAGTACGCAGCGGCATCCTCCCAGCTTACCCTGGTAACGGGGCCGCTGTCGGTTCCGGCGCGCGCCTTACGGTGTTTCGGGTCAAAGCGCTCGTACTCTTTATTTGTGACCTCGTGCTTGCCGATGTAGTAATCGTCGAGATAGACCCGGTGGCTCGGGCTTTCGTTCGCTCTTCCCCTGCCTTCGCTACCCATCCTGAACTCGCCCGCAGGTATCAGCACCATGCCGGAAGAGACGGGGACCGCCATTCTCTGTAGCTCTGTTACGCGCCGCTTTACCTCTTCGTTTTCCGGTTTTAACTTCAGGGCGTTCCTGCAGGACTGGACAGCCTGCTTGAATCGGGATTGGGCCGCGTGCTCTTCTGCACGGACCACGTGCCTTCTGAAAAGCTCTTCCCGCTTCTTTTCGCGCGCCTCCTTCTCCATCTCTTCGCGAACCGCCCTTAATTCAGCGTTCGTCTCCGGGGATTTATGCAGGTCCAGCGCTTTCTGGTAAGAGGCCACCGCCTCCCGGTATTTCCTCATACCGGCCAGTGACCGCGCTTCCTCAAGAAGAATATCGTGCTTTATTTTCGCCACCTGGTCTCGCGCCTCTTGCGTGTCCCTGTACTGCAGGGCCCTCTCAAACGCGATTATCGCCTGCTCGCGGTCGGCGGCGAGCATCTTCTCTATTCCACGGTCATACCAGCTGTTATATTTCTCCTCGCTTGCGCCCGCTTCGCGTGAGGTTGCGTCTTCTTCCTGTTCTTTTTCCGGTGTTACGACTTCCGAAGCGGGACGGCCTGTCGAGCCCGCTGTGTCCGTCTCGACCGGCGTCCCTGCAGTTGCCTCGACGATCCGTGCCGTCTCTGCCGTTTCGGCAGGCCCCCCGGGCACCTGCCTTTCCCGTCCCATAAACGGGTAAAGGAGGAAGGCCGCCGCGATGACAGCCAGGCCTACGGCTACCAGGGCCGCCGCCGGAATGCGCCTCTTTTTAGCGGGCCCCTTCCCCTTGAGCATGTTGGCGATCTCGCCCACGTCCTGGAACCGGTCGTCGGGCGATTCCTGCAGGCACTTTTCCACCACGGAGTCCCACACACCGGGAATGGCGGGGTCGATCTCCGACGGGTTCTTGAATTTACCCGCCGGTTTCTTGCCCGTCAGGAGATTATATATAATGACGCCGAGGCTGAAGATGTCGCTGCGGTGGTCCACTCTTCCTCCAGCCTTTTGCTCCGGGCTCATATATTCGTAAGTGCCCAGGATTGTCTCGGCGGTTGATTGAGAGAAGCCGCCGAAGGTGAGGGTCTCGTCAAGGCCGGCTTTCTCGTCCCTGACCGTGCGCAGGCTCTTTTCGATCTGCGAGCGCACGAAATCGTCTCCCAGCACCTTGGCCAGGCCGAAGTCGCTGAGCTTCACCCTGCCTTTTTTCCCGATGAGGATATTGGCGGGTTTGAGATCGCGGTGAACGATACCCTCTTTTATGCTCCTGTCGCGGAAGCCGTGTGCGTAGGCGAGGGCGTCGCAGATCTGCCCGAGGAACCGCTCTAATTCCGCGGGCGGGAGCTTCCCCCCCCTCTCCCTGACCAGGTCCTGGAGGTTTTTCGGTTTACCCGTATCCGAGACGACATACTCCATCACCAGGTAGAAGACATCCCTGTCTTTGCCCATATATACAACCGGGACGATGGCGGGATGCTTCAGGGAGGCCATTGTCCGGGCTTCCGTGTAGAAGTGATTGATAAAGCTCTCGTCCTGCGAGAGATTTTCGGGGAGGATTTTCAGGGCGTACATCTGGCGCAGATGGAGGTGCTCGGCAAGATAGACGATGCCCATGCCTCCCCGCCCGATTTCAGAGAGGACCTTGTACTCGCCGATTACCGTGCCGATCAATTAGAGCTCCATTTCCGGCATGTCCTGCACGAACAGGGCCATCTCCGTTTCGCCAATGCGGAGGATGTCTCCATTGGCCAGCTTTCTGCTTCCGTTGACCCGCTGGTCGTTGACGTACGTACCGTTCGTGCTGTCCAGGTCATCTATGTAACAGGTACCGTCCCGCCAGTATATGAGGGCGTGCTTCCTGGACGCCAGCTCGTCGTGGTGGACCTTGATTGCAGCCGACCTGGACCTGCCGACCAGGATAGGGGAATCCGTTTTCACTACGTACTTATTCCCCTTGAGGGGGCCGTTTGTGACTAAGACGTAAACAAGCTTCATGGATAGTTTGTCCTAAGGCTCCTGTAAAATAGTAACTGCTTTTATATCAATTGGTTAAACACCAAATTGTTTTCAATTTCCCTCACAATTTTCTTGACTTAATGAGTGGCATATTTTACTATATCACCTTGCAGTTCAGG